>OMLO01004497.1_pt1 | contig 11670 bp, 7 predicted proteins | sample 1674811 | NCBI WGS metagenome assembly OMLO01 (sample SAMN06265003, study PRJEB25207) | coral metagenome | isolation source: Coral host | place: Mexico:La Bocana,Puerto Morelos, Mexico | collected 2008-11-13 | reverse complement strand
AACCTGACTGAGGCTTATAAGTCAATCGAAATCGCGATGCGATGTTGTTCTCTAGTGAGTTTTCGTCGTTCGCGTTTGTGATTGGACGAATGACGTTTTTCCACTTGTGAGTTTTCATCGTTCGCGTTTCCTTTTGGCTAATACACTTTATTACGTATCATTTTTACGTTATCTTTTTCTCGTGAGGAAATCTCAGTATCTATGATATAAAAACCGATATCGCACGAATCGCGAAGCGATGAGTGCGATATAGGTTTTTCAAGTGAAATTTAACGTGGAATTCACTCGTCAGGTAGTGAATTTTTCTTGAAGCCAACTGAGCAAAACCCAACGTTTTCTATTTTCGTACAGCTGCTCCAGTGCGCAAACAAAGGAAAACCCTTTCAAAGTCAATGCCAATGCGTTTTCTCGCGTACTTTTGCGTGTGAGTGGTTTCCTCAAATTTTCTAAAAATTCGAGATTTGGCAAACATTCGTTTTCTGTAAATTCGTTCATTTCCAAAGTGTTTTTTCCTAGCACGAGTTGCATTTTTGTTTTCACGATAGCTACAATTTTTGCTCGCGACTCACGTCAGCAATATTCCTTCATGCAAAAGTGCAATTCCACGTTAAATACCCTCTCTTCGATAGCCAATCAGACCGCGAGTTTACCTGTAGCTATTGCTATAACTTTGCGTGGATTTAACGATCTTGGACCTTCGGTGACCCCTATTTTTCTTTCGATGGTTCATTTTCTCTACCGATTTTCTACGTTTTTCGAAAAAAATGAAAAAAATCTATCGAGTAGAAGTTTTAATTTCTTGCAAAACGCTCCATCGAATTCCATTCATATGACCTCTTCGCTTAGCTGTTCAACAGTTTTAAATGCATCTTTAAGGGTTAAGATTTGTGAAAATGATGGCAATATTTGAAATTATTAACGCCACAAATTCACATATACAAAATATTGTTAGGATAGTTTGCCTCTGTTGACTTATCATTTCATTTCTGAAACAAGTAAATCATTATCTGTCCGCAGTAGAATTTTAAAAAAAATCTCTCGAGTAGAAAATTTTCGCGCGAACGTCCTTTAACGTCTAAGTCAATTAACATAGTGCAGGATCTCATCAAAATGTGTCTTCATTGCTCGTCTTGATCTTTTCAATGTGGTACTTGATTCTTTTTTTAAACTTCTCTTACACCGTGATTTCTTTGCCTCGTCCTCTTGATGATAGTAGACTGACAATGCACAAATTCATTTTTACTCGTTTCAATGATTTTCCAGTAACGAATCTTTCTGTTATTTATAAAGAACCACATATTACATGTACATTTATCTCCATTTTTGACTCTGCAAAAGTTAACGGATTAAATACATCGGCATCATAGCACATCGCCCTTCTTTTTTGTGGCAGCAATACGTCTTGTTTTAATATTTAAAGTACAATTGATGGTCGACCTTCTAGGACTAGATAGACAATGTCTCTAGACAACTTGTCGCGATCGCTTGACCTCCTTCTCCTTCCCCCTCCGTTGGGGTAGCTGCTGTTTCTCCGTGGACCTCTCCAATCAGTTCACCGAAATCAGATGGCTGACTCGTAGGCTACTCTGCAGTTAAATAGAGATTAATCAGCAGAGTACCTGGGTTGCCTTTTGTACTCATGTTCCTGTTTTTTTTTTTCGGAATGCGTTGCCAGTTTGAGGTCTTGTTATGGCAGTGGTGCTCAAATGACTATACTAAATGAAATCAGTCTCGTGAATGATATTTTTTAATGTACTTTATTTTACTTTAATAAAATACTCCTAAGACAGTAAAAACTATACTAGGAGGACTAAACATCAGTAAAATATAATTCATAAAATCTATAAATAAAATCTAATCAATATCGTAAATATGATAGACAAACCTAATTAAATTAAATTAAATTATGGCATTATACCATAGATTTAATGGTTGGCATAATTGTCGATTTAAAATTTGGCAAAGGTAAATTACGTATAGGTAATTGATTCCACAGCACGATCGATCTTGGATAGAATGAAAATTTATATATGTCACAATTAGGTTGGATATGACGATGGGGGGAGACATTTGGAAGGCGAGAGGCCCTATCCAGAGGACACACCTCGGGAGGGAGTGAGATACCTACTAAGCCCTGTTGGATCTTGTAGAACAGGTTTAGCCGAGACAATAATCTACGTTGTTCGAGAGTGTCCCAGCCAAGTTGTTTAATCATGGGAGAGACATGGCTAAATCTAGAATAGTCGTGTAAGACAAATCTAGCTGCTCTATGCTGGACCATTTCAATTTGATTGATGTTACGTTTAGTGTGTGGATTCCACGTAGAACTAGCATATTCTAGCTTGGGACGTACAAGGGTGGTATATGCTCTTGATTTCACGTCCCTGTTACAGTCGCCCAGGACTCTTCTTAATAGGCCAAGTGTTCCATTAGCCTGGCTGCAAATATAATAATAATGTAATATTCATCCTACGAGTCAGCCATCTGATTCCGGTGAGCTTATTGGAGAGGCCCGTCATTGAAATGACTGAAAATAATTTGTACATTATCAGTCTACTATCATCATTCACGTAGTTTTGGTAGAAGAGACAAAGAAATTAAAAACCAAATACCACATTGAGAAAATCAAGACGAACATGGAAGAAAACATATTTTGACGAGTTCATGTATTATGATGATTGACTTGGAGGTTTAGAAGCTGTTTAAGGTTAGTTCTAGTGTTACACGTACTACATGGCTATATAAAAGTGAGTGAAGTTGTTTCAACTGCCGTTTCTTCTGCGTCATCTTTATTTTTTGAGGGATTGGGAAATAAGGGTGGGGAATGTGGTAAGCCGACATGTTATAGGGAACAAATAAGGAAAAACGGCGGGAAATTGGGTTCAAAGGGCACAAATGGAAGGGAATAACGACCCCGCCCCCTTGGGAGACCCTCAAGAGAGACTACGGTACTCGATTGCGTCACAGATTTGAAGGTGCGAATTGTCTAGTGATTTCTAGTATGCGGAAAGGCCGTCTGCCCTAACGAAGCCTTCAATTTCTCTTTATCCTCTTTGGAAAATCGCCCTGTTCGCGCGAAAGCTCTTGGTCTTGCTCCACGAAACGGAAACACAAATGCAAACCGCGGCTTTCCTTGCAAGATGAGGAACTGAGTGTGAATGTGGCTCGACAGCAAGTTCGTGTGGAAATACCGGGAGAGATTCCTTATTTACACTGTATGCTCTTGGAGGTAACATTGTAACATTTTTAAACTTCAGCTTTTAATTCCGCATAGTAAATTATAATAGTGTAGATAGAGGACCACCCTGATGAACTTTTTGTTAACTTGGTGATATTCATGGTAAATATTGATATTAGTATTTTATTATTGTTGTTTGTAAGTAGTTAATGGCACAACTAGATTCCTGACTATTTTTGGTTCTGTTTGTGTTCAATTCCTCACATTCATGTGTACCACGTCTCTTTCATTGAAAGAAAAAAAAAAAGACGACGTTACTATGTGCATGTAATATGGTATTGCATGTTGGTTATTCAATGGTATCTATGTTGGTGGCCATGGGATCTACAGTGTGCTACTTCTACAAAGAAAAAATGCTCAAGAAAACACACAGTTCAGAAACAATAAAGCCACTTCTGATCTGTATTTTGGATCCAAACATTTTATTTGGACATTGCTCTGACAGAGTCAAGAGAAAGGAATTCTATGTACAATATGGTGTGACATCAGGCATTCCTCTTTTTTGACATTCATTGTTTTGACAAGAGACAACCAGTTTAAAGTTTAACACCACAACTGATTTTCCTGTCAACCACTCATAGCTTCACACCTAACATAACTATTTACACCCACTCAATGTTGACATTTAAAGTGGTGCTAAACAATGTGCAACTGGGTAATCTAAGACACTGGTCACTGAAATAAACATAGGGTGGTAAGCGTCTGTCCGGCTGCCATTATATGTCCATCTCAAATTGAGGTTCTTCATGTTCTGCTGTAGATAGAATTAGAATCAGACAAAATCAATAATTCTCACTGTTTTAACTAGTCTAAATAATAAGATGATAAAAGAGGATAGGTCATGCTGTTTTAGGCAATTTCACCACTGATCAAATGGTCATAGAATTACCTACAATATCACAACAGCTCAAAACTGTAGAAGAACTCAACCAAACACAGGAAAGCCAAGAAGGGACATGGACAAAACTGGAGAGGAGTAAAATGGATTGCATTTGGGCATTAGGTAAACTTTTGCTAGCTTATCTCAGTTTCTATCAGCTGGCAAACCACTCTCATTTGCTGCGTAGCTGTCATTTAATTGCAAATGTAAGACTCATGCTCTGCCAGTTTGACATTTAGAACTCATATGTTTGACAAAATTATACAAAATTACCTTAAATAGTGTGGCCTAGCCAATTTAAGAGAGTGGAAGACAAGAAGTCTGGGAATTAAAGAACCCAAATCGCTAAAGTATTAGGAGACGCTTAGAATCAAAATGGATGTTCTTCTCTGGTAGGGCAAATTTGGCCAATGGACAATTTAAGGACGTTCGTGCAAACATTTTCTACTCAATATTAGATTTTTTTAAAACTTCTACTGTGGACAGATAATGATTTACTTGTTTCAGAAATGAAATAAAAATTGGGGGTCACCGGCTTCGTTTCAAAGATAAGGTGTGTAGAAACTAGTCTGTTTGATAAATTGGTGCACGTAATTCATCTTGGTCTCCAGGGCTTTTAGGTTAGAAAATCAAAGATAAGTCAAGTGAGGCAAACAATCCTAACAATATTTGTATAAGTGAATTTGTGGTGTTAATAATTTCAAATATTGCCATTGTTTTCACAAACCTTAACCCTTACAGAGGCATTTGAGACTGCCGCACAGCTAAATGAAGAGGTGAAATGAATGGAATTTGATGGAGCGTTTTGCAAGAAATTTAAACTTCTACTCAATAGATTTTTTTCATTTTTTCGTGAAATGTAAAAAATAGGTAGAGAAAATGAACCATCAAAAGAAAAATAGGGGCCACTGAATGTCAAAGATCCTTAAATCCACGCAAAGTTATAGCAATGGCCATTTGCCCAATTATTGTTCACTTCATTACTAAGCGTGTGCGCTCGTTGCATGACATGGTGTGTGAATTTCATGCCCAGTAAGGATGTGCAGAAACAATTACCACTAACGTCCTTAAGACTTAATTAACATGACAAATCCTTTAGCCACTACAGTGTTTTTGCTTACCATGGTCATTTTTATCATTCTCACTTTCTGCGGCAACCACACCATTGTCCTTCCGACTCTCAGGCTTTACCTTGTCATCACAAGTCACTCCAGGAATAAGAGGAAGGTTTCGTGGAGGAGTGCGGGACAATGGAGAGTTACGCAGTTCAAGTAGAAACTTGCGCTCATATATGATGCGTGTCCCTGAAGAAAAACAACAAATAATCAACAACAAAGAATACAGTATGGGTTCATCATTTCCCCGAGTTGGCAGTTGTTGAGGCTAAAGCCTGAAGGTTGACATCAATTCACAGAAATCAAGAGGTAATAATCTTGTTGTTCAAGCGGAATTCCACTAACTTAACTTTAAATAATGATTTCTAAATATTGTTTTTAGTATACAGTGTAATTTCCTTAACCTCCCTTCAAATAATTATTTCCAATAATGTTTCTACATTATAAACAGCATTAAGGTTTGTGGTTTAGTCAGTATTGTAGACTAGGAGGTGCCCATTTTATGAATATGCTCAACTGAAGCAAGACATCCCTGAAAAGATTTCCCTATTTCAGACCAAAATATGCAATTTTCACCATTATCTTGACAAGAAATGTGCAAAATTACCATAATTTATAGCATTTGTTTCAAATATCTGAGTCAAAGTAAAAATGCATTTCAAGAGTTTTAAATGTGTTTTATTTTCCCACAGGTAAAGGATATCAAATTTAATATCAAGTGTTGTTGCTTGGAACATTTTCACAGAACTGGATCCGAGGCTTTCACATGCTAAAATGCCCTCTGCATTGAAGAAATGGAGGCAGCCATTGCCGAGTATAATTTATCACTCTCAGCCGCATGAGCAGTGCCCAAAAACGATTAAAATATATTCAAGGAAAGCGGAAAGAGATGCCATAAAGTCTGCTTCATATTGCCATTAGTGATTCGCCAGTAAAAGAATACTAAGCTGTAATGAACAAGGCAATGAGATTATCTGGTATCTGGGTGCCATTATGTAAGCAAAAGAGCCGCTAGAGGAAACTGCCAAGCTCTTCTCATCTTCAGCAGAATGAAAGAGTTAAAACAAATTCACCAAAGATTAAAAAATAGGAAAGATTTTCTGGGAATTCATTGGTTTTGTTGTTCTCTAGACCCAATGCCAACTGGAAAACACTGAAAATAGGATTTCCAAGCATCCAAATTTTTAATATATTTCCTATGGGGGGGGGAGGGGCACTAGCCTAGGCAGCTAGCTTTTCAGAAGTAGCCTACCACCTAGTTTTACATTCTGGGATGTCACTTTGAAGCCTATTAACAGCCATGCTACAATGCCCTGTAGTCCAAGAACATGCAGAATCCTGGAGCATGTACAGATCTAAACACCGCTGACCAGCTGTCAACGCATGACTTTAACTCCATGTTGTTTATTCCCTTAAATTGCATTAAACTTCATTATATTTGAGAGTACCCCAGGGAATACATTACAACTTCACGCTGCTTTAAGCGTGTCTTTCTCAAATAGCTTAAACCACTGGATGTTGTAGCCTGAAGACTCAGTTTATTCCTTTGGGCATTGCTTTCGGTAGCATTCGAGAGCGTCTCAAATAAGTTTGTTTTTATTCGATTTGAAAAAGGCGAGATACTTTGGAAGGGAACCTCAACAATGCATCTGTTTGAAACGACCACATTCCAACGCATTAGAATTATACTTTGTGCAGCACTCTGCGATCATGTAAATTGTTTACTTTGAAAAAAGAAAACCTCTGTTGATCGCTTTAGTCTCAAAGTTTCTGTTTACGAATGGATGAATGAATGAATGAATGAATGGATGAATGAATGAATGAATGAATGAAACACTATTACTCAACAGCCACAGATTTTACAGAATTTAGAAATAATTCACTTTGTAATACAGTTGGTAGTCAAACACAATGTACATAAGCTAAAGCTACATACGTCGCGAAGAAGGTTAATTCATAAAGGATCTGTAGTGATTACTTCAAGTTCATTCACAAGTCGCAAACAAAAGTATGTGTTCACAAGTCCTTTGCTCATGGTCGCTTTAATTGGGCTATTGTTCAAGTCTTTTGAAGTCGCTTCAGCATTGTTGAGGCGATGCTTGTAAGCTGTTTAAAACTAGGACTTAGGTGAAAGTATGAATATTGACCAATGTTTTCGGTCATTCTGTGGTGAAAATCAACTCAAACTAAATCTCCCTCGGTCAATAAAGATGTATTTTTTGGTATTCACTTTATTTAACACACTTGTAAGCTTCAGATGCAGTGCAAAGCTCTCTTATTCTAACAATACTTTTCCCTGGCGTCATGCGAGCTTCCCTTGGGAGCTTACGAGAAAAGGCTCTGCTGTTTTGGGAAGAGCGGTGGCACTAGAAGTGGCACACATTTTATGAATTTTAAAAAGTCAAACAAACAGTTGTTTTTGTGGTCCCTTAGGTTTAATTTGTTCTCTGTGAAAATAAAAGAAAAATGTCTCACCTACATCAAAGAGTTTGCGGTCTTCGGAATCATGCTGCGTTGTCAGCAGAACTCCAGTGATGAGTAAGAACACTATATAAAAACTTATGACCCCAGAATTTGCGGGACACACTTAAAGCAGTGTGAAGTTGTCATGAAACCACTCAATTTAAGCCAGTAATAGTTTTTTATTTTGCTCAATAAAATTGATGGTTGCTTTTGCATGGTTCACAACATCTGATAACTTGTTTCATGATTGATATAAGGATTTTAACATAACACACTGTTAGCTGTGAGTGTAGTAGTATTGTCATATTCTAGAAGAAGAAAGACTATCTCTTTTTATTATGTCACACGTACAAAGGTTGCTGCTAACTGAGCAGAAGTTGTCTTCCATGGTGCATGTATATGAACAAGTATGCGAAAGTACATTTATAAGTCATTTTCACACACTGAATTAATACATTTGAGCACATTTCTCATTGTGAACAATTTAGGTGGCACTTGAAGTGAAAGTCACTTGAGAAGCACAGTTCCTACACCTCATTGTGTAGTTCCCAAAAATATCCATACCTCCTCCACAGAGGTAATGGTATGCAAGACCTCTCACCTCCCTGGAATTTCCGTTTTTTGAACAAAAGAATAACCCCATCCACACTCCAGAATTTCCACAAGTATTATGTCATATGTACCCCCTATACCCTCTGGAAAAAATCATTTTGGCGAGAGAGTGTTTTTGCATTAAAGTAAAAACTGAAAACACAAGGCTTTCTGGGGTGCACATCACTGCTGTTATTCATGATTGATAATTAAGTCTGAAGATAAATACATGTACTAAGAAAACATAACTTATTTACAGAAACATGTATTGAAATTAAATAGATAAAATGGTAACTTATCAAATTAGAAAATCCTTTGATCGTCCTGGTTATTCATGCTAGCTAGATCAATAGTTCAATCTGTATTGAACCAAAGGACATCTGGAGACTAAATTGACCATCCAATTCCTTTACCCTCTTGACATTTCCCAAGTCTTTGATCCCCACCCCTCTGGAATGGATACCTTTTTTTGAGAACCACACAAGTTTTCCCAGGATAAGAAAATAGCCAACTATTTTGCAAGCTAGATAATCTCTGAGTTAGTGCTGCACACCCCGGCAACCAATTTAGCACATACACTTGAACATGATGTGTGGTGATTTGTCAAAACAATCCTATGGCCATTTTCTACAAAATCAAGCTACACAAAGTATCAAAGATGTCCATGTATAAGCAATGCTAAGCTGCCAAAAAGCATTACAAAAGCTGCTAGAATTGTGTTGCAACATGTACCTGTAGGCATATATTTCAAAGAAAGAAAAAGCACTTATGCATTTGCATCTACTGGCGTGTTTGTACCTACAGCTGCATTGCACTCGAATTTGCTTGAAGACAAAAGACATCCGGGAACGAATCGCTAAATCAAAGAATGGTTTTAAATTTCAAATGAGTTGCATGCATTAGCCCTGGCAAAACACGTGGGAATTGTTTACATCGACGAAACAATACGTGCCGCGTATTACGAAGCCAAGGTAAAACAAGACCAAACGTAAACACAAAGCTCTGCAACAACACGTCCGTAAAAAAACACAGCAAGTTAAACGACATAAACATAACTTCAGTCGGGCTTTTTATCGACTAGCTCGCCTCCTTTGCAATAATCTAAGCAATTCGGTTCCACGCAACCTAAAAAGGTTATGACGACATTAAAATAGTGCTTTGCTGTTGTTTTTAAAACCGAAAGTCCTGCGCTTTGCGGGTATTAGAAGAGTTAAAAAAATCGTTATTCGAAGTTTATCCTGACCGAACGCTTTACAAAACAGCCCTATAAGTACAATATTGAGTTGAGTTAGTGCGCAAACATGTAAGCTTTGTCTTACGTGACCGAAGAAACTAAAGTTTACTTCAACCCTACGTGCACGAATAAAAACAAACCAAGGTTTTTACTACGCTGAAAGCGAGCTTCCCTCGATTAGCGAAGAATTTAGTCCCGAAAATAATCTTCACTTTAACTATCGACCCATTTGTTTCACGCTCGGCAAGGCAGCTTTCATAAAATGCTTTGTGTTGCGTTGCATGTACGAATGTACATTCTTTGCTACGTAGTCATATGAGGGATCCAGTACAACCGACTTGCAACGAATGTACGAGAAAAAAAAAGAATATATCTTAACGCCGCACTCTTTCTAGAAGCCAAAAAGTAGATAAACAATTTGAATACGAACTACTTGATTGATGATCTTGCAATGTTAGACGAAAAGCACCGAAAATAACCAGAAAACTCACCGCCTGGAGTTGTGGAAAATATGGTCCCTCCAGGAGTGGTGGAATAATCAATCGGTAGTTGGCTAGCGTCGTTGACTACAATTCGTCTGGAAGGAATCGCTCTTGACTCCGAGGATAATACTTCAGTTTCTGCCGGCTCCATTGTCCGTTGTTTTGGCTGCAAATAGTGTAAATTCCCCTCGATCTAAAGCACTCTCCTGCAAAATAACTTTGCCCGTCCTTTTCCAAATCTTCCAGCAAGTCACGAGATCATCTTGCGCATGTTCAATGTTCTAATTGCGTCATCTGTTATTATGAATCACGTGTCTCCTGTCACAAATGATCGCAAAGCCTGACCTTTAGCATGTTACGATTTTTGGTTTCTTTCCAGTTTTATCTTCATGAAAATCTGTTACTAAGAACAATCTCTTTAATTTTCTTTTACAAATTTAACAGTCTTGTTTCAGAAATATAGCAAACTAGAGCGCGAGCACGTTTTTATTCCGGAAACGTCGGTTAAAGAACTGACACATTTTAGGCTTACGATGCGAGATTTTTTTAACGTTTACGCGAACGTTCAGCGAAACGAGACATATGCGTCCGTCATACACTATTACATAACAACCGAATTTGGAAACGAGGGTGTTGTCTGCCAGCTCCCAGGGGGTGCAAACCCACTGATCGGCCTGAGCCCGGGGGGGGGGGGGTACTCTCTTATATGGGCTATATAGGTATGTGCGGCCCCAAAGGGTATGGTTTTTCAGCCGTTTTGGTCATAAATTGGGTATCGATTTTAGCCATTTTGCCCCCATTTTCGTCATAAATAGGGTATCTATTTTTTCACTCTTGTCTTCAATTTGATTTTTCTTTTAGAAGAAGCTACTTCTTCATCGCGTCCTTCCTCTCCCATCCCCGCTTTGCCTTGCTCTAACTCGTTTAGATAAAGCTAGATAAAGCCAGCAACAAGAAGAGTCAGGTCATAAATCGGGGTATCAAGTTTTTGGTCAGGTCATAAATAAGGTAGGGAAAATCACAGAGTTTGGTCATAAATAGGGTAAGGGTTTTGGGAAGCGGGCCGCACACCCCTACCCAAATTTTCCGGGAGTACCTACCCCGTGGGCCTGAGGAGCTGGCAAACCACAAAGGACACAACAGAGCAACCGCGTAAGTAGATATTATTCACAAAAGATAACAACAAGCTACGTTCTGATACAAACCTTTATAAATTCAAACCGTTGTAACGGTAACACATTTTTCATTCGATAAAAATAAATTTGCATTCGATAAATATATTTTCATTCGATAAAAATCTATTGTTGTTCAATGACATATTTTTATTCGATATCAATTTAATAGATAACATAATTTAAAATATTTACTCAGGGCTTCAGAGAACCGTCAAGAATTAAAGTTGTGTCGTCAGCATATTGGCTTAGTTAATCGCAGTGTTATTAACTAATAAACCTTTTATGTCTGCATATTTTCGGATCGATTGCTTTGGCTAGAATTTCGGCTGAGAGAATAAAAAGTAAGGGACAGCCTTGGAGGACAGCCTTGGCGGACACCCCTGTGGACCGAAAAAAAAAAATTTCTTGCTCAGCCGTTGTTATAAAAGGTTTTAAGCCATTGGACAGATGGAAGGGCCACATCCAAGAAAAATAAGTTTAAAGTAGAAGTCC
>OMLO01004496.1_pt1 | contig 11671 bp, 7 predicted proteins | sample 1674811 | NCBI WGS metagenome assembly OMLO01 (sample SAMN06265003, study PRJEB25207) | coral metagenome | isolation source: Coral host | place: Mexico:La Bocana,Puerto Morelos, Mexico | collected 2008-11-13 | reverse complement strand
ACCACTGGAAAGCTCGCGCAAGCTACATGAGGGCTGTTTTGGTACTGCAAATTGATTGGCTGCTTGAAAACCATCTCGTATGATTACAGACTTTTCTTAAAAGCTCATGTTTGATGTTTCTTTTAGCTGGCTTTATCTCCCTCGGCCCGGTCTCCCTCAGAACCTATCTCGGTCACACTGGAGACACAATTTGTTCTTAAGGTGGAAGGAGTGATTGATCATGGCCAGCAGCCAGGTTTGAGTTTGTTTTTGAAAAATAACGCCTTTTCTAAAAATATTGAAGATCCGATACCAGGATTCATTATAAAAAGGGGTGAAAAGCGTTCTCTGGTAAAGTTGTTTAAACCTATGAGCTTTCAACAGCCAGTCTGCTGTCTTTGACGGATAAAAATGAAGAGATTGATAGCTCATAAGTTTACCAGAGAACGCTTTTTATCTCTTTTTACAACGCCTTTTCTAATTCCTTTGCATATGAAAGGAAACAGCCTATTTGATTGTTATTTTATTGTTTTCAGGGCTGTATCGTGATGTGCAATCTATTTGTTTGTCAGTTACTTGGCGTGCAGAGGACAAGAAGCAACAAGTCTTGGATGGCAAGGTTTGTGCACCTTCTGATGGCAAACATCGGATATTTTTGGCTTGCATCAGATATTGAATATATGTTGAATATATATATATATTGAATTTTCGCTCTCAAGTGATGGCAAATCAGAGAGTTAGCTGTGTCATTAGTATGAAGCATACAGTTAAGTATGTTCCGACGAAGGGTTACAGCCCGAAACGTCAGCTTTCGAATCTCTACACAGTTGATAAAACCAAATTATCTTGTAATACTCTCCACCGACGCAGCACCACAGTTTCTTTGGAAACTGCCATCTTTATATAATTAATTGGAAATTCTCTCTTTGTTCCAGTCCTCTCGCGACATTGTCACCAGTTTAGAACAGACAGTGGCTCCGCATCATGATTACTTTAGCGCCCAGTTCCTGCTCTCTTTTAACTTGCCAACTATTTATCACGTGACAGTATCTTCAAGCGTGATCGACAGTTCTGGAATACAATGGAACACAGGACCCCAGAGTTCTTTGCAGGTCAAGACTTCAGATGTTGCAGCAAGAAAGCAGAGGACTTCTAGATCATAGCAATCAGCGAAGAATATATTGTATAAAAAGGATAATAAATATATTAAAGTTTTAGCAGTATGCGTTTCTTTAATGTTTCTTTTTCCCTCTAACATCATTTCCTGTCACCCTTAAGGTTTTCTTTCATTTATCCTTTTCTTCCTATCATCTCTTCCTTTCACCGTGTGTCCCTTTATTTATTTCCCCTTTTTCCATCCCTTTCTCCCTTGTTTTTGTTTTTATCCAGCGTCCGCTCTTTCTTCCTCTTCAAAAGTCGGTTAAGATAACCAGTTACCAGACTCCCTGCTGGTGTATGCATGCCCATAACAAGAACTGAAATGTTAATGTGCTCTGTGGTAGACAACGTGGTGCCGTACCCACCCACATAGCCTTGCCCTGTGTCACTAATTGCAGCGTAGCGTAATAATTCTACCACAAATGTTTTATTGTTGCTGCCTTCAAAATGCAAGATCGAGACGAATTATTTAGAGGTTTCCCTTCATTTCAATTACGTTAGGAGACTGCCTTATGAGTCGTATTCTGTTACACTGGTTCAGTAACCTGACAGTAAACATCGCGAAACTAATAGATATATCATGAAAAACCAATTTAGCTTCCCTCTAAAAATACCCTTGTTTCCAAAAATAAGCATTCCTGACGCACAAACTCGCACGCCCACGCTCCCAACCCCATCAACAAAAAAAAAACATCAAAAGAGCCTTTTTGAAACGATACAAAACAAAAATAAAACGAGTGATTTCTATTATCTAAACTAAATAGTGTTTCAGGTCCGGGGATGACAGTTCAATGTCGGGTAGTTAATCACCATGATCTGTGCCACTCTCTGGCATGACTGAAAACCATTACTCCAAATTCAATGACGAAGGATACGCACACTGCCTTTGTTGAAGTTCTTTATTGAAACTGTCTTTGAGAAACATAACAGCATTATTTTGATTCCGTGTCTTCGGAATCAGGCCTATATCCCTAAATTGCCTCGGTACCACTAATGAGTTTGTGAAGTGAATCTATAAACATGCAAAATTGATTAACGACTATACCGATTTTAGACACAAAACAATAAAGCGATGTTTGGAAGCTTCATCAAAAGAATCTGAATAGTTTTAATTACTCTAAACTTACTTACAAAGTGTCAGCTCCGTGCGATTGTGGAACGCATGTGCACGTATCATTTTAACCCTTATTCAAACACCTGCCTCATTAGCAGGTATCATGTCTGCTTTGTATTTATGCACCTTTTTCCGACAAGCACGTATGCAGCATTTTAATATCTTAGTTTTTAAGAGTAGTTTAATTAACACAATAAACTAGTTTAATTAAGTTATACCGAGTGTTTTATTGTTTATCGCGTAGTCCGTGCTTCTGTTAACGATGTAGTTTGCGCAACTAGTTACAAAACCGCTTCGATGGACATATTCCTGGATTGCAAATACAGTCTTATATTTTGAATTTGACGTGTTTCTGTATTCCTTAATTTTTCCAATGTGGTCATCCTTCAGTTCGTATTCTCAAACTGAAATGTTCGCATTTTTAGCGTTGCGTGATCAATGAGATTCTACGATGACGTCAAAAAGATGTCCGCCTCAAATATGTCATTATTCTCAGTCACGATCCGTTGTTCATCTGAAAGCTAAAAATATTTATTTATTCCCTAACACGGGATAATTTGTCCTTACAATCGTACACTGGCCAATTTACAAGAGAAAGTGAAAGCATGTTTTTCCGTGTTGCTCTGATCTTCGCGACGAACCAAAATATTATCTTCGGGGTCTTTCCCGGAGGAATAAACTTGCGTAAATTTGATTGGTAAATGAGTTGTCAGTCATCCGTAATCATGGCAACAAGGTGCGGATAAACGTCATTTAGCCAAAGAGTATCGAGGAAGTTCTGGAAAACCGGCGGACGTGAAACTTCAGTCTCTCGTCTTGTGGATAAATTTCTCTATTGGTCTTGGTTATTTCGACGAATTTTCACCGGTAAATCTCTTTGGATATTTTTTTCTACAGACTTACTTTGTCTGAGCTCCCCCTTTCCGTTTGTGGGGTCATCAAAAATCAAGTTTACGACAGTTTTGGATTCGTGGTGCAATGGACCGCTCGGCGTAATTCCGTGACAAGTGCAACATTCTGCAGTCCTCAGCACATTCGATGATTTCACCATAGTCATACAACTTGTGCTAAATCTGGAGAGGTTTTTGGTGTTTTCAACAATTTGTCGGTTCGATAAACTTAACTCAGCACGTTCAAGGAAGCTGAGTGATTCGATTAATATTGTTCTCGCGCTCTCGAGTCTTCACGCTTAGATTGATTAATCAACTTCCTCTCCGAAACGGTTTGGTTTCTCGAGTTATTCTTAGCCAAATGTGCCTAACAGAGACAAGCAGCGTCGAACAGGAGCAGTTTGTGGAATCTGCAGTGAAAAAACAGCAGAGGAATAAGCGGAAAAGAAAACCCAATATGTTCGTGGCTGCAGTCCTGGAATGTACAGTGCGAAGGATTTGTAGTGAGGTGTGTTCAAGTAACTTCTGTATCTGTACATCACTTTCAAAGCGGACAAAACTTGATTTATGCGAGGAGCCAAGAAAACGAAAAACAACCGGATCATCATCATCATCATCCGATGAACGACGAGATATTGCACACGAAAAACAAGTGAGCAGCAATTCGAAGTCGAGTGGTGAATATCACGAATTTAAATTCTCGTCGGGGCAGGAAATAACTGCCGTGTCAGAGAACGCGCAGCGTGTCCCCACCGAGGAATCGCAGATTGAAGAATTTCTCCACAGCTTGACAACAGAATTGACTGATTTTCCAACATTTGAAGACGTAGATGAACTGTTAAGAGAAATAGACGGCGATTCGTCGGACTTAAATGTTTGGGAAGACGAGATTGAGACATTGTTGAACACTAATGTAAGCGATCATTTCCATCCTGGTCTATTCGAAGTGTTGTTTAGGTGATTTGAGATCTATCAAACATAGTTAAAAAAATATTTTTGTTGGAAGTAGGAGGATTGGCTGGACCAACTCTCATCGCTTCATTATGAATGATCCACACCACTCCCTTCTCAATCGTTGCTTCCACATGCTTGTTTTAGGAAGCATGTTTCCAGTGGTTGAAAAATACTTGTAACTTCCGCTCGGAAATATATGTAAAATGTTTCCATGCAATGTTTCAATGCTTTGATTGTTATTGTATAATACTTGATACGCCCGCTGATTTTGTCTCGGCTCTTGGTAGCAGTTTGTTTACTTCATGCAACTCATTAGGGCGATTATGTGGAATTTCACCCTGTTTAGGTATGGGCATGGGTTGGGTGAGGTGCCTCAGATTTCCTTCCCATAGCCGAAATAAATCCTCTTGAAATTGAGATGGCAATTACAAGGAGAATGTTTCAGTTCCAACTGAAAATATTCTGCACATGCCACATAAGTTGGATTTACTTATGCTATAATATCGTTGGCGGTATGTAGGAGGACTCAAAGAGTGCCCCTCCCTCAGGCTTTGATAGAGTTAATTATGTAAATAATATACTTGGATAATTTCAATTGGAATGTTTTTATTTTACACTATTTATATGAATGCCAGATATGTATTTATTAAAATGAACTTTGTAAGAAGTAAACTATCATATCTGTAAGATTTAATAGAGAAATACATCAACTATTTATAAAATGATTAACTGTAAACAGATTTCCATAATTTGTAGCACACTTTTAACAGTATAAAAATTGAGATAATTAGTACATTGAGAATAAAGTTAATACTGCCATGACTGTTCTTCAATTTAGATGAGATTATCAAAGTAAATAGACATGTTGACTTCTGCACCCCTTGCTATCACTCAGTCAATATTGGAAGGTCTCAGTTTGAGATTTTCCTGTAAAGCCCTCAGCCTTGGTTAATTCATGCCTCCCTTCTCTTCTTCCTTACCACATCTTTAAGTGATCTTTACTGGCAGATGTTGAGATCTTGCGTAACAAGGCAATATGCAAAGAGTGATGTCTTCAAAGATTCAGTGAGAAATCTAACACTTTTATTATTTTTATTATTAGCCTGCGTCACACAAGGAAATTTCCCAGTACCAGAAAACGTGGGAAAGAATATCAAAACTAGTGAAAAAAAATTTTAGTGTCTGCAACGCAGGCTGTTGTTTATCTTTCATCAAGTGGGGTCAAGGAATCTACATTGATGCACTAATTAGGTGTTTTATTCGGTCGTACCACAGAACTCTCTCCACTCAGGAGTACAGGGACCTCAAAAAGTGATAAGTGATATGGCTAAAAATAAGGTGCTAACTAACAATAAACTCATCTCACATGACACTGGGGTAGAATCGAACCCAGGAACATTGGCACAGTGGGAGGTGAGTGCTCTTACCACTGCACCATACCTGCTCCCCTGCTACAGGCACATAAGGAGCACAACTAGTACTGTTCCGTTAGAATCTCCAACAAGAAACCCATTATGTTGGAAATTACACCACAAGTCCCAGCTGTACCAGACAAATATAGATGTGTGAGAAATCAATCAGAAAAAAAAATCAGTCAACTGATATGATTTTCTAAAAATTCCCCCCCCCCCCAGGGGGTCTTCTTTAAGAAAAGGTCAGGAAGGCTGGTTGTCTCGCATATAGGTATAGATCAAGGATTCTGGTTCCTCTTAGAGTCTCCACGACGAAATTCCACCATTTTTAGCTGAAAAGTACCTTTCAGAGTGCACTGGAAGGAATGATAAAAACTGCAATGCTTATCTCTGGTTTTAGGCTCGATTTCCAACAGTCTTTCAAATTTGGTCTACTAGCATAGGCTTCTTTTCCTAAACAGTGGTTGGTATTTGAGTGTCTTCAAATGATGCTTGAACCATGCCATGATGCATTTCCTTAATGGTGCTCTTTCACAAGGATTTTGCAGATTTGTGATCTTAACTGTTCCAAAATCAGTGGTAGGCAACTTTACCCAAGAAAAACATTCTTTTTGAACATCTAAAGGAAGATATAGCCTTAATATGTGGATAGAAACCCAACTATGGCTATAAATATCGATTTTTTTGAAGAAGCACAGTAACAGCTTGAAAAGTTTAGCTAAACTTTTCATGTTGTAATCCATTTCCATCATAGCCATCTGCAGCTAAAGATGCTTGTTAACAGTTTCGGTGCTCTAATATAACAATTGTTAATAAAAATGGACCATTACTTTTTGTTTTCCTTTGACACAAATATAAATTTTGGCTGTTCAAAAATCTGTTAAAAGCCATGACAAAGCACCTTTAAGGAGATTGACTTAAATTTTCCAAAGAGCATCCCAAACCTTTTCATATGGGAGATCCCTCTGGAATTTTCCCCAGCTCACGGAAACTCTGGCAACAAAAAACAGGATTTTTATGTTCTTTAAAACTTTTCTTTATTGTCAACATGGTTGTGATATATTTCTACATGATCAGATGCTGGTATTGCATGAAGTAAGTCAATACAAAAACAGTTTATATTAGAAGAAAAACTACATTTATAAATCAATTTTCAGATCATAAACTAAGGTTTACATGAAAGTCTAATTAACAAAAATTCAATAAAAGATGCAGAGCACTTCTTGCCTCAAGTCAACGACCTACACCTCGCTGTTCTAAAATACTATATCAGTATGTTAGCAATCTGTTGGATGGCAGATGAAAGATAGCCAGCTAGCAGCTGTGTAGAGGAGAGTGCTAAAAATTGCCATGCCCTGACCAGTCATTAAAGCTCTTGACCAATGCACAAGGAAACTTAAACTGACTTTGAGATTATAAACAATAATTATTGTAATCATAGTTTTTAATATTTTTAAACTTAAGACAAATCCAGCCAAATTTTTTGACTAATAAATACCAAAAAACACAGATTACAGTATTATCTTCCAAAATTTTCTTTACTATTAACCAGAATGCTTTCCTTTTCTTTGAGTAATAAGTTACTGTAAAGGGGCAGAGAAATGAATAATTATAACTGTTTCTGGAGACAACAAACTGAGAAAAACACATCTCCATAGTAACCACTTCTGATATGACAAGCGATTAAGACCAAACAAATCTGTTTGAACATAGACAAAGGCAGAAATACCATACTTAACCTAAGGCATTGAGATGTATGAAAATACGTTTCATGTACGATTGTTTCTTGGAATCAACAACACTGTGTTGAAAACTAAAGTCAAATGTTCATGGGATACACTTAACAACAGACATTTCAAACCTAAAGATCTCACAAAACTATGTTTTGGGTTTTCTCTTCCTCTCAGGCTTGAGTTCAGCCCATCTTCAACCGAATAATACAGAAATGTACAGCAATAAATTTACTTACTGTTCATATCTTCTACATTTCAATATAAAATAATATAAAATACATTACTTATCTTTATTTATATTCCACACTTTTCAATAGAACACTTTATATTTGATGATGGAATGAATGAATAAATGAATAATGAATGGAATAGCTTGTATGAAAATAATACAAAGTCAAACTACAAAATTAAGGCACTTATACTACAAGCAGATTCTTCTCTGTTATCCAGGGATCAAGCTGTGAGAAAAAGCAAGTTTCCTTTTGTGTTAACCTCACGTCTTGCTAAACAATAGGGAGCTTAAGCAAACAACAATGACAGCATCTGATCATGTCACTTATCAAAAGGTTTGATGAGCAAATCAATAGCTGTGCACATGTGTTAGTAATCTCCAAAACAAGAATGTGAAATTAACAAGTTCCACATAGTCTGAGAAACACAAACAAGAACGGCTAATTTTTTGTATTTCCTATTTGGAACTGAACATTGTCATCGCATATTTAGCCTGAACACATTTTAGAGACAGTGGCATACTGAACAAATCTAGACAATTGTGGCATCATAGTTGTTGTCATTGCTTAAGCTCACTAGTACAACAACAAGAATTTGCTTGTAGTTTAGAGAACACCTATGGATTTTAAAACTAATGGTTCCATCAGATTTGTACAAGACAATGCATGCAGCCCTAGGCCTCTTGGTGCCAATGGCACAACATTTCCAACAAGAAATAATACAACTTTTGTTTATTAACAGTTGGTAACATTGGTAAGAAGGTAACATTGTACCACAATTATAACAACAATCCAATGTTACTGGCTTCACTGTCACTTATCTAACAATTTAAAAGCACTCTAAAGTAGTTAAACTTGTTCTGAATTCTGTGCTGCCTATGAAAACATTACAAACAAAAAAGTACAAAAATACATGTAGATGGTCGATATCATACTTGACAACAAAATCTAACTAATGATTAAAGTATATTAACTAAAAAACTAATAATAAATATTAATCTTGCATTTCTTCTGGCATGTCATGAGGGTTAACAATTCCTGGCACGGAGAGTTGAACTTTTCGTTTTTCCTCCTGCGCAGCAGACAACTGTGTTTCTCGTTCTTCCAGATACAAATCACTGACATCTTCAGATCGGAATTCCTGAAAAAACAAAAAAACACTTCATGTCACTTGGCTTGTAACAGAATAATAAGTGGTACGGAGTTTGGATAGTCAGGGAGAGTTAAAGACAATACTCACTGTTTATAAGGCATCAAAATGTTTTATGCTACATATTGCTGACAATTTGAAAACACTTTTTGAAATCATAACAAATGGTTCCAGATCTAACCGAACTGCAATTGTGATATATGAATAGACCCTTGGCATTGTTTTACCTAAATTAAATTAGAATAGTTGTCAGAATTGGACACACAGAACAAATGCGTATAATTACAATGTTTAACGCTATTCATTCAAATCACCAACCTTAATTTGAACCATGAAGTCTCGTAAATGTTCTTTAAAGGCTGGAATGTTTTGGTTGAGATCAAACAGTCCTTGAACAGTCAACTTGATCTGTGCACTAAATCAAAAAAGACAATGTTTACAGAGAAACAAGAAAGTACTTGGTAACATGACATTTAATACAAAGTTCATTTTACCTCCTTCCCATTCAAATTCTCTTATGTAAAACAACTACAACTACAACATATCTTTGAATAACTATGTAAACAAAAATGAACTTACTCTTGCAAATGTGGAAAGGCTTGCTTCAGAAGGTTAGCAATGCATGCTTGGACATAAGCCTGCAATCAGGAATAATCATACATAATTATATGCATTTAATTTATATACTGCACAATTTATAGGGGGGAGTAAATTGTGCAGACAATTTAGGAGGTAGATTTAGGTGAACCCTAACACAGATTGAGACAATAATTGGATGAGGTTTTTGTGATAACCCTTACTGAGACATTGAACAAAAAAAATGAAAGTCATGTTTTTGCTTCTTCACTGACAGCAAGCAACACAAAGCACACAAACATAACATGATTGCCCTTGGAAATCACGCACCGCGGTCATACATGACGTGATTACCCATGACCTTGAGTGTCTTTGACATGATTATCATATAATCTGCAGCTAAATGATGTCACACGCACTAAAATAAAAAATTCACTGTATGCTTTCAGTCAATCAGAAAAGAGATAGTGAGTTCAATGCTTGTTTTATAAGTTCTCAAGAGAAGGGAAAATAGATGCAACAAATTTAAGGGAAAAACTTTCACTTGTACAAATTAGGCTACATATAGTTATATTTGTGTAGGCAGTCTGCTGAGATGCAACACTTCTATCAACAACAAATCTAGACACCTACCTGGTTTGATGGGTACTGTGTGCCTTCTGACGTAAACAGAGGTTCTGATACCTTACCCGTCTCCACCAAACTGAACAGGTGTGCTAAGATAGTTGCATGCATTGTTAAACCTGAAGACAAATAAACCAGTTAGCATGATTATGTAACTGTATACAAAGTCTAGGTCCCAGAAGATGAAATTAATCCCTGGAGAAGTCACTAGCATTACTAACCCTTTGCACATCTACACACAGCCATTTTAGCAGTGTCCAGTTGGTGATAAGCATTAAATGATTACCTAGCATTGATGCTTATCTAATCAGTATTTGCAGCAATGTAAAGGCAAAAGAATGCGTAGTTTTTTTCTGAGTTTCACAGTTTTGTACCATTGATCTCTCACAGGGGCTAAAAGCATGCACTCAAGCATGATACCATGTTTTTGGCACTAAGTTTTGTGTTCAAGTTCACAAAAAATTTTTGAGAATGATGTCGAGCAAAGCAGTGCCTAATCAGCAAGGACATACTTCACTTACAAGAATGTGTTCAAACATGAGTTAATTGCATGTTCTTAATGGAATTGATGCAAGAAGCCAACTTTCTAAGTACCTGCAGTGTGAGATGTGTCTGTGACAACCGATAGCACATGCTGCACAATCATCATATAGTATGTCTGATAGAAACTTTGTGCTGCTGTTTCTTGCTCCAAGCTCTTCAACAGAGAGTACAAAATATGAAGTCCTGTGAAGAAACAACATAAATATAAGTAGCCTGTATATAATTATTGATCAAATATGGTCTGTGCTGCATTTTTCTTGCAATGTTCTTTATCTACTTCTTTATCTACAAAAAAAATGCATTTTACTACATTTTGTTCTTCAGAAATTTAGCTGCACAATGTCAAATCGTAAGAAAAGCTCTGTGTTACTTTTAGAAAAGCGTTTAAGTTGAAAAACTAGATCTGATGTAATGACACACTTTACCACCTAATGAGCTCGTTTGAATTTTGACAGCTCAAAAAGACTGCTTATTGGAGATCTGATGCAAATTATGCCCCTTGTAACAGTTACAATTAGAATAGGAATATTTGAAACAAATGTCACCTTTACCTAAAGACAAAATTATTAGAAGAAACACAAAACTAAATTATTAACTATACAAGATAAAGACAAAAGTTATTGAGAGCACATACCAATATCAGCAACATTTCTCATTGTGTGTTTGAATGCCCAAACAATGGAATCCAGCACCAGCTTGAACTGTTGAGGAGGTATTGATAACAGAGCTGAAGAGAAACAAAGTTGTTAATGTCTTGACAAACCTTGCATACTCCAAGGATAAAATAATGGATTTGGGGGAAGACATCTCTCAAGTTTATGGCTAGGCTGCTTTCACTGGATGGGACAGAAACCTGATCAAGGTAGGTAACCTCTTGTATTTTCTTGGGTTGCCCAGCAATGTACTAGCACTGGTACCCTGGGGGGGGGGTACTCCCCTATATAAGGTATATAGGTATGTGCCGCCCCAAAGGGTATGATTTTTAAGCCGTTTTGGTCTGAAAATGGGTATAGATTTTGAACATTTTGGTCTGAAATTGGGTATGGTTATCGGGGGTCCGGAACGTTCACGAAAGCTTCTAAAATTATTTTTCTTCCCAGCCACCAGGGTGAGTACTTCGTGAGAGAGAAAGAAAAATAGATAAAATATATCATTCCAGCTAAATTTTACCTATTATCAGTGCTCGAAATTAGAAAAAAATTCAGGTTGTCCTTATGGTGAACGCCGGACGACCTAGTCCCTGATTTTGGTTGCCCTGATGAGGACTTGGTTGTCCTTAAAATGTTGTATGTTTTTTCGAGATTTTTG
>OMLO01004495.1_pt1 | contig 11675 bp, 8 predicted proteins | sample 1674811 | NCBI WGS metagenome assembly OMLO01 (sample SAMN06265003, study PRJEB25207) | coral metagenome | isolation source: Coral host | place: Mexico:La Bocana,Puerto Morelos, Mexico | collected 2008-11-13 | reverse complement strand
GGCCTCGAGCAAGAAAGAGAAAGAAGCGAAAGCACACATCAGCTCACGCAGGATCTTTGCAAACCGTTCCGTTTGTTAAAATAGGTCACTTTGAGCAGTCACGCAATCGTTCATTCGGTAGACGCAGGCTATGACAGCTTGCATGTTAATGTTGTTGTTGTTGTTTTTTTATTCCAGTCAGATACCCCTCAGTGCTTCAGTGCTTTATTACTTTGTGTGCGGGTTAAGTCACACGTGTTGAGAGTATGACACAAGCATTGTTCAACATTGTTTATTTACAGTGGTCAAACTGTAAAGCGAGGCTTGACGAACTTCAGCTTTTATATGGAGTAGATGAAAGTTCGAGATTCACATTTGAAGGTCTCAAATAGGCGACGCGCCTGCGTTTACTCAGTAATTATTTGCCGAGCATGATACTTGAATCAACTGATTTCTTCGTATACTACAACAAACAAACGGTGAGTTTACAACCTCAGTATTTCAAGGCGAAAGTTACTTTGGTTTACGTGTTGTTTGGGAGCTGCCTTTTCTTCTCAAAAACTATGGAAGCACTTCGAGAACGTTCAAGTGCACTTGAAGTGGGTCTAGTGTGAACCCTCCTAATATTCCTAACTTCCAAAATCAGTTGAGCCATATGTGAGTAGTTCTGTAAGTCAATTGTGATAATTTTTTAGACCCATACTAACTTAGGTGCTTTCCAAAATCAAGCTGCCGCTAAACATGAGTTGACTATGAGTGGAGTAAGACACAAAATCTTCACCAAAAAACCCTTTTGGCGTTGTGGCCCCATTAACCGTAAGAATCTGTTTACAGGAGAAATTCGGCATAACCCCCGCCTTAAATTTCCTTTGGTGAGAAAATGCTATAAAGTAACTTCCGTTGAGATGCCAACTTACCATATTCCAGCAAACTTTAATTTCTTTACAGATATATCCCTTGTCACGAGGTAGGGTCCGAATTTAAACTGATAATGTTCATCGTCGCTTCTCACTTTTATTTCCACTGTTTCAGCAATAGATTGACGTGACAATGATTTAGATTGTACGTGATGGCCTATTTTTTCTTGTTTGCTGGTAAAAGGGTAAGCTCTTATTTGAGACGGTTGTGCTGAAGGAAGCTACGAGAGACTGTAACAGTTAAACATGTAGCGTTTTAATTAGCCATTTGATCTTCTAAACACTTCCAGGTTAAGTGCTAAATGCAATTTTTGGCGAAAATCACTTTAGTTCCTTGTTCTTCATTTATCTAGACAAATATGAAACTACTGATGTTTTAGTCTCAAAATATCCGCATTTTTTTATATCATTGTTCTCTATTGAGTTCATTAAAGTTACTTTCATGGTTGCTAATAGTTCCAGGGATTGTCAAGGAGAATAGTGACGGGGAGCTGCGAAATGAGGCTAAGTCATCAGTTTATGAAAGGTCAGGCTAAACCATACAGCCCTTCCCCCCCCCCCCCCCCCCCCCCCCCCTTTGAATGGGACAGTAGCCCATTCCAGGGTTGCCCAAAGTATTTTTTATAGTTACTGCCCATGCCATTAACCCATTTCTACTCCTGGGCAAGAGGTGCAAGAATTGTCCAAGAACGCAGTACAGTGATTCTTGCCTGTGTGCAAATCCAAATAGCTTTACAGTATGTTGTCAAGTCCACTGTCCTAACAGCTGTAGATGTGGGTTTACTTTTGCACACAAGTCTTCTTACCAGAAGCATGTTTTGTCTTCTAGTCAACAGAATGGCCATTTGAAAACTTTTGCCTTGAACTATGCCAGGATCTGTTTCATCAGTCATGGGAGGTTTGTTCTTTATCTTGTGGTATTTGCATTAGCTCGTTGTACATGTATTCATTGTACAGTGGCTGTCATAGCAGTAATTTAATAACCAGAAAAGATTGACCCTCCTCTCTTAGGATATAACAATGTAACATTGCAATTGGTGCACAGAAATTTGTCCTACTTGAAGTGGTGTGTACCTTATGTAATCAATACATGATGAATGCATTAAGGACGTGGCCTCTCTTTTCAAGACATTTCATTTTCATATACATGTACATCTAGGTACGTCATGGAGCATCCACAGGCCTTAGAGAAATAATTAAGGTTCATGGGCGAGGTGCAGGGAAGACCTTGGATTCATCAATTGAGGATGTGAGTAATCAGTAAACAAATAATTAATTGTTAGTTATGGCAGAATTGTCAACTCAGGCACAGTTATGACTACATGTATTATTTAAATAATAATTATAATGTGTACTAGTGACTACCCAGTTTTTGTGACACAGACATATACATTATTTGTTCCAGAAGCAAACGAGATGTACAATTACAAGCCAAAAAATAAGGGGATAAATAAAGATGCATCTACATGTAGAAGAAAAGAAAGTTAGAAGGTTATCACTTTGTAAAACGCCCCTAACAAGAACAAATTAAAATTAAGATTCTTATTACAAGTAAATTAAAGTGCAATTTGAACTTAGATTAAAACTGCTGAAGGCTGCCAGCTTCCCAGCTTATCTTGGTGATTGATTCGGTCCATAATTTAACAATACATAGTGCCTTTCTTCAATAATTGTTCTGACTTTCATTAATTTTAGCTTCAGATTCAAAACAGGAAATGGTTAGAAAACATGTCACTCCATCTTCTTTGTGTCATGGCTCTTGATCGATTTGGAGATTTTGTAAGCGATGAGGTAATTTTTGGCAACTGTTCTGGATGTCCCATTGTTAAATAATCTTTTGATGTGATATTTTTTTCATGTCTTATTCTGTCAACTTCAATTTCAAGTTGTACTTATGTAATTTACGGTAAGCTGAGGCACAGTGCCGAGTTCATTGTGAAGTTAGAAGTTCATGATTCAAGGTAAGGGGAAGGTGTTAACACCCTTAGGTCTCCTTTGTGATTATAAGTTAGAAATCAAGAACACAAGCTTGAATTGACATTATGTACTGTCATGACTAGTGTAGTGACAGGGATTAGCATTGATGGTAATATTAATATCATGTGACTAACTGGTCAAAAAATTAAATTTTCTACAGTTCATTTAACATATATCAGCCACAGGGAAAAGTATTACCTATTGTAAAGAGAGCATAAATTATGCTTGTTGAATGCAGATATGTCTACCCACAGGTTGTTGCCCCAGTTCGTGAGACGTGTGCACAGACAATAGGAGTGATCTTAAAGCACACGGATGCTGAGACTGTTAAGAGGGTGATGATGGTCCTGTTAACCTTACAAGCTCAGGAAGAATGGGAGGTGCGTCATGGAGGATTGATGGGACTCAAATATCTCATGGCTGTCAGACAGGTACAGAATGGTTGGAAAACTTTGTTTATAAAATAACTTCAATAAATGTTCTACACATGATCTCATTGGTCAACAGGCCTGTTTAGATGACAGTATATAAACTTGGCTGCGACATTTAAAATTTTTAAAGCATATTTTTGAGAAATATAGTTTATAAATTAAAGCAATTGTAAGGGGAGTGGGGAGAATTATTCCCAAAAGTTATGGAAGCCCATGACTGCATCTCGGGCTGCTGCTGTAGCTATCAATTCTCCAAAACCCCTGGTACTTAGATGAGGCTTTATAACCAAAGAAAATGTGCTCTATTAATAAATAGATAAATAATGATAGAAATACGAGTTGCAACAAGAATGAGGTTTGATTACAATTTTTAATGACAATACAAATAATTTTTTTTTACACATGTCTTGGTTAGCAGCATAACCAATAAGCTACATGTAGTGATGAACTGTCAGGCAATGGATATGTTGTAGTTAAAAATTAAATTAAGGTAAAAATAATTTTAACCTAGTTTGATTCTCAATTGCCTTTGTCCTCTAACACTAACTACAACAGATACGTATAGGTAAGTTATACCATGCAATGGTGCAATTGTTAAATAAAGCATGACATTTTAATGTCACAAACCGGCTGCTGCTTGTCTGAACTGATACCATGCGTTGCCATTTTCAACACATTATTGTTCTGTTTATTGCAACAGGATCTGACGGAAGATTTACTGCCACTAGTGTTAGATCCTATTGTAACAGCTCTAAAAGATGATGATGATGATGTTCGGGCAGTGGCTGCATCAGCTCTGTTACCTGTAGCAGAGTCATTAGTTACTTTTGCTCCAAATCGTGTAAGTACAGCAAGCTTTACTTGTAGTACACAATGCTTCAGAAACTTTGTAGAAACTTTTGTCTTGTTTCCAGTCCGTAGTGCTTACTGGTACATCCATAGTATTCAGTTACAAGTACTAGATGTTTGTGTTGCTAATATTGAATTATATCTATCATAAACATTGCAGTAATGTCTGATGCTGCATTAAATTTTATTTCATTTCAGTTTATATAGTGATCTGTTTATTTTATTTTATTTTTTTCAGGTGCAGGAAGTCCTTGTGACTTTATGGGATACCCTTGTTGAACTAGATGACTTGACAGCTTCAACTAATAGCATTATGATGTTACTGGCAAAAATTCTGTCCTCCCCATCTGTTGCCCCGCAAGGAACAGGGTGCAAGGATTCTTCTCTCACTGAACTGGTGCCACGACTGTGGCCTTTCTTCCGTCACAATATTAAGTCTGTTCGATTAGCAGCATTAGAAACTCTAAAAACTCTTCTGGTTGGGAATTTGAAACATAAGGTACATGTAAGACACTAATTGAAAGCCATTACCTTAATATCAATCGCTTTAGTTCCGATATTATAAAAATCTTCTACTGTATACCTATAGAACACCTGTGGATGTACTTTATCCAATGTAAACTGTACATGTAGATACCTAAACCCCTGTATCAAATTAAACCTTACAGCTGGATATAACATTATACCAAGATTTTGTTGGGTTGCATTTCAGGCTGAAAATGAAAAGATGCCAGAATGCTTGTGGTTAACGCCAATCCTACAGGATTCTTTGAGGCATATTTACCAGAGATTTATTCTGGAATCTGATGGTGATGTTGTGGAGATGGTATACAAGGTGATAAAAACAGCAGCTTGTTAAAATATACTACATGTAAGACTTTTGCTATCAACATTCTTTGAACAGGTTGCATGTACTGTAGCCACTGTAAATGTACCTTTTTTGATACACTTTGACAGCAGCATAACAGGCTTGTTTGGCCTGACCGTGGCTCAACCAAACTCACCTGATGTGCCACCACAGCCCACCAAATAGGTGCAATTAGGTATAAATACAGATTAGGATGTTCATGTGTTATTTATGCTGATGATGCCCCATAGCTAATTTGTCCTTTTCTTTTTTCTAACTTACATTACATGTAGGTGTGGAGTGTGATGCTAGAGAGATCAGCCAAGAGTCACCTAGGTAGCATTACAATTCCATTCCTTAACAGTTGGCTTGGTGTGATGATGATGCCAGCATGTGCTCCAATTGATCATACAGCTCTCATCCAAGCTCTGCACAGAACTCAGAACAAGGTACACTTTGGTATGATTCACTTTTGTTGGTAGCTCTTTCACTCACATGAGTGCAACATGCATATTATAATTCATATAGTTAGAAATACAAAGTGGTATTCATCTATATTAGGGAGTAAGGAAAAATATAAATGATTAAGACACAGAGTTAAGCCTGATAGGAATCAATAGACATTTTAAATGTTCATAAGCATGTAGTAACTGTACTTGTGTGAAAAAATTACTTAATGTACATGTAGGTACCAAAAAATAAGTTTTTGATATTCCAGTTATAACAATAATCTGACTTGTAACAAATACATGTAGTGACATTGATTTTATTGGTTCTTTCAGGGAGACCGTAGTGTAGATAGAGCACACATGATAAGGGGCCGACCATTACAGACTCATTCTGAACCTCAATCTGAAGTCATAGCAGGTGCCACCCTTGCCATGAGTTTGTCAGAACGTGAGCCAGCAGTATTACGAGCGAGGCTTGCAGCATCTAGGTACATGTACCATAGATCACTTGTACATTGTGTGGTTGCAACACTTTTTTCCAGATAATTTGACAGGGTTGCTCTAATGTGGCAGTAAATTGATAGTAAGAAAGATGTTGGGTAAAAATGCAGTTATCTTCACAGTAGTCTTTTTATTAGAATATTGCAGCTATTGGCAGTGGGTTGATTATTGCCAATGTTAGGTGCCAGCTGTAATGCTATCCTGCACTATGTCCATTACATTTGAGTTCTTAGAGAGAGGTGCTACTCAAAAGTGGTGGGAGAGCAGAAGTAACTGAGTAGACAAAAATAGAGTTGAAAGATTCAGCCTTGCATTTAGGCAATTATTGTGGTGTGCAGTAACTTTGTGAAAGTTAAGTGATTGGTGTAGCAAACACTTTCTTAACACTTTTGATATTAATTTTCACTTGATTGTCAATTATTTCACATTTTCCCTCCCTGGTTTTGCATTACCATGCTAGATGATTGGCTTAAAAACTCAACACATACAACTTAGTCATCTACATGTAATCAGAAGCAAAACTAAAACCAATTGCAACTTGCTTGCACATGTTTTCCCAAGTGCCATGTTAGCTATTGGCCACAGTGGTAAGTTTGGTTTTGGTTTACATGTATGTGTAATGTATTAAACCTCCATTAAGCCATGACTTTCTTCTCATTAACATTATACATACAGAGCCCTTGGACTGTTAGCATCTCATTATGCCAAGTGTCCTGTTGCCCGTGACAATGATGTTCATTCTCTTGGCTTTTTGATGCAAACGTTACAGTTTCCACTTGGGTCAAACTCGGGGATCCAGAGAATGTGTGCCTCATTAATATTAACAGAGTGGGCCAACTGTCAAGTGGTAAATCTCATTTTGATACATTGTGCTTTGTTGCACATTTCCTTATTTTTTCTCCAGCCTCTTGGTGGTTTGGAATCCTAAATCCTTAAATCTGATTGACTAATTGAGTGCTCTCCAGCAGTGCAGATTTTCCCATTCTGACCCGGAGTATGAATTGCTCTGACATTTCAAACTTTGGCAACTTTTCAAGCTTTTTTTTACACCATAAAACAGTGTAAAACATAGATATTAAACAAATTATATCACTGATTTTGCTCTAAACGCCAAATGGATGCATGCTCCAGATTTGAACTGAGTGCCTTTAATTAAACTTCAACATAAAGTGTCTTTCAAAACAGTACCATAGAGAATAACACACGATTTTTACCAGTCCGTATTAGGAAAAACCATTAACTTGGCCTTAAGTACAACCCAAGGCCACAGGCCGTGGAGCCTACTTAAGACTTTGGGAACAGTTTTTTCCCCAATACAGACCTACTGGGCGGCAAATAACATCTATTTACATGAATTTGTCAGATAATACACAAAGTAAAAAGGGAAGATGGAATAGACCATACCCCCTAATTATACAACAACAGTGACAACAACAACAGCAGCAGCAACAGCTGTGTTTGTAGAGTGATACAATTTTTTCTGATAAAATGGTTTAAAGAATCAATTTATAGCAAAAATGGCAGGACCCTTCTTTCCAATTTTTTAGATGTTTTCAAAAAGTATCAATGGCTATCTCCTCTCATATCCTGTTAATATTTCAAGTCTTATGAATTTTCGATTCAGTGGAATGATACATAGATTTGTTCATTTTGTTGTATTAATTAGGAAAGCAAGTGTCCAGATGAGAATGTGATGCAGTTAAACAACATTTTATCTGAACAAGTTGTATATGATGAGATTGCTCTCCTTAATACAAGACTGCAAACAGATTGTCAGGTACATGCTGCTACATATGGTTTAAAATCCAAAGGTTTCAGCAGCTGTAGATTCATGGTATTTACTGGTGAAGAAATAGAAAATTACTTGTAGATTTGTTACAGACACATTTTGGCAATCCTACTATAAATATCATAACAATGAATGCAATTGAATTAGAATATTTGTTATAGTTGAACTGTTCAAAAGGATAGAAAGTGTATTGATAAGTCAAGTTACCAAATGAAATTACAATTATGATAATGCTTAGTTGACTGATTAATGTTTGTTCATTGAGCAATAGCTTCTCCCAATGAATGTGAATAGATGTACTTGTACATGTACATGTGTTTTTAGCTTTGCTTTGAGACAAACAAAAATCATTGTACATACATGTAGCTAATTATACATAGAATCTCTACACAGGGCCTGCTTATAGCACTGCGAGAGAAAGGGGTTGATGCCTCAGCTGGGATTCAACCAGGGTAAAGGATATATACATGTATCAACCCTGTTGATGTGTAAAGATGTTGTGGTTCAAATTGATTTTAGGCTTACATTTTTCAAACCAGTTGGATTTCTATTGCCTGTTGTTTTAGATTATGACTATCAATATGAAACTAAAAACGAAAATCAAACTGAGTTGGAAAAGTTTCAGCCGAAGTTGTACAATGTTAGTGTTTTTCAGTAATTAATAAGTTTAACCCCCTTATTGAGAGATAGCTGTGTACATGTTATAAATAATGTATGCAGAAATGGGAATTCAGCATTATATGAATTATTGATGAGTTACATTGTACAATGAATTATTGAATAGGTTAGTGACAAGGCATAAGGTCAAGATGGCTGGATATTTTCAAGAGCCTTTTTTCATCTTTATGAAACAAAGATACATTTGAAGTCCATAGGGTGATAAAAAATGAACAAGGCTAATGTCAAGCCATCTTGGCAGAACAAGCTTGGTCAATAAGGGATTCAGTACATTGAGGAAAAGAAACAATTTTCTTGTAGAAGCTGCAGGTAATCCCAAGTGGGCAAGACAGTGTCATCTTGCCTGCTCAGATAGCCAATCACACTGCAGAATTTGGTTCATCGTGCTCTCTTGCAGAGCTACAGGTGTAGCCATACAATAAGCTGTGTTTGTTAAATTTAATTTATTAATATTAAAGTTGTTATATTGGCATTATTGACTACTAACAGTAGTTTTGAATCAGTGTGAATTGTTGCTTCACTACATCAGATAAAATTAATTAATGGTGTTTTGTTTCATCTCTAGCTGTTACACAGTTGAGAATGCTGTGAAGCTGGCCTCGGATATTTTTGTTGAAGTTTCTAAAAAACTCTCACAACAGGATCTCAAGGTTTGTGCATACCTGTGTACCATTTGAATGACTTATAAAATGAGAGGGTTAAATGGTTTGTAACACAATTTATTTGTTAAGTATGTGCAGAAACAATGGGTGTGAATGTCCTTAAAATAATGGCAATGTTATTTTACAACATGATGGTCTTCTTGGGCTTTTTAGACTGGGGTAATTTTGGAATCTTTTTTTTAGGCAGCAGAAGTCAAGCGAAGGCATCTAATGGCAACAATTGGACAGCTACAGTCTGAGTACCAAAAGCTGCATATCAGGTTTGTATAATGTATAATCTCAAACATGATAGGATGATCTAAGTCATGGTAGTTAGCCTTGTGTCAGTAATAACTGACTTCCTCCTTTCAGTAACATCGATATTTTTTAAAACAATTATAATTTGGTTTCTTTTTTCCATCTTTGAGTAGTAAGGCCATTATAAGGCCTCATTTAGGTTAATTAGGGCAGGAGAACTTCAAACTAGAGGTGTACACATGTACCAAGTGTTGATATGTCCACCTGCAGTTCACATACACTATTTAAAGTTACTGTTAAATAATAGACTTGTTTGAGAGTGTGGTACACCTGTAGATGAAACATTAACATTGTAAGGCATGATATTCAAGAAACCTGCAACACATTGTCTGCTCATGGTGCATAGGGTTCAAGCAAGTGTTGCCAGCACATTGATTTTCCTCGATAAACTTCCCATGAAGCTGAACCCTGTTATCAGGCCAATTATGGATTCTATCAAGAAAGAAGAGCAGACTATTATGCAGGTCAGTACAACTCACTTGATATGTTTCAGTTACAATGTCTGAGGCATCCATCTTGCTAAACATAAAAGCCTGGTTAGGATCTATTTGTGGAAATTTTTTTGGACTTGGTGGACTTGGCGGACTTGGCAGCATACAAAGAAATTCATGTCCAGTAGCCCAGGGCAAGTGGATTTTGTGACCAGTGAAGTGTTTTAGGTTAAAATTTTAGAAAAATCCCAGAAGTAATGACTGCATTTTATTGTACCCTGCTTAGTACATGTTGTGTAATGTCAAAGAAAATTGGGAAGACTTTAGAAAGGCTAATTACACTCCAAGAAATTTAGATTAATAGTGCAATCCATCAACCATTGTGATAATATCTTTTGTGTTTCCTTTCGTGGCAGACACGGTCAGCACAAGCATTGGCTAAGCTTCTGGAGCTGTGTATGCCAAGAGAACCATGTCCAAATGCAAAGATCATAAAAAATCTTTGTACTTTTGCATGTAGTGATCCTGCTGTCACCCCAGCTGTCAACCTTAGCTTGTCTGTAACTTCTGATGATCTTCCTCCACTGTCACCAATGCCAGCAGGTCAATCAGAATCAAACTGCACTTCATTTCCTGCTGGCGGGGCAACTACAACATTGGAACGAGGAAACACTGTTCAGTGTGATCAGTACAATGGAATTCTTAGTCTTGTACAGCAGCAAAAGGTACTTCATACAACACATAGATACATTTGCTTTCAAATTTGTTAAATTTTCATTTAATCTTAATATAGTGCCAGATAACTTCCTGGGCATTTTCCTGGTAAAACATTGTAATTCCACTTAATATTTCTAAACCTATTTCACATAAAAACAAACAAATAACAGTAAAAACAACAACAAATTAATGATCATTAAAATAATAAAGATTATTTAAATATGAATTTTTTTTATTTATGTAACTGCAACTCTACAATAAAGAGTCAGGTGAATTATCAAAAGACCAAACTTTCCATCTTGAAAAGAATATAAAACATAGTGGACCTATAGTATCAACAGTATTATAATTGGCTGATGTTGTTATCCAAAATAATGGAAGTCATGTTTTTGCTTCTTCACTGACAGCAAGCAAGAAAAAGCGTGCAAACTTGACGTGATTATCCTTAGAAATCATTCACTGCCATCGTACATCACATGAATACCCGTGACCCTGAGTGTCTTGACATGCATGGTTTTTTTGTGATTTTCAGCTAGATGACATCACAGGCGCTGATTTTGAAAATTCACTGTACACTTCAGGCCAATCAAAAAACTTGATAATAGTCTTTAAATGTTTAATACTTCATTTGCACTTTGGTTTACAGAATGCTAATATGTCAGCTCAAAAGAAATCCAGTGGTGGGGCTGGTCGAAATAAGGTCTTGCCAGCTGGAGTGGATGGTGTGACCATCCCCTCTGCTGATGAGAATGGTGGAGAGGACCCTGAGGTACATGGCTGTTCTTTCCTTGATGTTCTTAAATTCATAAAAAGGAAATCATGACTGTGACAGTGTTTGGACATCTGATCTCAGTTAACATAGATTTTATAAAAGATTTTATTTTCTGTTAGTTTTAATTTTGTTTGAAAAGTTATATCAAACACTCAAGCCAGTGTTTGGCCACACTTCCCAAACACCTCGAATTCCCTCATTTTCAGTATTGCTGCAGTGCTCTTCTGAAACTTGTTTTATTATTAATCAAGTTTATTTAAAGGCAATCTTAGCCATGACAGTGTATGGATATCTGATCTTAATTAGCAGAGATTTTGTCAGTTGTATTTTTCTGTTTTCTAATTGATTTAGTTTGTAGGCAGTGTTTTACTACATTTTC
>OMLO01004494.1_pt1 | contig 11676 bp, 8 predicted proteins | sample 1674811 | NCBI WGS metagenome assembly OMLO01 (sample SAMN06265003, study PRJEB25207) | coral metagenome | isolation source: Coral host | place: Mexico:La Bocana,Puerto Morelos, Mexico | collected 2008-11-13 | reverse complement strand
CTAAAACAACTATTCACCTCAGTGTCGGTGAATAGTGGTGGATATTTACCTCCACTTCAGTGAATAGTTGTTAACTAACCTCGTTTTTGAGTAGAATATTTTCTTTCAAACGAGGTTAGTGAGGCTAATTTACATAATAAAACCAAAAATAATCGTTATTTGAAGCAAATTTCAGTTAGAATTCTACTAGAAGTAAAGAGTGTAGGCAGATACATGGAAAATTAGAACGGACAAAAAAAAGCTTCCCGCACTCAACTTCCCTTCCTCCACTCGGGAAGTTGAGTGTGGGAGCCTCTTTTTGACCGTTGTCTTTTCCCATGTATCAGTCAGTATTTTTCGACTACACTATTTACTACTCGGAGCCCGGCGGAAGATTTCCAATTGAACAAAAGTGGTCCTTGTGTATATTATTACTCTTGAACTGAATTCTCATTTAAAACAGCAGTCATGTCTGACATACTACAATGGTTGGAGCAGTACGATGATGAAGAACTCATTCAAATTCTTGGGAAAGAATTTCAGCTTCTTTCGAAAGAAAAGAAGAAGATACGGCAAACCGGAGCCTGGCCAAAGAAAACAATATAGACTGGCCCCATTCTTGAAGAAGAGAAGAAGCGTTTGCGCAAACCTCTCTTCCAAATGGTTTTCCACCGCAACATCCACCTCGGCCAAGACGTGGACGACAAAGGCAAAAAATTCTGATACACTTTAATCCTGTTCAACCAAAGGGTTCTTGGACCAACAATTTACCAGAATGAGATTGTTGATTTGCCGATACGAGGCCGAAATACATGCGGGGGGGGAGAAAGGGTGCCGTTTCACCAGATGGCGTTTTATTAGAGACATGGAAAAAGACCTCACACCCCTCTTGATGGAGAATATAGAGCGGAACGTCAGGACGAGACAGGCAGCCGTTGTTGGGAATAGGCCCTTTGCCAGACTGGCTTCCAAATCTTGCCCACAGTCGACGGATGGTGGCGCTGGATACCTTCAACGGCGCTGGTACTGATTGCTCTTCATCAAGGAGCCCGCCCCGATCGAAGCACAGAAGCTGCAAGAGAGTTTGCCAAACGTTTTCTGAAACTTGCTTCATTGCCCGCAAACTTGCCCAAAACTTCTCTTGATGAACTGAACAACGTTGAAAAATATTATTTCGTATTTCAGAGTCAAGTAAATAGTGTTTGTCAGGCGATGATGTTATAATTCTGGTTCGTTGAAACTGATTGGTCAGTTTAGCCATGATGGTATTGGCTAAACGACTCGTGTAAAGTTTGTCATCAGATATAGGTCGGTTTCGATCCGTCTATTGTAGTCGGTTGGACGTCCGTGTATTGTTAGTCGAATTAAGTCGGTTTGTTAGTCCGTTTGTCAGTTTTGTTTACGTCGTGGATAAGTCGTTTGTAAGGCGCCTGTAGTGGTTGACATCTGTTAAGAGGCGGTTTGTTCTAAGTTAGTGTACCAGCTTTCCAGAGTCAGTCGTTGAAAATAGTTCGTACTGTAGGTTAAGCATTGGACAGTGTCTGAGTCAATGCTGTGGTTAGTCAGGCAATCTGATTGTTAGCATCACCATTTCTCGTGGCTCGTTTGTGTTTAGTCAGTCTCGTGTTAAGGTTTCAGCCAGTCTCACCGATGTAGGAAACCTGTCAGTCGGGGCATTTGATCTTGTAAACTGCTTCCTGTCTGTTGTTGGGTTCGGCCCTGTGTCTTTAACGTTTGTCAGCAAGTGTCGTAGCGTAGTTGTAGGCTTGTGGGCTACACAGATGCTGTAGGGCTGTAGGATCTGTGAGATGGTTTCAGAGGTGCCCTTGATGTAAGGTATGGTCACTGTAGTAACAGGTGTAGGGTTTCTGTTCGTTTCGTCAGCTTCGGAAGATCTGTAAATGTTTCGTTTAATAAAGTCAGTGTTGTAGTTGTTCTTCTGAAAAACAAAAATGAATTAAGGGTGAAAGTTTCTAAAGAAACTGTGTTGCTACGTTGGTGGGGGTAACAAGGTAAATTGGTTATATTAACTAAGTTGAAAATGTAAATTGGCTGCCTTAACGAGTTGAAAAGCTGACGTTTCGAGCGTTAGCCTTTCGTCAGAGCGTCAGTTCGAAGGGCTAATGCTCGAAACATCAGCTTTTCAACTCGTTGCGGCGGCCAATTTACATTTTCAACTTAGTCGATATAGCCAAATTACCTTCTGAAAAACACGTTAAGGTATTTGTTTTCGTCCCTTGAGCTGTTAGGTTTGTCACACACTAGTTGTGCTTGTCTCGTCACAGTCTTTATAGTCGTGGCTTTGTGTGAGGTCGGGTTGTAGGATGATTGGTCGAGTAGTCTGTCGTTCGTAGTTCGTTGTTGTCGCAGCTTATCAAACAGTCTAGAAAAGGAAGTGTTCCATTTTCTTTGGTAAACTGGATGTCGGCGTTCTGTTCGTGAAGGTGGTCGTGGAAAGCGTCAATTTCGTCTTTTCGAACGGCGATAAAAGTGTCGTCAAAGACTCAACGTAGCGTAACCAAAGCGGTATTGTTTGTCGGCATTGATTGTATAATGAAGGAGCAGGAAGAAATATGGACCTCTTGCTACGAGGAAGCAAAAAAAAAAACTTATTGATTAAATACAACAGGGATAAATTTGCCAACGATTTAGCTCTAACCCCTTTTCATGTTACATCTATTTTTGACCATGTGGATGACCAAGCCTGGGCTTTCACAACACTCCTAACTGATGTCATTGATATCCATGCCCTAGTAAGACAGTTTCATTTTAGAGGTGGACATGTACCATACATGACACACCAGTGGTGACGTGCTAAACGCCAAAAGACAGATTATGGAAAAAATACAAACTTGATCTAAATACCATCAATTGGAATACATACAAGAGACAAAGAAATCATTGCACATCACTGAGAAGAAAAGCTATCATTAACTACTACCAATACAAAGCTGAGAGTATTTCTACTAAACCCAACGAATTTTTGAAGGTATTTGAAGTGTTGTTTCACTCCAAACGTTCCACGTACGTCTGTTCAGTAATAGAATACAGATGACGTCAAAATGTGGTAAGGCGATAGAACCAATCAAAATGCGAAAATAACTTGGGTATGTAACTATCTCAATATCTGTTGTACTCTCATGCTACAAATATAATTTAAAGTAAATAGAAAGCAAGCGTTACAATTCCGGTTTCATTACAAATAAAATAGTAACTTTATTTAAGTTTTACAGCATGTAAAATCGTTTATAATCTTCACTGGAGCACATCCTGGTTCAAAGAAGCTGTTCACGCCATCTAGTTAACAAAATAAACAGTTATAGTGGAGAGGAAATTCCAGAGGCAGAGGTTATCACGATCAGGAAACACAACTAGTCCAGTTCTGGCTCTCTCCGAGAGCATCGCAGAGGTAGAGAGAGGAACAGAACTAGTCCACTACACACACGTTCTTTGGGCTCGTCAAGCAATCTTCCTCCCTCAGAAATGATTGGCTTTTCATTACACAATGGCCCGGAGTCGATTGGCTCTTAAATGATTTCCACATGATCTCCGGCTGATCTTTACCAACAAAGGAAAGCGATGTCTTCTTTGTTTCAGCAAACCTTCGCGGGGGAGGAAGATTCCGCGACGAACCGAAAGACTGTCTGCGTGGGAAGTGGACTGATACAACAATACCCGAGGGAAGTCACCGAAACAGCAAAGGTAGGTGGGAGACTGTCTGCGTGGGAGGATAGAACCGGACTAACTAACACAACAATAGGAAAAACGCACTGAAACAGCAAGGGTCAAAATACCCCAATCACAGCTGAGCATCGTGCTTAAACAAATGACCTCGCCAATTAAATCCCCTGATCAGTCGGTGAAAGTAGCGATTTACATCACGTGACCACATCGTGAGACAAACGATAATACTTTGATATGATTATTTTATTTGACAACAATGAACAACTGCAACCATTTTTCGGCATTAACCAGAAAAAATTTACAACAATGACACGAATACCAAATTTAGTTCAAATGGCAACATCTCATCATCGAATATAACCAGGCGATTGTGCCTGAAGCTGCCTGTTGTCACAAGTGAACACTTATTATGTGTGTATCCTCAAACATTTATAGTAGGAAGTTACATTTTGATACCAGAAATAAAACGTTATTAACAAAAGATATCGACACCTTTATAGCTCTCAGAGCTATAGACCTGCCATTCTTATCTTGAGTCCGAGGACAAACTCCTACAATGATACATGAATATTCTGCACTGCTTTCCTATTTCGTTGTTACCCCCGCAAAAGTATTGCCTCATAGCGTTTGTGAAAGCTATCGGGCCCAGCGTGTACACTCCAATTGATTGTCATCAATAAATTGTAAACGGATAACTTGTAGAGAGACATGGGGTTGTTGTTTGTAAGTTGTGCTTTCAAGTTTCAAGAGCTGAAGGCGTAATTAATGCAATCACTTTCAACACAAATTTAACACACTTCACAACATTTGAGAACTAGAGCGTTACTGTTATCCCGCATGCGCAGTTATCAGAAGCACACCATATGGCATATGGTTAACACGATTAAAGAACCCCTTTTGAGCTATCTAGACCATGAATCTTTGTAGGCACTCTTAAGTCAGTATCTCATCTGTTTCGACTGTTCAAACCACTCATGTTACGCACCTGAAATAAAGTAACAATAACATGCAATCAGTGGTACAGTTATACATTATATGTAGCAATAGCTGAACAGTACATTTCAATCTTTCAATTTAGGCTTTGCCAGTTTCATTCTTATTTTTGAGATTATGATATATAAAACAAAATACCTTGAGCAAAAAAAAGGGATAAAAGTTCAAACCACTGCATTTAAATATAAATTGCAAAGGGAGCGTAACAATAATGAGTTACTTCGAGTACGCTGTCAAAATGCATTGCGACTCACTGTCTTCAGAAGAAAGATCCGCAAAAGTTATGATCTAGCAAAGATGTGGTGGCAATTTATCCCATTCAAATCAGGAGAGTTTCATAATAATTCAGTACTTTCAACCAAGAAATCTACTGGTCACAAGATAACACTGAATTTGTAACTAAGCTGAGAGATGCGTGTCATGCGACATATGAGTAACCTAATGAACCCAATTTTCAGTAAGGATTATGTGCTTGCAACCATACTAACTATGATGCAACGATCCACAAATGAAAATGATCAGTATCTTGTTGCAGAGCAAGTTACTACTCTGCTCCAGATGGCAATTTTGTGACAATGCTTTGGCATTAGCTAGCACATTGGAATTCAGAGGTCTTTGTTTCTTGGTATCATATTCAAACTTACGGTGGTAAAGGCTGCAGATAATAGATCAGCTGTATCTGATCCAGCCTTTTCTAACTAAGAGAAAATAATACAACAACATTACCATATTGTTAGAAAATAGCCTGCACAAGAAGTTTGTGCTAAATTACTTCTTTTGAACTACACATAATAGTATATTTTTAGATTGTGAGCTTAAGATTTCTAACAAATAATCAAACTGATATAATACACATGTAAGTGGTCGCTAGAACTTAATTCTAAAACCCCCATCACAGACACTTCCAAAGCGCAAAGAAGTGGCCGAGGTTTGGTCACAACCGCACCTTACTACGCCAGTCCCTATCCACATCAGAATAGATAATAAGTAACGTGGCCAGTAAGAGAGTGACATGTATATAGAACGTTAGTAGATTGATATTAGAGCTTGATAGAAACAGAAAAACATTCCCCTTGTATCTATCAAGTTTTAGTATATGAAGTATGCTTTATCAAAACTGACAGTACGTGTAGATGTGAGCATGCACAAAGCTTCCAAATTGGCTGTGTGTCTAAAATGATATGTAAAATGGTGATTTGGATAAAGTGAACTTGAGAACGCTTCTTCATTTCTTTCACTTCATCCAAGTCACCATTGCACTTATCATTTATTCACAATCAACATTTCGACATATTAAGTCTTGCAATTATGCCAGGACATGTGTCCCACATAAGAACCTATTTTACGACCTCTAATAGGCGACAAAATGTTAAGACACAAGGCAGTGAAATTCAATTTACGAGCGTCTTGGAAACACTTTCCACTGCCCCCGCCTTCACAATGTTGATTTTTCTATTTCTTAGACTGCACAGGCCACAGTGCCTCCACAACATTGAATTGGGGTGCCGGGGGTATCAGCTGAATTAACGTTAGACGCAAGTAAAATATAATACATGTAAGTGCTTAAACATCGAAAAGCGTCATTATTTTTCTAAACGTGTCTCAACTACTTTTGTCACTCATTGCTGCTTGCCATGAGTCTTTCACAGCTCAGTGGTTAAAGCGTCCAGCCGGTATTTTGGAAGGTCAAAGGTTCGACTCCCATTGGGGAACTCAGAAATTTATTTTCTGAGTACTTCGACTTGAGAACGCTTCTTCCTTTACTTCACTTAATCTAAGCCACCATTACACTTATCATTACTCAGAGTATTTGTCATACACCAAAGACATGACGTTATTAGCAATTATTATCATGTTTTCTTTCAGTGAGAAACGTTCACTTACTGTTGTTTTTGCAGTGATTAGCAAACCAATATCTGACATCCTTCTGTCAAGAAAACTCCAGGTTTCCTCAAAATCAGGAGACCTATCACTAACCATATAAAGTTCTGAAACAGTATTAAGATTCAAAATATCACCAGATTGGCCTTCGGTGTCACTTTGATTCTCATCATGGGTGTACTTTTACTATATATGGGTGTTCACAATATTGCAACAATTGTACTTGTAGCTGTAAATCGAAGTGGTTATGAGCCACTCAACATGAAAAATGGATCCTCTGTAGACAGTGAAAATACTGATTGCACTGAACAAATTTGTTAAGAAACTATTAAGTAAAAAGGTGGGCTTATCCACCATTGTTTACATTAATCGGCAACGGTATATTCACTGACAGGGGGGGTGCGGGAGGGGCTATATGCACATTGTTCACCACCTCACCTGTGGAACCGTACAGTCCAGCCAGCACTCCTCTCTTTGTGTACCAGTTTATCTGCCAAAAATCACAAACAGATCACCCAAGGTGAAGAACAAGGGGGAAACTTGACTGTCTAATGTCAGCCTTACAGTAATTTACTGTTTGGCTCAATAACTTAAAAGTTATTATCATTATCAGTTCTGGGTAATTCTTATGAACATTTTCTAAAGTGAATATAAGAGGTAGTTCAAACTAATTGTGAACAAGATAACAAGTATCAAATGAATGCTATTTAATAAGCACTGGCAAAATTAATGTTACAAAGACATTTTTTTCAGATATAATGAAAATAATTTTTTTTTAATGTACATGGATTCTAAGAACTATGAAATATAAATTATACCTTTAATAGTAACCATAAATACATATGAATTCACAATGTTGCATTCTTACATCTGTAGATGTATCACCAGCATGGTACCATATTTCATCTACCATGTATGCAACATTCTTCATGGCATCTGGAGCATTCTGAGGCAATAGCATCAAACCCATGGCCTAAAAAAAATAAATATAACAAGTTATAACGCCCGGGTTCACAGTTAGACATAGAATGACTGACACAGCCAAAAAAAAAAAAAAAATAAGTAACTTAGCTTTTGCAGAGTAGTGAAAATGATCAATTTTTAAAAAACAGGTCCATTTAAACAGAAGAAAAAGAATATGTCATCCACTTTTTATAACTTTGATTGAATCAATTTATTACCTGAGGCCACTGACCAATGTGAGGAATAAGCATTCTAAGTCGTACTTCAACAGCATCACGAATAATCAAACGGGAACTTTTGCGCCTAAAAGAAATTTACTCTCAAGTATTAAAACATTCATTGGTTATAAACTAGAAATAGTGTTCACTATAGCTGCCCCGCTTTTGATATCCTGCTTAAACTCGAAGGTGACAAAACAAATGCAAACTCGTAGATGCAAGACCTTCAAATGCTGCAAGATGCTGCTTGAAGACGAAGGTGACAAAACGCAACCTCGTGGTTGCAAGTACCCAAGACCACCATGCGCGCTTGCTAAAATATTACCCAAGACAACCGTGTGCGCCTAGTTTCGTCCAATTGAGAATGCTTCACCCATTACAAACACATTTCTTACTTTTTCAACAAATATTCTTTGTCCTTGTATGTATATGTTGTAGTTAAAAATTAAATTCAGGTAAAAAAAAATTTAACCTAGTTTGATTCTCAATTTCCTTTGTCTTCTAGAACACTAATTATTCATAATCAATGAATAAGTAAGGGTTAAGAGACAAAGGAATTTAATTTTTACCTAATTTAATTTTCAACTACAACATATACATGTACACCCAGGGACTCCTCAGGTTTTGGCCTCTGGGCCAAAACCCTGCAGGGTCAATAATTCTCAAGAGTTACATGCTGAATAACTTAAATCTGCCAACTGCAAGTAAATTAATGCACTAGTAAGTTAGTCCAAACAAGGTACACTGTATATGCAAATTACATCTCAGAGTAATGTTTAGTCTAATGTAGCAAATAAGGTTCTGGACATGTAGTATAATAATACTGAAATAAGAAGCTAATAAGTTCAATTGATTCTCAACGTAAGAGACTCTTGTTTAGTCCATTTAGGATGATGCAGGACTTTAGAAAGCTAATTTCCACATGTAGATCAACTTTCCACCATGGTTTTGGTATGTCTATGTTTGTTTAGGTTGATTTAGTCAAATTTCATGTTGAAATGCTTTCTTAATTAAATTGTACAATTCATGATTAAATGAAATGACCATGAAGTTTAGTGTTCCTGGCCTCAGAATTGTATCATGATATATCATGTTATTAGACTTCCGAAACATTAAAAGTAATACTTGTTATAGTGCAAGAATTGTTCAGTTAGCAAAACCTTAAGCGATAACTCATCTTTTGACCTATGCAACACCTATTTAATGTAATGCAAAGCAAAAGCTTGCAAACTCAAACATGCTCTATAACAAAATGAAGAACCCTGTCAAGCTAAAACATTGTAAAATGTGAAGTTCCTTTCTGATAAAACTAAAACCTCCAAAAAATAGGTGGTTTTTTTTTCAAAAAATAGACTATATCACATAAAAACCAAGAACACATTTTCCATTCATCTGATTCCGTGTTATTTGATACTACACAAACATTCCTGAACAATATGTGAATATAATATACACACAAAAGCGACAAAACTAATGGTGGTGTTGGTGAGTAGGTCTGTATGTTTCAACAAGGAAAAGATGGCACCATTTGTCCTTTCCTCATCAACTTGGTTGAGCCTTCATTGTGTGTAAGGTTTGACCGGAAATATTGGGGTAAACCCATAGCTGGTTGGCTTTTGCACAGCTTACAGGAACATAGGTCTACTAATCTTTCCTACATGTTTACAATTTTGAACTAAAATTGGACTAATGCCTGGTTACTTAATTCATAGTACATGAATATAACATTTTTTTTTCTATTTTTTGGTTCAAAAAAAGCTTGCATGCCTTTCGAGAAATGGTAGCTTGGATGCCTTTAGTAGCCCTAAAACTACACATATGCTGGGGAAACAGTGGCAGTCTTTGATGTCCAAGACCACAAAAAGAATACAGCGAATGAGGGGGCTCATGCCTTTGGTGAGGTATCTGAACTATTGCCATGATTGTGATTTTCTTGACTTCTTATTTATAATCAGTTCTATTTTGTGTTTTGTAACTTACAACTTATCTTTAGCATATTTCTATGTATTTTTAATTATTAATTACCTTTGAGTAAAGTCAGTCAGGAATTTGTAAGTTTTGTGAGAGGAAAAAGGGTATGACACTCACCCTGAGCTTGCAGAAGATTCCACTGGATCCTTCTCTACTCTTGACTGTGATATAAGGTAATCAGCTAATTTAACATTGCAGTCTTCAGTAAAATGAAGCACTAAATCCCCTGCTCCTCGTGGAAACATGCCTTCAGCCATTGCAGATAGTCCCACTGCTTGGGCACCAGCCTCTATAGCTTCTGAGCTCCAACCAAACTCAGGGACATGTTCAAGTGCAGCATTAAGTATACTTTTTTTCACATCTGTTTCTTGTCCTTCTGCATCAAAAAAAGTTGCCTCACCATCCCCAAAGTGCTTCTCATCCTCACCACTGCTGCTAGAACCACTGTCTTTATCACTGACAAATAAAGAACTACATTTAACTGAGAAAGATAACTTTGATTAACAATATACATGTATTTTTTTTAAATAAGCATACTGAAAGCAGCTAAGCAAATGCTTGCTTTTAAGGAGGTTCATGCAAAAATTTTCAACTTGAAAGATTTTTATTAAACTTCTACTGTGGATAGATAATGATTTACTTGTTTCAGAAATGAAATAAAAATTGGGGGTCACCAGCTTTGTTTCAGAGATAAGGCGTGTGGAAAACTAGTCTGATTTGATAAATTGGTGTGTGTAATTCAGCATGTTCTCCAGGGTCTTTAGGTTAAAATATCAAAGATAAGCCTACAGAGGCAAACAATCCTAATAAACTTACTTAATAGCTTACCCATTATCAAGCTTTTCTTTCTCTTCTGAGAAGCTTCCACAGGACTGTTGTATCCATCTACTCGATACACCTGTAAATGGAATACAGTAGTAGTAGAGGATAGAAGCTGTTAATTTATTTCATGGATATGAACTTAAGGTGGCTTACACTACAGTTTTTCTGAGACTCAGAAGTGTGCAATTGCCTGCCTGACTTTAATCTTCTTTAAAAACTTAAAATGCAAATGAGTTTTCAAAAAAAGTGATTTTTAAAAAAGTAATTTTAACCTCATGTTCATCAGAAAATAGCACACCAAAGTATGTGAGACTTAACAAAAATCAATATAGTTTTCTTTTGACATCCCATCGAGTAACTGCAGTCAGCTGAAAATATTTGACTTTAAGAGGGACTTTCTACACACCCAATAGAAATATCAAAAAAGCCTCAAACTCTTAGTTAGCTCATCATCTCCTGAGCGATATAGTCCAGTTACTTTGGATGTCTGTAGTAACACAAAGACTGGCAATCCAGTTTAGCACGTACAGTTGTTTTTGCATTTAGTATTTAAGGCTTGCTATTGCATACCAAAACAAAACATTTTCTGATTCTACAGTTTATTAGCTTTACAATGATATTTAGTTTTCCTAGGTTTTCTTTAAAGCAAAATGCACACAAAATATTTTCCTACATGGCACCACTGAAGGACTACAGTAACCTTAAATGAAGGGTATGCTCAATTCAATTCCCATCCAAGGTTGTAAACGCCAGTCTTTGATAAAGGATTGCTCAAAAACCATACAACCTATGATGAAATTTTCACAATTGATTTGTAGGGATGAATTGCATAATTTTGGAGTCAAAATTAAAAAAAACTGTATGACAGGTTTTGAGTTATTTTTGATTTCACACTTTCTCAGTTCAAATGGCAAAAAATCTGCCTTACAGATTTTTATTTTACATTGCAGCAATGTTAAGTGTGAGCCAATTTTCTAATAGTCTCCTTCGCAACCGTTTTTTGGGATGTCACGCAACGCTCCCCCCAAAGAAACGGCTGCTCACATCCGAGCAACATTCCTTTCCCAAAATTAGCCAATCACAGCTTTGGTTCCATTTTTGAGAACACTTTCGTGCCAACTTAGCCGTTGGAGATTTGTCCAATCAGATATCTTTTTTTATCTTC
>OMLO01004493.1_pt1 | contig 11676 bp, 10 predicted proteins | sample 1674811 | NCBI WGS metagenome assembly OMLO01 (sample SAMN06265003, study PRJEB25207) | coral metagenome | isolation source: Coral host | place: Mexico:La Bocana,Puerto Morelos, Mexico | collected 2008-11-13 | reverse complement strand
GCGCAATTGTATCCCGGTCGGGATACATTTGAATTTGATCAGGGGCACGTGACCAAGAATTAACCAATCACAGTATTTGTTTTGTTGAGTGAAAGTCTAGGTATATAACAACAAGAAATATTAATGTACATGACCACCACCGAAAAAAATCAGGCCCGTTTACTGATCCGGTAAAAGCATGTTGGAAAAAAAGATAACATACTACATGACAATTGCACGTTACGATGAGTTTCACGAAAATACAATTTTAAAACGATAAAAGTGTTCTCACAACTCGTAGTTTCATTGCAGTACCTGGCCCAGTTCTGTCAAGCATCATCACTTGCGCGTTTGAAACAATTCAAATAAATAGAATAACGAGGAAGCGCGCGCTCAGTTACTTGACCATTCATGCGTCGTCATACGCATAGTATTCGCACCTCACTATGATTTTATTACAAAGCTTTATACCCGTGGCAAGAATGTTTTAGACTAGGAAAGCGATAAGGTGCAAGTTTTCTTCTCTGATGGGAAGCCGGCGCGAACTCCAAATCTCAAACTCGGGTTGTGAAACCGAAGACACAGATCAAACCTTTCGAGAAACGGTTCAGTCCGGTCCTAACGTCGTGGAAAGTTTTCCTTCTTTAATAGTTACTCAGAATACAGGTCCGATAACAGATCCACTTCGTATTGTAAGCGCCAATGATGCGTGTTTAAATGATCTGCCCCTTGCCGTGAGTATTCACAGGGAAACCAAAGCTGCTTTCGAGGATTCTCCTCCCCTGCATGCCGTCAAAACAGGTGACAATAAGGAAAGGTACATGAGAAAATCTGTGTGACTTTAAAATGTCGTGAGCGATGAAAAATCAAACAACTCTAATAAGAAAAGAACATTGTTAATTCCAAGTTAATAAGGAATTTGAGGGCCGATTTATTTTGGTTATAATTCAGATCTCTTGTTCAGAGAAGTAGACACTGTTGGGATAGAGAGGTCAGGGAAACTTAACTTATTTTCAGGCTTCTAATAATTGTGTGCTAATCTAATGCAATAAATTATTTTCATGAGTGACTTAGCACTCGCCGGCTGATTGCCTGTCGAACGATATCCTCGAGTGCATGTCTAACAAAACAAGAAGCACGCTGAAATGATGAAATTCATAACTACCCTCTATTTTTTTTTAAAGAGAGAATTTAGCAAAAAGGGATTATAAGCACTGCATTGCATCACAGAGATTCTCAACTACGCAGATAGGAGGTTAGGTCATCAACTTCTTGTCCGACTGTACCAAACAAACACAGTTTTTGTGCTAGAGCTGACGACTTGTGACATCCCTTGTTAGTGGGAATTTGATATTACACATAACTGATCGGAAATTAATAATTATACGCATACAAAATATGAACAGTAAGATAGTACATACAGTAAATAAATGAAAACATGGTTCACCGACGGGGAATCGAAAAACAACAAGCGACAAAAAACTGAATTTGACCCAGGACTGAAAAGAAATTGTAGTATTATATCACAAGGCAAATGTGATAACGACTATATCAGTATGACTACTATGGGTGAAGTAACAGTGCTAGTAAGTGAAATAGCAAGCTTTCTTTCCTTCAGTGATGACGAATCTGCTCGACTCCTGGCCACTCGCAGTGTTACTGACCTCGTGACCAAAGTAACACAAGATACGACAGAAATGATGTCATCGACCAATGAGAAAAAGGTACCAATTACTATCAGTCGTGTTCACCAAAATGTTCTCATAGTTTGAATAAAAAATTAGTACTTCAAAAGGGTAAAGATAACATGTTAATACACCGGCCGATTTTATGCTATGGACTATTTGTTTGTTTGTTTTCTGGTCATTTTTGATGCCCCCTTCATTTATCATCACTTTCAATTTTTATTAAGTCGATTTTAGGAGACAAACCCAGAGGTTTGTTCAAACAGTGGTTTTACTGTTCTTGTTACCCTTTAAAAACTTTGAGTCCGTTTGATTCTCGCAGGGGGCAACCAGCAAGGACATCAAAATCATAATCACTTCCAGTGTCGACGACAGGAGCTTATTGGATTCGCAGGAGGAGGCTGTCAGTAGTGGACAATATGCGCTCTTCCAGAGAAGGACACCTCGTAAGGAAATATCCCATCAAGTTTTCAGGGATAAACGAGATTCCGCATTCTCTCCTGAAGGAGCCAGGTTTGTAATACCATTACGACTGATACTCGCCGTTTCTTTTTCATTCCTTCTTCTCTCACGTTAATGAATACAAATACCAAATCTCTTTCAGGATATCCGTGGAAACATATGGCAGAATAGAAAAAGTTACTTACATAATCATGTTGTTGTGAAGTTTTATAATGAATATTTACAATTATTTTAATTAAATTTTTGTTTAGCTTTGGGGTTGATTGGAAATTTTATCTATTTATTTTCACGAACATGCATGATTCCGGCTGCTGATTAACAATTTCAGTAACACATACGGTAACATAAAAAGCTGGCAAGGAACACAAGGCTTCAAAGATACGGAACTTAGAAATCAACTGCTCCTGGTCAATTCAAAGTCAAATGGTATGGATGGAGATGGAATAGGGACTAGCCATGATCAGACAAATAACGTGACAAGAAAACAAGCTAAAGTATCATGCGATGAACATACTGACAGACAAACACTGAACAGGGCATATCAAAAGGAAGAGGACGCCAACAAAACAGATGCTCCGGTAGGCTCTAGACCTAGGAAAGTCTAAACTAAGAATGGGTTTTGTCAGAAGATTATCTTGCAATATTTAGCCATGCATCCTGAACAACCTCGACTACCTCGTTCCCAGGGTCTCTCATCTTCCCACCCTCTGGGAGCGAGGGAGGGCCGGAAGATGAAACGCCCTGGGAACGGGGTGTCATGATCGCCAGCGTGATTATATAAACTAAATAAACTGGTTTGTTGTTGGTTCTCTTCTCTGCTCCGAGAGGATTTTCTCCGGGTACTCCGTTTTCCCCCTTTCCTCAAAAACCAACATTTTCAAATCCCAACTCTAGCTTGGAAAGTGTCCCCAATTAGTGCGAGAGCGGTCAATACAAATTTATGGTTGATCACCGCAGTTATACACACAACTTCAGCAGTTGTGGTATTAAAGCCTGAAAAAAATTTAGGCCTGAACGGGATTTGAACCCATGACCTCTGCGATATCGGTACTGAAGATGTGTGTATAACTGCGATGATCAACCATAAATTCATATCTTTCTCCGCAGTTCAAATATATCACCTTTCATATATTCATTTACAGTGCCAAATACATTGACACTTAAATAAAGTCAATTATTATTATTAATGCGATTTCGAGATGGCATTATCAGATTTTAGACAATAACCGAAATAAAATATTGGAACTATGAAACTATGTTTTTATAATATGTTGTAACACGCATAGAAATCGAGAGCCAATAATCTAATGGTTTTAGTACAAATCTACGAGTCGTTCAAACATTTTTCTGAATCCTTGTCACGGACACATTGAAAACGCAAAGAACCGACCGTCACCTTGTTAACAAGCGCACACTGCTACGCTACTTAGTATCTACAACTGAATAGACAGTGAGGAGCTTAGCCAATCAGAGAGCGGCGTTCTCGATAGAACACTAGTAGATTTCCACTAAAACTCGTTATAGTTCTCCACTAAATTTTCAATGGTTCATATTGGTTGAAATTGATCACGTGACGCGATAGTGTTCTTTCGTTAAGACACACTAAGGAGTTTTTTAACTAAAACTATGGGCGGATCATGGGCGATAGTATTTTATATATCAACGAATACCTATATTTCCATTTCGTTCATCGTTCCATCACAGATTATACTTTATTTACTTCATGTGTCTTCGAGAAGCTTCATTACAGACAGCTATTGTCTTCGACAATTATTACAATAAACTCCTAACAAATAATTACAACATAATTACAATCATTTAAAACATAGCATTTGAGTCGAAATAAACAGAACGAAGCATAGCTGACAGTTTTTTTCGCGTGGTGGCAAACCCAATGAGGTTACAAGAGCAATGGCGCCAATAAAAAGTCTGACAGTGCTCACATAGGGCCTGCTAACAAACAATAAAGTTCCAGAATTCTGCTGTAGTTAAGTTACAAATGCCAATACTCGAAATTTAGCATCAGGTTGATGGAGCTATATTTATATTCTTTTTCAGAAGCGCCCAGATACAATAGGGCCTCTTTTAACGTTTCCAACCCAAGATCGGGGCAGGTTTTCTATGCCGTCTTTATCACAAATCTCTTCCTCACGAGAGACTGGCGGTTCTAGCTTCCGGCGAGTCTCTGCTGGGGGTGCATCAAACTTCCCCACTGCCTCCACCTCAGGACAGGGTGAGACCTCACTCTCTCCAGGAAGTTCAGATGTTTCTGGAGTGGGAGAAGTGAGACGAGGCTCGCGTTCAAGGTCCTCGACAGTGGCTTCAACGCTGGGTTCCAGTAATGCGACCCAATCGAGGAGAGATTCAGTGCAAGGTGATGGTAAAAAAGTTTCAATTGCATTTTCTACGTTGGCTTCTTCCCTTGTCAAGTGGAAAATGAATTTGTTGAAAGCAGCCAGAAAAAATAAACAGACCATTGCTAAGGTAAAGTATTTTAAGTAATCCTTTGTAAGAGTTAAAACTCTTACAAAGGATTACTTACTTAGTAAATGAACAATTGGTCCAAGAGCAACGTTGAGCATTTCGTAGCAAAATCTGTCGAGACAAAGTTGGGTCTGTAGACTGGTAATTGCCCTTGAAAGCTTTGTGTTCTCGGCCAGCTCTCTGTAACAAGTGGTCCCCAGCGGATGGTCCATATACTCACTCTTATCAAGAGATTATTAAGGTAAGACAGTGATTCCGCAATATAAGGCCTCCTTCCAAAGGCACTCTATCATACTTTTAGACAGTCCATACGATGTTACTCGCGCAATGCGTGGACAACCCAAACGACTTCCTCTTCCTTCCTTCTGTCGGGTCGCCCAATAATCTAGTTAAAAAATTGAGGTGTATATTCGAGGTCAGTCACTTCACCCATTGACCAGTCAAGGGAACAGAGTGCGAATGAATACTACTTTATTGACTGCAGGTACTGTTTAATCTTTTCACTAATCACAAGAATCATTTCTCATTCAAGAATGCCAAACATCAGGAGTTCATGGATAGAACTGCTGACCGCATAAAGACTGAGGTATGCACCTCGCCTGAAATATTCACAGTAAGCCAAGCGTTTCTTTCATCAAAAGAAGCGCAGCCTCTTTGAACAAGAAGTTAAAGAAGACACGCCATAAACATTTTCTAAACAATTATGTTGACATCATGCTCTTGACCGAAAGCATGTCGGTTTGTCGTCTGCAGCAATTAGCAAATAGTATTGTAAGCAAGGAAATGATTTCGAATGCAATTTTGGAATATGCAGGAACAAGTACATTTTCAAAAGCCTAAACAAAATAGTGGCGAGTGCTTATTCATTCCAAATTGCACGAGAAAAAAATGATTTCTTGTTTAACCTTTCTGCACTCGATATCTAACTTTTGCATTCAATTTCAACTGCCTGTCCTGTTAAGGATTAATTGACGAGCTGTCATACAATCATCATGCTGAAATTTTTTGAATGTTTATTATTTCAGAAGTAATTGAATAGTTAATTGTGGTACTGGATCGATTGACCCCTGATTGTTACTAAGGCCTGCTTCAAACGTGGATCTTTCCATGTGCCGAACCTAATATCAATTTATCTCGACCCATATAATTAAGTACGGCAATTGTTTCAAACGTCGAACCTGATTAGTCGAACTTAATTAAAATAAAAGATACACTACTGCCAAAGGGCTTTTATTGCTGACCAAAATGGCGAGAAAATGTGGAATTAGTAGGGAGGGAGGGGTAGGAGGGAAGAACAAGTAGAAGAAGGCGACTCCAGATGCAGTTAGCATTAGTCAACCGAAGACGATTTTCGAATTTGGTTTGCCTTCTATTATTGCTTATTCCCAAAGGAACATCACAGTCCCTCGTCCAGTTCGTTCCTGTGGTCAGTGCGGTGTTCCGTATTTGAAAACAATGATAGTGTACTGGGTTAGAAAGCAGGCAGTTTGGTGGTGTACTGCGAGACATGTTTTTTGAGAGAAAATGGAAAAAAGAAATAAATCTTGAAGAACCGAAGACAGGAACGAACTGGAAGAGGAACTGTGATGTTCCATTGGGGATAAGCAATATTAGTATATTCTCAGCTCCGACTATTGCATTTCTGGCTCTCTAATTGGCTCAAAAACTCCGACTATAAGCCATTTGTCGGAGTTTTACCTAATATGGAAAATAGTGCACCAAGTTTAAAAAATTTCCGTTTTGTAAAATTGTTGAGATAAAAATCGGTGGCAAAAACCCGATTAAGAGTATACTAAAACAATTATTCCATTCGCCCTTGTTGGATTTGAAGTGATCATAACCAACTCGCGCTACGCGCTCGTTGGTTATTTATCACTTCATATCCAACGCGGTCTCATGGAATAATTGTTAAATAGAAGGCAAACCGGCAAATTTAATGTTAAATGCATCTGGAGTCGCATTCTTTGACTTGTTTTACCCTCCTTGATCGCATATGCAAGAAAAGCAACTCTTCATTTCCACAATTTGTCTTTCCCACAATTTTGTCGCCATTTTGGTTAGCAATAACCACCGTTTGCAATAGTGTATCTTTTTTTCTGCAATTTAAAAGTTCGATTAAATTGGATTCGACGATTGAATCAACCGTCGAACCTTATCATTGACTTGACCCAAATTGACATTAGGTTTGGACATGTTAAGTTCAACGTTTGAACCGAGCCCAAGCTGATTGGTATGTTGTGCTCGTTTTAGCTTCCAAGATCATTATTGGTTAGTATACAAGAGGAGGTGTACCCCATTATACTTAAAACAGCTCAAGGTAGGAAAAAGGTCTTATGAGATAATTTATTTTGCAATTCATGTTAGATGTATAGTTTGCTGCTGTATTCAGTATCAAATATTGAAAATATTCTGCCAAATTCTACAAAAAAACATTAACGGATGCGCATTTTAAACTCAGAAAATGCCCACGAGTTGTAAAACAATAGGAGTAAAACTTGCTGTTGGCCTCTTTCGTTTACTCGAAGCAAAGTATTTAAAGTATTTTAGTGTCTTTTTTTGCATCAGTTGTTAACACGGATCTTTGTTTTATTCTTAAGCATACAGATCTCAGCTAGGAGCGAAACACAAGCTGACGGTACAAGCTACTGATCGGCTAAAGGATCTTATCCGAGATCTGAAGGATCCTTACTAAATTGACAATAGCTATTCACTCAGCTATGCCTATTTAAGACACATGAATGTTCTCGAAGGACTTTACAATTAAAACTGCAACAGTGTTAACTTTTTAAACGTTATTTTTCAATAAACGCATCGTTTTAAAGAATCGTCGGTTGCAAAAGCAGCGTATGATTTAACGACACCACAGCGCCCATGCTTATAACTTGCCATTTAGAACTGCGACAGCATATGCATTAAAATTGAGCCAAATTTTCCGGCAGAGGTGCTCCCTCTTTTGTCTCTTACTGTATGATTACTGCAGGGTAAAAACTCCCAACATGACATGAATATCGAACATGGGGTGCAGCGCGATAGAAATGCAGCTTAATTAGGAATACAGCTTTAAGACAAAGCACATTAGATATATTTGTAATAAAGTTTCCATATAACGCGTGCTCTGAATGGCTGAAACAGCGTGCTTCATCAGGAGGCAGATGCATGAGTTGATGAAAGTGAGCTGGCTTTCAAATTTTTGCTTCGAAATTTTCACAAATTTCACCCAAATTAAACGTCCCCTGTGACTCAGACAAACTCATTAGAAACGAGCTATTTGTCTGGATTGAATGTAGCTCTACGGAGACCATTGTTAACAATGTACTAATAGCTAAAATAACTATTTTTTTTTTAGATTCAGACAAAGCACGTAGCGAAATAAACAATTCTCAGCCTAGCGAATGATTCGAAAAAAGACCTTATATTTGTTGCGAAGGCAGAAATTATACTCAAGAACTAAAACCGACGGAAAACACAAATTGAGCTGTTTTTGATGAGAAGCTTTATTTCTGTAAAAATGCTCAAACAACACTTGCGCACTCGTTTGCTCTGATCTCCGTCCATCTCAGCGAACTTAACCTCAACAATTTCGTATCAAGTTGACCTTAGACCACTTCCTGCATGCTTTACAACAGAACATACCACAGTCGAGGCATCTTTATTTGCTAAATACAAAATTGGTCAACAACGTTCCGTTGTAGTTTCTTTTTCAATGCAGTCAAGCTTCAAACCTTTCATAAAAATTTGCGGGAGACGTCCAGGCTCCAAATTTTACCCTATGCTCTCCTCCAAACTGACGAAAGGTTGTGAGGTGGGAAATTCTAGCGAATTATTTCGGTAAATAGTCGCTAAAAAGTGTTCATTATAATCACGGACATCCTTCGGTTTCTGGCTTGGATAATGCTTTTACATCCAGTGCTGAGTATGAAACTTGATACATGTATGCACCAGGTCAGGTGGCAGTAACACGTGGACTCTATACGTTGATTAAAAGCGCTATTTACACCCTTGCTACCTCCGTGGAATACTGGCCATAGAAAAAATGGCGAGCAAGCCAAGTTTGTTATCCTCCTTCTCAGGGCGTCAGCTACGCTGGATTGGTCGGGTCACTCGCGTGTAGACTGAATATTACGATAAGCTAGCCAGTAGCATCGAGACCCGTCAGAAGACCAGCCTTGACAGCTTTGCGCTAGAGAGATCCCGGTAAACGTAACATGTAATCAGGGAACAGCAACTCATCTGTCTGGGAGGCTACGGCAGCATACACAGCAGCTGATGGTTCTTGTGGCTCGGGCTGGATGCAGGTCATGAAGGAGGCAGTCCACAAAAGCGAATATAGGAGAGATGAAAACCAGGAAGACAACGTAGACGTTGTATTCAAACAAATTTAAAATTTAAAGTATCCTCAATATTACAATCATCAACTTCGCTGGAGATGTTCCTTTCAGCCATGAATGCCTTGACATCTTCCTTCATGGTCCTGTTGAACCGTTCTACACCACCGTTGCTTTGAGGATTGTAAAGAGAGGTAAAGCGATGCTCAATCCCTTGACTTCTCAAGAATTCAGCAAACTCGAACGATGTGAATTGGGGTCCATTGTCAGAAGTGACAGCTTCCGGTAATCCCCATCTGGTAAACAATTCTTGAAGTGTCTTTATAACCCTACCAGAAGTGATGGAACCTGTACAGGACACTTCAGATCACTTAGAATGAAGTCATGTACTTGTGCGACTGCTGAGCGGCAACGAATTCCCCCGCAATACATGATCTATCTGAAGATGCAGCTATGTGCCGGGGGGCCATGGAATGGGTTGCAAAGGAAGTTGCACAGACTTTAATGACTTTTCGCTTCGTGCGCAAGCTTCACACTCTGGGACCACCTGCTTCACGCGAAACTTAGGGTTAGGGTTGCGACTCAGGAATTACGACAAATGTTCCACTAGGAATACAGTACTAATTAATGATAGCGAATTCAGATCTAAGCTGAACGTAGAGCGTGAATTGCTTCGGAACGTTCCTTGGCCAACCGTTCTTAATGTTCTCAGCAACCTGTTGGAGGACTAGGTTGTCTCTGGAGGCTTCCAGGAGTTCGTTATGAGTGACAAGGGATAAGAAGTTCACTTCTAAAATGCAGCCGAAGTCAAAATCAAGCAAGTCCCCCGAACTTGGCTTAGCGACCACCAGACGACTGAGCATGTCTGCGACATAATTAGTACTTCCAGGGATTTAGTGGACTTCAAAGATGTACTGGTGAAGACGTTCTGCCCATCTGCGTAAGCGCACAGGGTTATGACTGGAACGACTTGTACTGATTAGTGCTTGTAGAATCACATGATCCATTCGTAAGACAAATTTTCGACCAAACAGGATATTCTTATATTCCAGTGTTCGTAAGCGAAAATACATGCCGAGGCTTGATGTTTACCTGCTGAATACTTCGCTCAGGTTCAGACAACGTCTTCGATGGGAAAGCCACGGGGTACTCTTGGTCACCGACCAGCTGTGAAAGAACGGCACCGTGGGCAACACCTGATGCATCTGCTTAGACAACAGTGGGTGCATCTGAGTTGAATGCGCCAAGATAGGAAGAGATGCAATCTTATGTTTAAGATCTTATGTTTATCTTATGTCCAAACCCAAGGAACATCCTTGTGCAGTAACAGGGGGAGAAGATCAGCGAGTTGGGCGTAATTTGGGAAGAACTTGACTGAGGTAAAAATTAGTGGTACCCAGGAAAGGAGCCAGTTCCTTCGTATTCTTGGGTTCAGGGAGATCCAAAGTGGCCTTTACATTTGACTCTAGAAGGCGTTCTCCAACCGCAGAAACGCTGTAACCGAAGAAATCTTCATGCAAAGGAATTTGCAAATAGCTATTACACAAGTCTAACTTGAGAAAATGGTGTAACCACAAAACTCTGTCATAACTTCCTCCAGTAAAGGGAGAGGGTACTTGTCAGGGAAAATGGCTTCGTTAATTTTGAGAAAATCAGATACAAATCACATTTAATACATTTCTCTCGCGTTCAGTGTTCATTTGGATAGCCAGGAATTTGAATGTAGACATCGAGACCACATCATTGGTCAGCTTTGACTGTCAAGGTAACAAGTATCATTTCCATCAGTAATATTTTGACTGTAACATGGCGCCGTTCGTGCCGGCAATATCACAACACTACGAATTATAGCCGGTCGAACAGTCAATTGAATGGAACTCCCCCTCTATACAAATTTGTCGACTACAAGAAAGCATTCAACAGCCGAGACAGGGAGACATTATGGAAGCTGCAATGACATTATGGGGTATGCCATGAAGTTCGTAAAGCTGATACGGAACTCTTATCAGAGATTGTCTTGCAGAGTGGCTCATGAAGGGCAGTTGACAGAGAAGTTCGACCTTGCGGTCGCAGTTGGACGACCTGGACTTTGCAGACGATCTTGCGCTTCTGTCACACAATCATCAGCAGATGCAGGAGAAAACATCTGACCTGCATCATGCCTCAGTGCAAGTAGGACTGACACTCAATAAACAGAAGACAAAGATCCTGAGGATCAATGCAGGCACACTTGAAACGGGGGAACTGGACCAAATTGAGTGTTTCACCTATTTGGACAGTTTAGTGAACAACTAGGGGAAATAGACGCAAATAGACTAGGATTCACAAGGCGCGAGCAGCATTCAATTTCCTGAGAAAGATATGGAACGCAGAGAAATCGGCACATCCACCAAGGTACGTTTGTTTGACTCAGACGTCACACTAAGCCGGTATTAGTTAATGGAACAGAAATCTATAAGGAGAATCCTGAGCTTCATCAATCAGTGATTACGTACAATCCTAAGAATACACTGGCCAGAGACCGTCAGCAACGAAAGCCTATGGGCAATGACGCAACAAACCCAAGCTGAAGCGGTAATTCAAAAACGAAATGGAGACAGCTTGGCTATACACTACGAAAACCATCTACAATAAGCGACAAAAGTAGTTGCCGGCGACACTTTTAAAAAATCAAAGGCCTCTTTGAGGCTACGACTATTTTGCATGATGAAGTACATGCATCAGTATAAGCAGAAAAGATG
>OMLO01004492.1_pt1 | contig 11676 bp, 11 predicted proteins | sample 1674811 | NCBI WGS metagenome assembly OMLO01 (sample SAMN06265003, study PRJEB25207) | coral metagenome | isolation source: Coral host | place: Mexico:La Bocana,Puerto Morelos, Mexico | collected 2008-11-13 | reverse complement strand
TACATAAATTATTGCATAAACTTAAGCTTTTCGTTAGCTGCTCAGGCCTCAAACCTAACATTGCAAAAACTGAGGTAATACGACTGGGTCCATCACAAAAAGATGTGGACATATACAGTATTCTTAAGATTCCTAACCGTCAGAACCACCTAAAATTCTGGGGGTCTATTTTACGTACGATAACCGACTGTGGGATAGGCTTAATTTTGAAAATCTTATTAAGTCGGTAAAGAAATTGCTGGCTTAATGGAGGAGAAGAAACCTTATTATTGTGGGCAAAATCCAAGTAATTAAGTCGCTCATAATCCCAAAATTTTTGTATCGCCTAATCAATACAGCTGCCTCAGAAACTATTGTGAAAGAAATAAACAAATTAATGTTTAACTTTATTTGGAATGGGCAAGATAAAATAAAACGTCTTGCAATAATAAATGATAAGGGGGCGACAAGGGGATTCAAGATGACTCACCTCGAATCGGCAATTGAAGATCAAAGAATTTTGTTTTTGAAGAGATATGGTAATAACGAGAACCGCTCTTGGAAAAACGTTTTAGATTCTTGTTTAAAGTATGTGGGAGGAAGCTTTCTCCTGAAGTGTAACTTCGATGTAATATCAGTTCATTTTCTCAACCTCCACTGCCAGGGAGTTTTCATTCCGATCAGATACGTGTCAAGCTTGATGAAAATAATATTGTTGAAATTCAAGCTTTCACTAGCAAACAAATATACAAAAACTTGTGACCAAGAGCACATTAGAACCAACAAGCAAGGCCAAGTTTATAGCTATCTTTTCCGAAAACAATTTGGATTGGGCAAATATCTATAAAATTCCGTTCAACTCGACACTTGATACCGGAACAAGAGCGTTTCAACTCAAAATACTTCACAGAATTCTTTTTACCAATTCAGCTCTTTTTAAGATGAAAATATCCGCCACCCCTCTTTGCACCTTTTGTGGCTTGGAGAGCGAAACCCTGGAGCACCTCTTCTTGGATTGCGAATATGTGAAATCATCATGGGAAGGTTTCACCACTTGGGTTAATTCCCTAGGCATTGTTCTTAATCAACCAACTGACCAAGAAATAATGCTCAGAATAACAGGAAATAGGGACGATTGCAAGTTAGTTAATCACCTCCTGATCTTAGGGAAACAAACTATATTTTATTTGTAGACAAAAACTCTCGTCAATGTTTTCATTGTTTCAGCTGCGTGTGCAGCGCATTATGGAGATTGAAAAGATAATAGCCACTAAAAGAGATAAACTATTAATACACCTATCAAAGTGGGAGAATGTTGTAGCTGGTGGTTGGTGCCCATGTTGTTTATGATGTTGATTGCAGTGGTGTTAACACACATTACTCTGATGTGCGTGTGGGCTTTATCTTTAGCAAAGGTCTGTAACACCAAGTATACAGCCAACATTTCTAGGTAGTTAATGTGGTATTTTGATTCCACGTGTGTCCATTTTCCTCCCGAGGACACCCCCTCATCTTCTGCACCCCACCCCACTAGGGAGGCATCTGTGGTTATTACATGCTCAAATGGTAAATGTGATATTACATTTACTGAATATTCCGCATCGTCAACCCACCACCCATCACAGTTTGCTTGGTGTGATAAGGTCATAAAAGGATCAAAATAACCATTTCCTTGTTTTAGGGCCAAGCATTTTCCAAATATCTGTATTGGAGGGGACCGTACCTAACCCCAGGAAAACTGGATACGATTTTTCCAATGACACTTTCTACTTTCCTTATTGTTGGGGACGTAGTTTTAAGTAACTCAGCACAATCAGTTTTTAAATTCACTGGTTTTTCTGTGGTCACTTGTACTGTCATTTTTACTGAGTTGATGACAAATCCCAGGATGACAAGGACCTGGGTCACCGGGGATGAAACTAGATTTTTCAGGGTGCACAACCATATCGTAGTTTATCAAATAGTATTATGGTGCCAATAACATTTGTCACACAACTCTCAGAAGTTTGACCTTGTAAATAAGGGTCATCAAGGTGTGCAACAGATATATGCCCCTGTTTGTGTGAGGTCGCTAGAGGGGGCTTAAGTATTTTAGTAAACTGCCTAGGTGCACAGGATAAGCCATTGGGTAGACGTGTGAACTCATATAGGTCTTCATCCTACTTAAACGCAAGAATCTACGACCTTTAGTTTTAATGGGGAGAGAATAATATGCACCGTTCATATCAATAGAGGCCATGAAACAGTTTTGTGTCACAAGTTTAGTGGTTGTATGGAGAGAATCCATCTTGAAATGATGGTGCGTCACTGAATCATTAGACTTTTTAAGGTTAAGTATGAGTCCATAAGATTCATCCTTCTTGGGACACAGAAAAATACTAGATACAATATATATATACACCTTTCTGGAGCAATTTATATATTTCTTCGCAAACAAAACATATTCATGTTCTGAAAACGTTTGAGCAGGTAGTCTGTGTTGAATAGAGGTAGTAGTACATTCAATGTTCACCCCTAAATCATCAGACAGTATTACTCTGTCAGTTGTGAGTTCCCTCCGAGCCGCAAATTTAGCAGCAACCTGCCCTGCCTTAAAGTTATGGCACAAATTATGTAAGTAGTTTAAAACATTGGTTAAGAAATTGGTAAAAACACTTACAGAGTTTTTTTATTGCAGTAGTTGGTTTATTATTTCTTCTCGGCATTCTGTGGCTTTTTCCTCTTGAAGGATCTATTGTGTCCCTTGCATAAAAAGTCACTCTAGGGACCCTTTAGGGTAATGGCCATGGTGGTCCGAAGAACGTTGACCCCTTTACTGAGGTGGGTCGGTGTGGTGTGTGACTCACAGATCTTTTCTCGCCCGGTGGTCTTTAGCTTCGTGGAAGCAATTTGTCGGCTATTTGCCCTAAAAGGCTGGCCATTTGACTCATGTTTTTGTCCGTATTCTCCAAGTATTGAACAAGGCCTTTGTTAATGTCTGGAGTCACAACTGTGGGCGGTACGACAGAAGCGTCGGCCTCATGGCCGTCTTGCGAAGTACCGTCCTCACTCATTTTCTTAGAGGAAATAATCTTTCAGCTGTGAATATAAATTGCAATTATATAATCACGCTTACCTTCCTTTCCAGAGTAAGATTTGAGTTAGGTAGCCTGTAGGATGGCGAAGATATTCGTAAATTTGTGCTAGATAACACTCACAAAATGCTTACCTTCTGGCGAAACGCTAAACACTGACCAGCATCGCGCATGCGCATCTCATGTGACTATGTAGTGACGTAGACTGATGAAAAGATACTGAACACATCGTAGTGTCAAAATGCGTGGGACGAGGGAATTGATCAGTTTTGAAATGCTGATTATCACGGAATTATATCTTTGTCACCTTCCCCAGTAATTGTGTTGTTCTTGATCAAAGAGTTTTCACTTTTGTGTCGAAGTAACGGACTGCATTAAAATTCAGCCTAAGGTAATAGACCTCAGCACGAGGTTCAGGGGAATAAACCCCACAACTCTGTAGTTATTTTCCAGAGCATCGTGCTGACGTCTATTGTTTTAGGCTGCATTTCAATATATTGAAGTTGGTTTATTAGCTGATGTTTCGCGCCACTTTGTCATCCAGTGAGGAGTGAAACCAAAACCAATCGTGACTCGCTCGCACGTTTTCCCGCGCTTTGCTTCAGCTATCCTGATTGGTTTGCTGTGTTGTCTACCTCCTTTGTGATTGGCTGGAGTGATTACTGGTTTGGTTTTACTGATGATACTTAATATAAGACCACGCTATCCAGCATCTCCAATGAGTTGCTCATATTCCTTGACGCGTTTTGTCTCTTCAGCGATTTACTATTACCGCTGGTCAGAAGACTCGTTTACCCAAGGCTCATATTCAGAAACTGTTGTGGGTTTTTCTTCCGACGATTTTATCAAGCTCGGACAGAACCTGGGGCGACTGTACTTTGGTGGCGAGGCGACGAGCGAGGAGTGGTATGGTTACATGCAAGGAGCGTACTTGACTGGAGAAGAGAAAGGAAAACTGATCGCTTGCCAAATTCTCCCAAGTGACAGTGAGTGTAAAGCTGCGGAGAAGAAAAACCCGAAGAGTGGAGCACCGTTTGCGGTGAAATCTCGAGATCTCAAGGATGAACTCTAGTTGGAATTATAGGTTTAAATCGCTTTAGCCTGTTGTTGTTAGTTTGAAATAGTTTTGAATTCTATCCATACTCCCCCTGCTGGGAGGGACTAGACAGGAAATTCTTCTCCTCAATGCTGAAAAATGTTTATAAAAGTTGTGAAAGTATAAACTGACGTGTTATTTCTTGTGGTACATGTACTTCATTAAATATTTGATTCTGAAAGAGAAACTGATGTTTTAGTTATTCTAGTTTTACACGCGTACATTGGAGTTGAATGGGTTCCCTAAACATGCCCGTAAAATTGTCTTGTCAACAATATCAGTATCTATAAAATAAACAAATTACAACATGGAAAATGCTTTATGCGATTTTATATTCACTCGTTGAGTTGTATAAGAAAACTCAACTCGTGAATAAAAATCGTACGCGCGCATTTTCCATGGAGTAATCTCTTTGTCTAGGTGTGTTGATTGGCATTCGTTATGAGGATGTGGCAAATAAACCTTGAGCGCCCCGCTGGTGAATTTGTTCACTGATGGTGCTAATGTTAGCTCGGCTACGGATAATAAATGTATTACAACGTGTATTTTGAATTTTTTAGATATTAGCTGCTGTATCCCCCTTCATGAAGCCGAACGTGCATTTTTTATACAATTAATCAAATTGTTCTCGCATGTTGATTGGTTCCTTCTTATGCTTTATTGGAAAACAGAAGGGTAGATGGCGACATTATTTTTTTGTGTAGCCACTCTTTTTTGTTCTTGCCACAGTTTTTAGTCATCTGTGATCTTTTCATGAACAGAGGCAGAGTAACATGAAATCAATTTGTTAAAGTGCCACTGAGATCAAATTGTCGATATCCATTTTTTTACATTTTCGTGCAAAATAAGTCTTTCCGAAAGATCTTGCCAAATTTCAATCTATTGCGAACATCAGAACTCACGTTTTTTGGACCTTTATTTCCGAGAATTTACGGCCGCCATTAATTTTCCTTGTTCCAGTCTTGGTTGAAAAATGGAGTAAATGACGTCATACTCTCAAAATACCACACGGGTTGAAATTATAATCACAATTAATGCAGAAAATTGCACGAATATAAGAGCAAACTTTTTTGTTATTCTTTATGAGAATTGCAGTACCAATTGTTCTAATCCATAAGTAAGGCCCATAAATAAACGTCTCCTACTACTCATTGCAAATACAAATAATTTCACTCTGCTGTACACACAGCAGAAGAGAGACGACAAAAGTTTCATTTTTGCCGTTTGCAGAAAATTGCATAAATATAAGAACAAAGTTTTTTGTTATTCTTTATGAGAATTGCAGTACCAATTGTTACAGATTTTTTATGGATTATTGTCGACAAATTGTGCCGTTGTATAATTGGTACAATCACCTGAGTCAGGAAGGAAAGAAGTGCGGTTATCTAGTGAACTGACCAAAGAGCTGGCTGATTGTCAAATTGGATGTACTCGCAGTTGAGGCAAAGAGGGTGTTCGAAGACGAGGTTAATATCACTACTAAAGGTCAACGCCACTTGGGTGCCATCATTGGATCTCAAGAGTTCAAAGATCAATACTTCCGGGTAAAGGTCCTTAGATGGAAAGGAGAACTCGAAATTCTATCTGGGATAGCATGGAGCCAGCCTGATGCAGCCTACACTGCTTTCACGAAGGCTTACAAATCTAGGTATACCTAATTCATACTCACTATAGAGTCGTTTGAAGAATACATTGACCCACTTCAGGCACTCTACCCTCAGATCTGCTGCGGTTAGTTAACCAATTGAGAGACAAGGGCGCGAGCTCGTGGCTCCCGCAATTCCCCTTGTTGACCAAGGCTTATTGTTGAATAAACAAGAATTCAGAGACTCTATGCGTTTAAGTTATAATGTGCCCCTGTCCGATTTACCGAGCAAGTGTGTTTGTGGTGAGAAGTATACCATCAGCCATGCCGTGTCATGCAAAAAGAGAGGGTTCGTGGCCCAGAAACACGATAGCGTTCGCAACTTACTTAACTCATTTCTGGGTAAAGTTTCTGGGTAACGTTGAAGTCGAACCACAACTACAACATCTCGATAATGAGCGACTCAACCCCAGAAGCGCGGTGGAAAGTTCGGAGAGAAGACTGGACATGAAGGCAGGGGGCTTTTGGTCTCGAGGAGTTACGGCATTTTTCGATGTCAGAGTAACGCATGTTAACTCCAAGAGCAACCAGGGTAAAGCAACATCCATAATCTTTATGGAACAGGAGGAGGAGACAAAGCGGAAGTATCAACAGAGAGTGTCTTACGTTGAAATGGGATCTTTCACCCCCCCCCCCCTAGTTTTTGAACCAACGCTGATTGCAATTGTTTTCTCAAACGCCTAGCCGAGAAAATCTCAGAAAAGAATGAGGAACCCTATCATATGGCTATTACTTGGATTAGAACATTGCTTTCCTTTGAAATTTTAAGGTCTGTACACACATGCGTGAGGGGGTCCAGGACACCTTTCCACAAAATTTCGCAAGGCGATTTTATTGATGACTGCCGCTTAAACGCTGGCCAAGAGGGTGTCCGCTAATTTTAGAAATTTAAAAATGGTGCGAGTTAGCAGATTTTTATTTTGCATCAAAATTTTAGTATTTTAATAGTGGAATATAAATTAGTCATATGAAAGTCTACCGTTCAAGGGTTAACCAGGCGTGTGTCCGGTAATTTTAGAAGGTCGATGACTGCATGAGCTTGTCATTAGTATTTGACGATATTATATCTTTATTGACGGGAGCATTTACTGTTCTTATATTATTATTCTTTGTTATAATCTAACTACTTTTTAGGTATTGGTATAACTTGTAAATAGGAATTTGAATTAGCTCAATTAAGTTGTTATAATATTTTTATTTATTACCCAATGTTCCTGGGAGTACCCCTCCCCCCCCCCCCCCCGGGGTTTCAAGCCATTCATGTGAGACGTTACGAGAGCTGCAACATGACCCCCGTCGTTGATCCGCCCCTAGTATTTGTTATTTATTGTATGCGGCGCTAACTAGATCGCGCGAGTTACAGTTTGGTGTCTTTGGTGTCTTCATACTAGCACAATACAGAAATAGTATCGAATAATATTCAACTTGGTAATTTCAAACAAGGTGAGTACAACTATCGGTACCTTACGGTACACGTAATCACCAGGAATGATCCTAATTTATTACCAAACTATTATGTTATTATATTGGCTTGCAAGCGTTCCTTTCAGTAATAAGACGCAAGCCTTCGGCCAAGCTTTCATTAGCAATTGACCTAATTTTCCCCAGTTATGCTTCGCTCTTACACCCCACCTTGACCTGATACAAATAGTTTTGCATATTCTTTATGAAGAGACGAACTAAGCTCTCGAACGAGGCATTTGTTGTGTGAACAAATCAGTACGACCGTAAAACTGAAATCTTATTTGTTTTTGTCAATCGCGTGATGATAACGGACCAAATTGGACGACACGACATATTAATAGTTTTAATAAGAAACCCCGGCGAGGAACAAAGTTTAAAGAATGGGACGTCACAAGAAAAATATTTCGCTCAAAAGTATACTCAATCTTATCGAAAAAGATTGCTTCCTGGCCTCCTTGGACTTAGAAGACGCTTACTATTCCGTCCCAGTAGCGCGAGATAATCGGAAATATCTGAGATTCCTGTGGCGGGGTCAGCTTTATCAGTTCACCTGCTTGCCTAATGGACTGTCATGTTGCCCAAGAAAATTCACTAAACTAATGAAACCGCCAATGACAGCCCTTCGCAGATTGGGTCACATAGCATCTAATTACATTGATGATCTCATCCTCCAAGGCAGAAAGTACACTGATTGTGTACACAATGTTATCGATACTGTCTCTCAATTAGACCCATTAGGGTTTGTTATTCACCCCGATAAGTCAGTATTTATCCCTACTCAGGTATTGGTTGTTTTAGGATTCGTTATACACACAGTCACAATGACAATTTACTTGACCGCTGAAAAAGCCTCTTCAGTACAGCAGGCCTGCCGAACCCTCAGCTAGAAAGGCAGAAACCCACTATCAGAGATGTTGCTCAGGTGACTGGGAAAATTGGTCGCTACATTTCCCGGGGTAATACACGGACCTCTGTTCTACAGAGCCCTCGAGAAAGATAAATCGACTGCCGTTAAGGAAAATAAAGGCAACTTTGACAGACCTATGACTCTTTCTGCGTCTGCCAAAAACGAACTGAGCTGGTGGGTAAATAATATCTTATCAGCATTTAATCGAATCTCACACTCATCACCCTCGTTAATCATAACCAGTGATGCTTCCCATGTGGGCTGGGGGCCGCTTGTGACGACACTTCAACCGGGGGGGACCTGGTCGGCTAAGGAAACACAGTCTCACATAAAACTATCTAGAACTAAGGTCTTGCCAACTCTTGCCGACGCTGGCATAAATGTTACCACCTTCACGACACACAGCACACGTGCTGCTTTGACTTCATATTCCGTTCATAAAGCTGGTATCAGCCTAGCGAACGAGCATAAAGCTGCTGGTTGGAGCAATGCTTCCACATTTGCAAAATTTTATAACAAATTGCCCGCTCGGGATGACAATTATGGCAATGTTATCTTAGAATCATTCAGCCGGCTTAAGTCCTTGATGCATATATAAGGACCGTTTTTCCTTGTTTACTATAAACATGAGCACAAGATTTTGTGTGCGTTATACCTCCTGACTACTTGTGACTGCAGGGCTTTAAAGTCTCATGTGACTACGGAGTGACTAAGACTGGGGACGAGATAGAATTTAACAATTAAACGAGACTTACCTGTAAGGTGAAGTTTGATTGGAATTCTATCTCGTCACCAGTCAAGAACGAAGGAGTCACATGGCCCTCCGTATGAGGACATCACGTGACTCCTTCGTTATTGTCTTGGAGCTAGCGTTATTGTTTCTGTTGTTTGTTCTATTGTCCTCTCAAAGGGTTCAAGCCCGGGGGGTTGGGTACTCTCTTATATGGGCTATATAGGTATGTGCGGTATGGTTTTTCAGCCATTAAGCCATTTTGTCGCCAGTTTGGTCATAAATAGCGTATCGATTTTTGCACTCCAGTCTTCAATTCGGGTTCCTTTAGAAGAAGCTTCTTCTTCATCACGCGGCCCTTCTCCCACCCGCGCTTGGTATCATATAAATACCTCAACATTGAATAAGGGGGAGGGATAGAAAGAAATAAGAAACCTTTCCAACATTTTTGACGGGGGTGTTAACTACTCCAGTTCGTAAAAACGTTTTATTCGTTGCACACACGCACTCATAATAATAATCGATGTTGAGCTAAACTCACAATATTTATACTTATGTAAATTTTTAGATAGTTCCAGAAGCGTCTCTGCATATATTTGGGCTTGCGGGACAATGCACACTAATTATCAAACATTCCACATTACGACTATACCTAAGGGGGTTGTACCTAATAAAAGATAAACATTGTCTACATTGGTCTGAACTGGGGAAATAATTACAAGGCAGGTCTGAAACAGGGTTATGATCTAGAGAGTCAGGTCATAAATAAGGTATCAAATTTTTGGTCAGGTCATAAATAGGGTACGGAAAATCGCAGATTTTGGTCATAAATAGGGTAATGGTTGGGAAGCGGGCCGCACACCCCTACCTGGGAGTACCCCTCCCTCCCCGGGGGTTTCAAGCCATTCATGTGAGACGTTACGAGAGCTGCAACGTGACCACTCTCGTTGATCCGCCCCTAATATTTGTCATTTATTGCATGCGGCGCTAACTAGATCGCGCGAGTTACAGTTTGGTGTCTTTGGTGTCTTCATACTAGCACAATACGGAAATAGTACCGAATAATATTCAACTTGGTAATTTCAAACAAGGTGAGTACAACTATCGATACTTTACGGTACACGTAATCACCAGGAATGATCCTAATTTATTACCAAACTACTATGTTATTATATTGGCTTGCAAGCGTTCCTTTCAGTAATAAGACGCAAGCCTTCGGTCAAGCTTTCATTGGCATCATGATTTGACCTAATTTTCCCCAGTTATGCTTCGCTCTTACACCCCACCTTGACCTGATACAAATAATTTTGCATATTCTTTATGAAGAGACGAACTGAACTCTCGAACGAGGCATTTGTTGTGTGAACAAATCAGTACGACCGTAAAGCTGAAATCTTATTTGTTTTTGTCAATCGCGTGATGATAACGGACTAAATTGGACGACACGACATATTAATAGTTTTAATAAGAAACCCCGGCGAGAAACAAAGTTTAAAGAATATAAATCATTTCAACGTTTCGGTGAATAAATCACAACAGATTAGTGTTTTTAGCTCCAACACAGTTGCTAGCTAATTATTTCATGTACGGCGCTTCTTTATTAGCTGTTTTACTAATGGATTTATCCAATTCTTACCAAATGGAAACAAAGAGCAAAAAGCAGCTCGATATTTAGTGCTGTGGGTGAAATTTTAAATAATAAGGGGTTGAACTGTTACTCGAGAGCTCAGTTCGTAATGAAACAATTAATTAATTTAGTAGTGGCATAATCACGCAATCTTAACCATAGATTACTTTTCGCCCACATAGTCTACCCGCGATTATGCGTTTCAAAGCGGCTTTTCAACAAAGATTTAACATTATTAGTCGAATTCTTTTTCTGGTCTACATTTTCCGGAATGGCATAAAGGTTACCCTAGACCTTCAGGGTGCCTTCCGAGAAAATCTTTCTGTGCGCGCTACTTTAAAGAAAACCTCGGTAAACAATGTATCATTGTAAAGCTAATAAACTGTAGATGGCGAAAAATTTAGTTAGTTATGTTTTGGTAGGCAAGCGCATTCCGGGATTTAAGCAAAAATTGGCCGTACTTGGTAATCTGAATTACCATCCTTTGGGTTACTGCGGATATCCAAGCTGACTGCACTATGCCACTTTGGAGTTGTGCTGACTCTGTTACGCTTTTTCGATATTTCTATTATTTCTATTTTCTATTCATAGAAAAAGTTGGACAAGAGAAAATTTTCTGACTGCTGTTACTCAATGGGACGTCACAAGAAAAATATTTCGAATTTTGTAAAAACCTCACAAGTGTCCAAGTGTCGTTAAAATCCGGTCAATCTACATACCCTATTAATTCATTTGAATAGAGGTAATTCATGCTAAAACAGACTTCGCGTTTTCGGCCTTCGACGGGTATATTATGAACTCACAATGTGACCAGCTCCCAGATGGCTTGATAGCTCAGCAGTAGTAGAGCACTGTACTGTCGCATGCGAAGTTCACATTTGTGAGATATATTCGAGACATCATGATGACATGACAGGACATGAACAGTTATTTAACTGTGAGCATTACAATATATTTCAACGAGATCGAGAGTGGCTAGTGTTTATATTTTGATTACTCTGGTTGTAGTTCTACCACAATGAATACTACTCTATCATTCACAGAATGCATATCACGGCAAGGGTCGTCCTGACGCTACTTTTGCTGTTTATGGTGCAAAGATCTTCGTCTTCACCTGTAAAGGTGAACTCAACCAAAGTCCTCATTCTTGGCGC
>OMLO01004491.1_pt1 | contig 11677 bp, 10 predicted proteins | sample 1674811 | NCBI WGS metagenome assembly OMLO01 (sample SAMN06265003, study PRJEB25207) | coral metagenome | isolation source: Coral host | place: Mexico:La Bocana,Puerto Morelos, Mexico | collected 2008-11-13 | reverse complement strand
AGAAAAATGCCATTCTTCTGTATTTTGAAAGGTCTTTCAAATAAGCAGAAAAAAATTTTCATGTCATATACACTTTAGGACCTTAGCAGGCTCTCGCTAAAAGCCAGGAAGTGGAAAGATGGCATCAAAATTAAGTTACAGGGCCCGCTCTAATGAACCTTTTCTTAAGCAATGTGAAAATCATAACCATTTGATCAAAAAGTGGGCATCCATAGGATGCGTGGACACCCATCTGGCTAAATTAAAAGCCTGGCTGGAAGGATCTGGTCATTGCTAGAAGGGCCATGTAGGAACTGGCGATAAGTGAAGTGTTCACTCAGTGTTGTACATGATGGAGGGTTGATTTCCCATCCTGTTTGTGGTGTGGGGACAATGAAGTTATGCTGCTGGTGCTATCATGTCGCTAGCAAAGCCACTACTTGCACATTATGATTGTTGAATTAAAGGTCTTGCAACTAATGTTATCATAGTGTAGCATTATCGTTTAGCATAATTACTCAGGTGGTTAAAGAAATTCTTCCGCTGTCATTGGCCGAGAATGGCGTCATATTCTGCTATAATCACCACTTGCGAGGTTGGAATTACACTCTTCAAAGGTCTCAGGCTCGTGAATACTGGTGAATATTCACTTTGCCTTCGGCGAATACCGGTAATGGATAACAACTTTCTCTCAGTTAGTATGCACCCTGTGATTGGTCAATTTAACAGGCTGTATTCTCCTGCATGGCCTGCTAAAATTATAAGTTGGTGTTCGTGCTAAACTGTTTCGTGATTTATTGCTACATGTTCTTAACTTTTATAACAAATAAAAGGTCAAAACTTTCTTTTTTCTTTACTCCAAATTGTGTATTAAAGGGTCTCGTCTTCTCAGCCTGTACTGTAAGTTATGGATCCTTGTTCTTCTCCTTCGATCTATAGCCTGAACGCTTTGTGCTTGGAGATAAATTGAAGGGGAAAAACCTTGGTCTGTAACTTACAGTATAGTTAGTAAGAGGTGTATATCAAAACAAATAAAGTGGTAAGATATAAGGGTTCTGTCCTTGTGTACTGGTTCACAAGAACTGATACAAAGGACCCAACAATGTCCAACAGCTAAACAAAGGTTTGTAAAGAAAGGAGTACAATGGTTATTGCCTCTGTGTACCAGTACACCAGGACGCAGCTGATATAGCCTGTCACAAGCTTAACTTACAAAATTTGCAGAAACCAATAAATATTGATTGGAGTATGTTATTTCTGATTTCATTTTTATAAATAATAATTTATGTATGTAATTTAAGTTTAACTTTTCCCATCTACAAAATTGCTAAAAGTTTGCCCTTCCCGACATTTTCATGTGGTCTACTTTGTGTTTTAAACATGGTTACAACACCATTTTTTGCTGTGGAACATACATTATCAACAGTCAACATAATCACTTGCTCCCCCACTTGGAAATCTAGACCCCTTGACTCCTTCTTCTCCCCTCCTTAAAATTCCAATTTGTTGCACGAGAGTCACAGCACTCCAGCATTCCTGTCAACATGTCAATATATCTATTGAATATATTTTATAGACACCAACCTTAAAATTTGGAATTCCTGGTTCCACTTTAGCTGTCAAGGAAAATAAGTTCTTGAATCCGGCTGATTCCACTGCTTTTGCGACAGCTGCAGCGAAAATGACGACCAGAGCGTTACGTCCTGTGGACACAATCCACAAAAATTTTCTGCATACTCGCTGCAATGTCGTGTCATCCTTGTCCTCATTCCATTTCATTCTATTCAGTTTCTTTAAAATAGCTAAAAGTACAATACAGACCGAGCCCAATGCAAGGTCCCAGAGATGTGTTTTTCCAATGTTTTCAAATGTTTCGTAAACACACAAGTAGAACGCTCTTTTTATGTTCTTCAATCCTAACAGGTTCTTCACTTGGCCAAAACCAATGGTAATGGCAGCGGCAGACACAAAACCACTAATAACTGGCAAAGAGATAAATCGTACAACGAAGCCAAGCTGCAAAAGGCCTAAAGTGAACTGGATGATACCGCAAAACAAAGTCTCAGCTACAGCAAGAGATGGACAACCATTGGCATAGCGGGCGACCATGAGTGACATAATAGCTGTTGGACCAAGGGTAATATCTTTACTTCCCCCAAACACACAATAAACGAAACAACCCAGGTAGGCAGAGTACAGCCCGTACTGTACGGGGAGTCCTGCAATAGTGGCATAAGCCAATCCTTGCGGAACCACCATCAAACCAACAGTTAGCCCTGCGATTACGTCGCTAACCAGGCTGGTAAAAGTGTAATTTGGAAGCCAGGACGCAATTGGAAAGTGTGTGAGAAGACATTTCTTGGCTGCCTCCCCGACTCTTGTGTAACTTCCCGTAGAAGAATTACCACTGCTCTCGTAACTAAGCAAGGGTGATGCTTCCGTAGCCACACTCGCGAGCTTGTTGGATTCTTTCATGACCTTCGAAGTCTTTATCTTGGCTTTGTAACCAATCGAGAAGTCGTTCGACTGGTTTGTGACCTTTTATTCTTCGAAGCTTTGATCACGTGAGTGAAAAAAAATACCTTGACAGCTGAATGAAAAAGTGATCGAAGAAAGGAGTATTGACTGTAATTAAAAAAAAACTGACAGCAAATAGTTACAAGAACAGACAAAAACTATTATGCCAGTGTCACGAGACATTCACCGCGACGAAACAAACTGTCACGGCGATGTCAGACATGTTAGACATTCCTATTGTGCCATACATGAGGTACTGCTTGTTCTTGGAAAGAGATCACTGTGCAATAAGCCGAGTACAAAGGCCTGGTAGCTGTGTCTGGTGACTTCACATCCTGCTCCCACCCTACCCTACAAAGTATATAATGTTACGCCTTCCTGCGTACTGCTCACGCACAAACACACGTCGTGGTGTTATGATGACACCGGTGTGTCTTGTGAAATCGGTTTTAATTTGAACGAACTGTACATATTTTGTTTTTAAGTTACATCTAGTGTGTATATCTTGACTAGAAACACGATGGTGCAAGAATACCAGTCGCCCGTGAGGGTTTACAAGTACCCTTTCGAGATTGTTATGGCGGTAAGTGAAATTTCTCGGTTTATTCACTTTATTCCAGTGGTTTGTTCTTTTTGTGTAGACGTGATTCCTTCACACTGATTCGCAATCAACTCGAACATGAACGAAGAGGTTTCAAAGTTGCCAAGTAATTGTAAATCTCACGCTTCAGGGATAACGTGCTCAGTCTCTTGAAGTAGAATTGTGTAATCAGGAATTGTGTCATTGGAGGCGGCTTCGATGATTTGTTGAAAATGTATGTGGTATCTGATAACCTTTTAGAATTCCCCGTTTTACCATAAAGAAATCGTTTTGTGGGTTACAATAATCGATGCATCGTTTTTACCTCGCAGGCATACGAAAAGCGCTTCCCTACCTGTCATATGATTCCCGTTTTTCTTGGCAGCGAGATATTGTCCGAATACAAGAGCGAAGATGGCGCGGTACACAACATCGAGAGGAGGTGTAAACTGGATGTAGACGCGCCGTACTTGTTAAAGAAAGTATGTCATTTTTCTTGCATGTTGAGAGGACTGATGATGCGATTGATTTTTATGGGAAAATATGCTTGTAACTTATAATAACTCCATAGAGATAAGTTGATTATGACTAAAATGTACTCAACAGATGATTAGGGATCAGCAAATTGGACACATCGATGGAAAATTAATCGTTAAATTCAAAAGTATTTCAAGGGTTAGATGAAGGGCGATACCAGTGTTTTGCGAGTTTGGCCTGTATCGTTGCTAACGATTTGGTTATTCACAGATCATCGGCGTTGAATATGTCTATTTCAATCAAACAAACTGCCTGGACAGGCGAGAAAGAACTCTCACCATCACTGCTTACAACGAGAGCTTTTCATCCCGTGTTGGTGTCACAGAACACTGTTATTATTCGGTAAGTGCATTTAATTATTTGCCATCAATATGCCGAAAAGGAAATCGAGAAAATTTTATCGCGAGTAAGTCGCTATTTCCTTGTGGTGCTCCGAGAATCTTCCGCTATTCACTCTACAAACTTTCTAACTATACAAGTTAATAAGTGATTTTCAACACGCATCCTTGGAATAGTGTTCGCCCGATTTGCGTCAGCGATGATGTATTTTGAGATTCTGCTAATGACTGCAAAGGCAAACACCACAAGTGTGGGCTTAAAATAAACAAAGGCATGTATATTGATGTACATGTAAATTTAACAATGGGGACTGACACTTATTACGTTATCACATATATGATGTCCCAATGGGAATTTTACAAAACAATAGCACTGACCACAAAATTCCCTCTCCAAGGTTCTCCGGCATATATATTGTTGTCGTACCAGTTTATTTGAATGGAAAACAATGAATTATTCATTTGGTTATGATTATTATTTTTCTGCATGAAATTAATTTCAGGTTGGTTCTTGTATCTTATCCAACAGGAAGGTGAAACATATGATATTAAACTACAAACTGGAAATACTAGAACCTTAACCATCTTTTTAGTGGCATTGAGAACCATATTTTTTGTGCTTAAATTGATCAGTTGAGTTTGCTGAAAGGTTGTTTGGTTTCTGTCGTGTGAGATTGTTTTAGTTAAAGCTGTATAGAAACAGACATAATAATTTTTTGACTGAGCTAATAATTCATAGAAAATTAAAAAAAAGGGCTTAGTGAAGAAATGATTGTAGATTTGTATGTTCTAGACAAGCTTTCTAACAAATACTGCTTAAAAACACCACTGAATGTCTGTAATAATTATGGCTACATCTTACTTTGCAAGTCACAGTGATGGCAAGAGCCATCTCACACATTTCAGATATTTTTCACATCACAAATGAAAAATTATACTGTGATCACACAGCAGGCTTGAGTATGGTTAGTCTGAACACAAGTAGAGCATGTTCCACTGTGATAACTTTACATGTTAGGAGGTGAATTTTGAGAATCAACACATTAAGTCCTAAGCAAGATTTAAACCACCTGGTGAAGTAGGTTTCGTCAAAGCAAGTGCGTGAAGTGTTTGTCAAATAAGATTAAGCCACAAAAGAACTGTGACAACAGTTACAAGCCACATTTCACAGTTATTTGGCCATGCTTCTGAAATATTTCATTTTTCCAAAGGCCAACCAATTCATTGCCTGCTTGGCACCATTTTTTGGGGCGATCACTAGCTTAAAATTTGCTTCATTTACATCTTAAATTGGCTTTAAATCTACCAATTGTCAGTGGAGTGTGTTTTGATGGAATGTTCTCATGTCAACACCCACCAGCCAGAAAGTGGTAAAAAACTACTGTAGCTTATAGAATTTTCATGAAATGTCGATCTCAGTTCATTCGTATACGAATGGTAGATTTTCTTTAGAAATAGCAAGCAATTATTTCAAGTAGAAGGCTGTGGTCTAAGAAAAATTATAAGGGAACCAAAGGTCCCTAAGTATGAAATCCACGGTGCCCAGCACTTAAGCATATATGGAAAAAGTATGTTTTTCCAGTCACCCAGAGACAAAATTAAGTCACCTGTGCACCCAATGCAATGACGTATTATTTTAACTTTATATTAGAGCCATCTTTCAAGCTGAGGCATACAATACAATTTTGACTTGTTTAATACTTGGAAAACATTCTAGCTCTAACTGACCGAGTCAACTCTCAACGTAACAAATTTTGTCAAAAATATATCATTGATATTTCTTCCAAGAAACTAGAAACCCTAAGTGGTGATTTTGAACTGTTTTTTGCTTTTGCAGTTCACAAATTGTCCAACCTTTGTTCTCTCCAAAGACGTGTTGAGACTCACATGAATGGTTTTCCAAAAGACAATATACATTTATTCAGTAGTCAGTAGTAGTTTGCTGTGTGACAACAGTTACATATACTCTTGGTTTGATTGTTGTTAGAAGTGATGAAATTGTAGGCTAAACATTAACGGCTATATATATAAAACAACGCAGATTTGACAAGGAGGAAAGGACATCTTTCTGTAAATCATCTTTGAATTTGGCCATACTGAATCAAGCCAGTCAAAACATTGATAAATGCGCAAGACAAAAGTATAAAACCCCTGTTAAAAATTCTATCATCGATGGTTGTAGAGAGACAGACTTGGACATCGAAGGGCCAGATTCAAATGACTGATCTGTATCAGCCATAGCCACCCAGAAGAGAGCATATTCAGCAACTGTTAATTGTTCTTTTCCATCGGCATAGATCATCTCCAAACCAAACTAGCCAGCAGCTAGATCTAATAAAAAAACTAGACAAGAATAAAAAGCAGCAAACAGTGAACAAATGTAAAGCCCTGGCCAAACAGACTTGCAAGCAGACACAAGTTGAAATCTTGGGTTTTCTTGCAAGTCTGTTTGGCCAGGCCTTGTATGCACTTACAAACTTGTGCTCAGTTTAGTTGAGATCAAATCTGCATGCAAGTTGACGGAACCTTTTCACCATTTGGCTACCCAACCCAAGTTAACACAAGTTGAGTGACATCCATTGTTGTTATAACAACCTTTTAGCCAATGAAATACGTGTTATTAAGAGGAAACTTGCAAGTCCATTTGGTCACCCAATGTAAGTCTTTTGCAAGTTCAAGTTGCTACTTGCGCGAACTTAGGAGTCCATTTGTCAGGACGTAATACTACTGTATCCCACTGTGATCAAGTTGCATGCCACGTCTTTGAACAATTAGGGCAATGAAGCAGTAAACAGAACATTCTCCGAAAACCCTCCAATATTCTCTGATAAATTCATTATTGTGTAAGTGAGATATGTGTGTCGAACCAATGCTTGCCTGCATCATAACAACAACAGAAGCATGCAAAGAACACTTGTGGAAGGTGGTCCCTTAAACCAGGTTCTTAATCCTTAATCCAGTAAACTAATCTTTTGGCTACCGTGCCGTCCATGATCCTATTTCTCTGAAAATTCCATTAATTAAAATCTTGCTCTGTCTGTTTAGGTTCACCCAGATAATCCTGACTGGACTTGTTTTGAGCAGGATGCAACTTTGGACATCAAGTCATTCTTTGGCTTTGAGGCAGCTATAGAGAAGCTAGCAATTAAGTTGTATCTTCAGAATATCAAAAAGGTGAGCTTAAGTTCTCCACAATCACCCTTCACCTGGGTCTTACATGTAAATCCGTCATACGTCTTATGATACTATAGTCATAAGAAAGAAGATTATAACTTGATCTTAAGTGATAACTGATGGAAGCATCAAGGGCTTACCAGTATATGCATATAACCTGGATCACATGCTCTGGCCTGCATACTGTCACTAAGGCTTGCAAGCCACTTCTGCACTGCATTGAAATTAGTATGAAAATCAGTGATACTTTTTTATGGCTGTGTAAGGGTATGGCAGAATACACCCTTTCCTTGATCATTTTGTATATCTCTTATAATTTGACAGGGTAAAGAAGTGATCCAATACTACATCGATGAGTTGATAAGGGAAGGGGTAACATACCTGGCTCCATTTGAAAATTCCCATGGAAGGCCCAGGACAAAGAGTGCAGAAGCAGTGAGCAGTGCGGACCAAATTGAGGAGGATGGTACTGATGCTCTTCCTATTGCTAGTTCTGCAATAGAAGCTGCCGATACATTACCGCTCGCTTCTAGACCAGGTGAGGAGTGAACACATGTAGATGCAAATGATATGCAAGGCCAAGTTTTTTAAAGTGAAACACCTAATTTAGGAATAGACTCCTTTTAGCTGGAGTCAACATCAGACTTGATAAGAAATTATTAACAAATTTTTTTGGTTTGTAATCATTTGTACTAAACTAAGAAGAACATCACTTAGCCAGAGTCAAAAGGTACATTCTGATAATAACAATAGTAGTAATAATAATAATAACAATAATAATAATAATAATAATAATAATAATAACATTATAATAATAATAATGATAATAATAATAATCATATTTACAACTAAATTCTTGATTGTGTTTGGTTCTTTGTGAAAATATTTGTTATGTAATTGAATTTTGAAATTACACATTGCATACATGTGATTGCTCCCTGAATTGGACTTCACTCAGTCCAATTACTAAACTAAATAATGATAGTGATAGTGATAGTCGTAGTGATAATAATAATAATAATTAATTTTAATAATAGTAATAATAATAAAAATAATAATATTAGAAGGAAATGATCTTTAGATGAACTTATGTGCTAGGTTTGAAATCTTTTAGTACCTGGTTAGGGATTCTAGCTTTTGCATCAGATTGAGAAAAGTTAGGGAATTTTACTTTCACTTTGGACCACATTTTGATAAATAGTACTGTTTCTGATGCTCAAGTTATTTTGGTTAAAAAATCTGAAAGAGAAATTAAATTTTAAGGTCAATCCAAGTATAACATGTAGCTAATGAAATGTGATCAACATGCCAAAAAAAGTAGCATACAGTGTTTTCCTTGATCAAGTTTCCATTAAAAAAAAAACCAAGTAAGGGAAAAAGAAAACCGAAATGTCAAGGGCTCAAGACATCTCATGCTAAATTACCATAACTAGCACCTGCAGCTGTTGTTGTAGACATACTGCCTTAACTGAATTAGGGTTTTTGACAGAAATGACCTTTAATTTGGCTGATGATAAATTCTTAAAATAAACAATTTTGACTGGGCATGACCAGGACAGGACCCATGCAAGACATAAGATTTTATATTTGGTCATGTCCTCCTTCTGAGACAACATTTAGTTCCTGTTAAACAGATGAAGTCACAGATGTCTATCTCTCAAGGTATTATTTGGGAATCATGCATCTGAAGCAGTAACACTCAATTAGTACTAATGTTGATTAGGTGCTAATTTTTTTTTTGTATATTTTTTGGCAAATGCTGAAAATCAACGTTTTAAAGATGCAATGACTATTATATGTTATCAAGATGTTTCTCTTAACATAAATCAGCAGTTCATGCAGCTTTAAAGTCTTAGTTTGAAGTATATAGAGGATAATTATTACAAATAAAAGTATATTGGTAGACTAAAAAGTTGTTGCTGATGCATGACACTTGGTTAAAAACGATTGAAGCGATACTGGATGTATAAATATCAGAAAGTGTCAAAAGTGTTCATATTAATTATTCCAAGGCTGTTTTTAATTAGAGATACAAAGTTTATCTTGGTCTGCTGATGGTATCTCTATGAGTGAATAAGCGCGAGTTGCCACCAGCACGAGACAGTAAAATTCATGTCCCCAAGCTGTGGTTTGATATGCTGTTTATTATGTGAACTTTGATGAACATCCAAATCTAAGAAATGTTACTTGTTTTATTCATTGAAAAGCACCTAAAACAGTCTGTGGTCACCTTAACTGAGGTTGGGACAGTCTGTAACTGAAAATTTTGTATGAAACATAGAGGAAAAGAACACTTTGCCTCTCAATGTTATAACAGACATTTAATGGAACACATTAAGACAAAACATGTTTCTTTCTCCAGGAATTTTTTTTTTTGGTTTTAAAAAAAATTAATTCAACTTCAGCATTGTTCATAAAGTAGGCTAAAACAGGAATTTCTGACAGTTGCAAAATGGCATCATGAAGGAGATACTTGGCAGCTGTTACTTTCAATGTTGAGTTGCTGATACTTGCACTTCAGGCCCCAATCTGGACTAACGTGCCCAATCTTTCCTTTAATCAAATTGTGTGTTATTTCAAAATGCTTTTGATTACTTGTTCAGATTACAAGCTTGATGATGACTACATCCAGAGGTTCCTTGGTAAACTGAGCCCAAAAGAAGAGAATCAACTCATTAAGGTTAGTGGTAAATGCTAAACAAGTTCGATTCACAAATATTGAAATTCCAGAATAGACTATGAATTGGAATATCCTTCAATTTAACAATGATGACATTTTGGCTACATATTTCCCAGCGTGTGCTGTTTTTGGCAAGAGTAAACAGTTTGTTCTGTTCATTATTCACTTACAGTTGCGCAAGAAATTAAGTTCTACTCATCAAGGAAAGGTAAAAATTCTTGTTTTAAATTCAGGATAGCTTTGTGCATATTTTAATCAAAAATTACAGTAAGTTTACATGTAGCAATTTTTAATCTTTTACTAAATGATCTCTGTTTCTGTTTTTGTAGATGCCGAATGATGCTCATCTTTTAAGATTTCTCAGAGCACGAGACTTTAATTTAGACAAGGTATCGCAATGTGTTGTAGTAGTACATGTAAATATAACAGGTACTAATATTAAAGTTTGGCTTGAATGTCTTGAAAATAATGTAATGAAAATATGTAAAAAATCATATCAACACAGTTGAAGGCGAGCAAAGCGTGAAGGATTATCACCTAAACAACACTTGATAAATTTATATCTGATTTTATCAGATAAGCAGTGTCATCATCCTACTTCAAAAGCATAGAACACCACCCACCATCTTGTAAAAAAAACTGACAGTAAATAACAGAGACTAAATTTCATTTTATGATTACAGAATTCAAAACAGTTGGGCTTTGGATAGGAATCTCCTTTATACCTTCACATACAAGTTCAATTCAGTTCTTCAACTGTATACGTGTAGGGTATATAGATATGTTTATAAGGTAACTAATGAATAAAGTAAAAACAAATTGCGAGATATGAAGCCGTATTAGGAAAAAATTTATGTTTGCAGTGGCCAAAGTAGCAACAGCTTTCTGGGTGGACACCACCATGATCAAGTAAATGGCATTCTAAAACCTTAATGCTTTCTCACTTCTCTCACTGAGAGACAAACTGAATGTGCCAAGATACAATTTGTAAAGTGAAATTTCCATCATACATTGATGATACAGTAGTTAAATTCCATAAGGTCGCTCTTTTTGAAACTCAGCTTCTATAATGTGTTTCAGGTGTATGAAATGCTGTGCGAGTCCTTAGCATGGCGGCGACATCACAATATAGATAATATAAGAGAAATATGGCATCCTCCTGAGCCTCTTTTAAACTACTACTGTGGTGGCTGGCATAACACTGATAAAGGTATATGTCAGTCAGTGTCAAATACTTTGATTCAGCAGTTTCATTGTCATTATATGATGATATACTTTCATTATCAGGAAACTAGCAGTAATTAATGATTATGAGAGTGCATTCAACGCCATCGATTCAATATATCTCTGACTTTAATGATTTCACTAGCCGACTTTCAACCTATATCCATTGCTAAAATCAACATAATTTTTTCAACCACAGCCGTCCCAGTGAAGAGGTCCCCTATAAACTATGATTTGTTGACATGTTGCTTGATGGCGCAAGTCTCTGTAGACTTGCAAGTTTCATAAAACTGAGGCTTCAAAAACATAAAACTTCAAATTTGTGCGAAACATAGCTGTTTCCACAACCACAGTTAAAATTCAAAATCCAAGGCAATTTAAAGTCATCTTACAAGTGAGATCAAAGCCAGTCCAAGATGGCATCCAAACCCTGAAATCATCTGCCATAAAAGATTGCATGACATAAATCTGCAGGAAGTGACAGAATTAGAATGAGTTCCCCTATCATCAAATGCAATTGTTATACACAACTTTAGCAATCTATTTAAATCTTGAATATTAATTTTATTTGAAAGTCCACTTTCTCACTAGGCCATGCAAGTAATCATTGCAAAGTTCCCCATATTTGTTTGTTTAATAAGCCAGTAG
>OMLO01004490.1_pt1 | contig 11678 bp, 4 predicted proteins | sample 1674811 | NCBI WGS metagenome assembly OMLO01 (sample SAMN06265003, study PRJEB25207) | coral metagenome | isolation source: Coral host | place: Mexico:La Bocana,Puerto Morelos, Mexico | collected 2008-11-13 | reverse complement strand
ATTTTTTTATTTTGGACCAAATTTTGGATCCTTCATAAGATAAGAATACTGGGCACGCCGACCCGGGTCGGCGGATTTTTCATTGATTGGTCCACTACTTTCGTGGCATGACAGATTCCAGCACTGCCCTTTCAAACTATATTTTGCCGCTTCTTGAGGAGAGTACGGGCGTCATATGGGTCCATGAAACAAATGCCAAGTTTACTCAACAAAGCCTGGAATTCGCAATGGCGAGGCAGAGCGTGATGAAGAGGCTGTCTTCCTACGAACCGTTCAACAAAATGGCAGATGCAGTTCTCTATGGAGGAGTTGTAGCTCTGATTTTTGGCAGCATGAGAAGTTTCAACAAATTGGAAGTTCCCGCTGTCTTGAAGCACTTTGAAAAGCAACTAAACCTCAGTAAACTTCTCTACATTCTTTTCATGAAGGCATCGCCATGACAAGTCCATGGCAAAACCAAGGACGTATTCATTGGTGGCTTTGTCCGCCTGGCCCTAGGAACTGCTTTGCAAACAAGACGAATCAAGGTACGAATTACTCGAGAGAGAACCCTCGTGACAAGGCCAATTGCAAGCACACAGCGCAGGACGCTGTGCAGTTCGTGCGCTACGACTGTGAGGACGATAGCACTGCTAGCTGCGCTCACCTTTTGCAGTTTCGAAGAGTTTTGAAGATTTGAGAAATTTTGAAGTCAGAAAAAACCAACTTTTCTATCAAATAGCTTGCCTTAGCTTGCAGCTTTTGATTTCACAAAACGCCACCAGGAGGGGAAGTACAATCCCGTCGCCTCGCTCCTGTTGACCACTTCGGAGGGTGCAGTGAAACGCCTCTTCTCCAGGCGAGAAACGGGCAAAAGAAACGAAACAGGCAAATGAAACACATTCTGTTCGAGGGAACGTATAGAAATGTATAGAGAAATGTATAGAGAAATGTCCAGAAATGTGACGAAGGTGCTTCGATGGGTGTTTCCTCTTCGAGGGAGGCTTTTTGTTGTGGTGGTTTTGTGACAAAAAATCGGTTTTGTACAGGCATGATGCCAATGAGATCCATTTCAGGCGCGAGCCTCAGATCAAAATGTAAGTCGAAACGCATGGCAAGATGTTGCAAGATGTTGCAAGATATGCTGAGTTTCATGGTCACCGAAGCATCGGCTTGTGAAAGTTTCAGCCAGGAATGAGCTTTTGGCCTTCCTGTCCTACACCACTTTGAACATTGGCCTCACAGGAGACGAGTTTTGCACGTTGCGCAGCATAGAGTTGACGATGCGATACCTCGACAGGAGTCAATGTCCCATCTGGGAATTTCACAGGATCCATGCTCATTGGTGGGCAATGAGCTGAGAAATCTGACAGATGTCAGAAATCTTCACACTCTACAGGCTTCCGTATGCAGACATGCACTTCATAGCCACAAGTCTACCAAAAATGCTGCAAAGCTAAGGCTCATCGGCCGCATGATGGGAGCTCTCGTTCGAGACTATCATCCCGGCATGGCAGTGCCACTTCCTCAGTTGGTTTGGCGACGCTCTGGAGAATTTCCATGCATTCACAGCATTTCACATCGATGTCGAATCCTAAAACACTTGCATGAATTTAATAAATGACTGTTTACGCTGTGGTTGTCTCAGGTCTGGTGTTTACGCCATGGTGGGCAGCGCATCCATGTTAGCTGGCTTCAAGCAGATGGCAGTAGCTGTGGTGGTTTTCATCACAGGACGCCTCGTGTGCCTGTGGCTGGGTGTCGGTTCTGCACGTCCCACTGCAGGAGCTGCCAATGATCTCGGCCTGATTCCTCCATTGATGTTAGCGGTCGCCGTCTTGGAAACTGAATCACAGGGCATAATGGTTGTGTATCATTGTACACATTGCATATTGTGGAATCAGCATTGAATCAACCTTGGCATGTGACTCACGTGTTTAGCCCCTTTTGCTTTCGGCCCAAATGACAGGCCTTGATCCGAATGGCGCTACGCTGAGGTAAAACGGTGAGCCTCGTTTGCTTGCACTTTGCGGTGCATTCAACAGTGGCACCGGAGCCTATTGGAACGATCTTGCACTTTGGGTGGTAGCATTTGCTTTTGGGCTCTTCTACTCCGCATTCGCATTTTGTTGGCTAAGCACTGGTATTTGCATCCTTAGGCGAGGGGCGTTTAACTGGTGGCAACGGCTGACAGTCTGGGTTTCTGGTGGATTCGATCGAACGATCTTTACATTGGAACTTGAGACTTTTGAATTCAAACAACAATACAACAAAGCAACATTGCTGGTTATCTAAGATACTGGTGGGCTTTGAGTTTTCTTGCATTGACCGCATTTTGCGGTGACGGATTCACGAGACAATGGGAGACGATGATAAAGGTACCAGCAGTTGGTACAAGGTGCCAGTTTGGGACGGTAGCCCGGCGACATGGAGGGCTTTCCGTCGGGAAATGAACTGGTGGACGCAATCTCTGAATCTGGAAGACACAAGGAAGTATAATCTAGCAGCTCGATGGCTCCTTCGTCAATCGGGAACAGTGAAGGCGAGGGGAGAAGAGTTCGATCCTGCAGATTTACAATATCAGAAACAGATCACTGCCATAGACCCACAATCGGAAGAGGAAGTGGTGATACAGGAAGAAGATTTGTTGGCAGGGTTGAACAAACTCCTTCGAGCTCTTGAGGAGATGAATGGTAAAACGGCTTTGGACCGTAAAGCAGAGCTTCGCACCTCCTTTTATTCTGAATTGAGGCGGAAACCTGGAGAAAGATTGAGCGAGTTCTGTACGAGGTTCAGGTCGTTGGTTGGAGAACTTCGTCAAGAAGGAGTTGCACTCCCAAGTAGTGAGCTTGGGTGGTTTCTCAAGGACAAGTTGGGATTAGATGCTCTGAGACGTCAACTGTTGGAGACGGCTCTCCAGGGAGCAGAGAACTATGAGAACGTAGAAGCAGAAGTTTTGAGGTTGTTCAAGGACCTGCACCTTCAAGATCCGCTGCATCGGCGATCTGAGCAGAGGTCATCAGACGGCAAAGCAAGTCTCTTGAATCGGTTCCTCAATCCCTCTGGATCTTCAACAGCCGGCACTATGAGCGTTAGAAGCAAGTTTTCCCAACGATCGTCAGCCCCAAGCTCGTCAAACTCATCGACATCACGGTTCAGAATGAGAAGCAACTTTGGTGATGGGTCAAGCCATCGGCAAGCCCATGCGGCAGAGGCTGAGGAGTTTGATGAGTTGGCTGAAGAGGATGATGGTGGTCAAGAGCCTGAGATGGAAGAGCAAGAGAATCAGGCGATGAACTTGGAATCCATCATTCAGAATGAGGCTGAAGTCTTAGCCGCTGAGATCGAAGAAGCAGAAGCAAATGGTGTCGATGCCGAAACCTTAGATGAGTTGGAAGCTGGAGTTGAAGGGGCGGCTGAAGCTCTCATCACGATGAAGGAGGCGAGGCATCGTTTAAACGAAGTGAAACGTGATCGTGGTTATGGCAAAGCAGGTGCAGCTGGTGGTGCAAGCAACAGTCGTGGAGACAAGCCTAAATTGACTGGCAATCAGGTTCAAGCCAGAAAGAATTCCGGACAAGACAAACACAAATGTTTTGACTGTGGACAATCTGGACATTGGAAAGGAGACAAGGAGTGTCCGAAGCCTGGAGCTGGTTTAGGGCGACGAAACCCTCCACGGAACAACCCGGGTCCACGCCAAGTGAGGATCACGGAAGCTTGTGCTACCGAGCACTTTGACATTGCTGCAGACGATCACGTAGAACATGAAGTTTCAGCAGTTGTCCATGAGCATTGCCCCGGATTGGAGCTTCGGGATGCTATGGCTGCGTCTCACAATCAGACCAAAGGTCCTGTGTCGAAGAGTTCACTGGCATTAGACAAACAACTGGTGGGAGCGCTTGACACGGCGTGCAATAGGACATGTACAGGGACAACTTGGCTGAATAGTTTCCTACATCATCTACGCAAATCGCCAGCAGCAATCCAAAGTCTTGTTACATGTGTTCCGGAATATGAAACGTTCAGATTCGGCAACGGTGGTACTCAAGTTAGTCACGAGAGGTGGCGCTTACCCACAATGATTGGTGGAGTGTTGATGACTTTTTGGACATCGGTTGTTCAAGTGCCATCGTTGGGTTTGCTGTTGGGTCGTGATTTGTTGGAAGCAATTGGTGCAGACATTAGTTGTTCTCGGAAAGCATTGCGTTGTGAACACCTGGACCCTACGGTGTCGATACCGTTGAGGCAGTTAGCAGCCGGCCATTTCATGCTTCCTTTGCTGCCGAGAGAATGGAGCAGGCCAGACAGTCGTAGATGGCGGAAAGTTGGTCTTGATGGTGTGGTCGAATTGCAACATTCTGCAAAGCGTTGGTTTGATGTTCAGATGCAAATCAGGATGTCTAACATTGGTAATTCTGCATTGGTGAAGGAAGGATTGCATACAAGTCATGAACATTTCGTCACTGAGCAAAGTTGTTTGGCAGCTGATGTGAAAAACTCTGGCTTGGAGACGAACGGTCCGTGTGCAATCCCGGTTCAAGACATGACATCCAAACGGTTTGTGACTACCCCGGCAACAACTTCTCTGAAAAGGGCTGGTAATGGCTCTACGTCATCAGATTGTGACAGCCGAGGGATCCTCCATTCCAACAGGAATTGTCTCAAAATGGCGTCGCCTTCTGTCGAGGATGGCAGAAAGGCTCGTGTGGCACGCATGTGGAGTGCGTTTGTGGCTGTTGCGACGACCCTATCTTCGCTTTCTGCCTTTCCCATATCCAACGGTGTCGTCAGTTGCCCAATGGAAGCTTCAAGCAGAGAGCATGGTTGTGAACAAGGCTTTGGCTCAGAGACACTTCGAGCGAGCCCTGAAGAGTCAAGCCTTTACCATGGGCAACTTGGGAGAATGTGGATGGCTTCGCAACCGCCTGGGGACCAAGCTTTCTTTCCTGGAAGATCCAATTCTGGTGGGAATGTTGGCCGCCAGATCTCAAAAGGGTATGACTTTGAGGATCAAGAAAGAGGTTCAACAAGAAGCCCTGAAAGAAGCAGCCGCGGTTCGAGCCAAAGGAGAACACATGGAAGCGGCTCGAGAGTTGATTGGACCAAGAGGTGGGTTGCCGACACTTCGTCGGGATTTGGTGCGGCTCGCGGCCCTTCTGAACGTGCCCATCAAGGAGAAGGCCACAGTGGAAGAAATCAAGGCGGCGGTGAGGCCGATGGTTCAGACTCTGAAAGGAGTTCGTGGTCAAGAAAGAGAAGAGCCGCAAGCACCTCAAACAACACCGAAGGCCAGTCAAGGAAGGATGCCCAAGTCACCTCCAACAAGTCCTTTGCCCATCGCCTACTCTCCAGGCACGGCAAGCAGCGGTTCGGTGGAGGTGATGACAGAAGTTTCAAGAATGATGGCCGCACAAGAAGAAAGATTTCAAGGGATGATGAACCAGGTGCTTCAACATGTGATGACAATGGCATCTCAGTCAATGGAAGGTGGTCTGGGAGCCGGTATGACAGAGAAAGACGAGCTGATGACCGAGATGGACTATGCCAATCAGCAGAAGAGAAAGCAAGGGACAGAAGCCGAAGATTTCACTCCAGACGAGATCTCACAGATGAATGCAGAGGCCTACAGGGCCAACGATCCGGAGACCTACGCCATCAACGACCATCAGACGTTGCTGGACATTCAAGATCTCAACCGTACGGTCTCTCTGGCCAACATGTTGAACCCGAGCTTTCGTTCAAGCTGAAGGACAAGGTCAAACCAGCTCAACAACAGCTGATCTCGCAAGCGTGGGAAAGACATCTGGCAGACAAGAAACGGGTGTCCATGACGAAGCAACAGTTGTCGAGGATTCTGGAATCAGATTGGAAATCTGAAATGGAAACCTACATGAATGAAGTCTTCGTCACGGCTGTTGAGTTTCCTGCGTCTAAGAGATTGGTTACAGAGGTTTTCACTACTTCACAGCGTGTGCATGAAGCAGCACACAGTCGTGGGCACATGACCGGCACACCTGTGAGTTTGGAGACCGGCTATGACCTGACCAAGAAGAAAGACCAAGATCGAGCCCTTCGACAACTTGATCAAGAAGATCCATACTTTCTGGTGTTGGCTTTTCCATGTGGATTCTGGTCTCCATTGATGAATTTGAATGGACCCAAGGATCTTGAACAACGTCGGAAGGTGGCTCTCACTTTGGTCAAGTTTGCTTTCAAGATGGCCGAGAGGCAGATAGCCCGTGGGAAGCATGTGGTTTTGGAAAATCCCAAAGGTTCCAGAGCTTGGAAGCTGCTGTGGGTTAGAATGATGTTGAAGAAGTTGGGTTTGAGATTGGTTGGTTTTGATCAATGTCGGTATGGTCTTCGCAGTATCCGAAGAGTCCTGCATAAGAAACCAACCTACTTTGCCACGTCATCCCAAGCTGTTCCTTCCAAATTTGTGGACAAGAAATGCAAGCGCAATCATGTTCACGACCTGGTGTTTGGTGGTCAGAAGACAACCCGTCGTGCTGGCCTTTACACTCTACAGATGGCACGCGCTATGGTAGAAGCTATGGAGGAACAGTTTGAGATGGATGGGCAAAGGGAGGTTGAAGTTCTTGTGCAGGAGACCATGGCTGCTGAAGACGGTGGCGATGTTGATCCAGAGTTTCAAGATGATGCAGCAGCAGATGGATCGGCAGTGGAGTTCATCTATGAAGACAGTGACTCAGACGTTGACGTTCCGAATGAAGATGAGGTGAAAATCCCAGCTGCGGTCAAGTTGGCTGTAAAAAGAATCCATGAAAGTACGGGTCACCGATCAAACAAGAGGTTGGCACGTGCTTTGGCAATCTCAGGTGCCCCGCCAGAGGTTATTTTGGCAGCCAAGCATTTGAAGTGTGATGTTTGTGCAGAGCGACGTCAACCCAAAACTCGACGTCCTGCATCGCTGCCAGTGCCGAAAGATACAAGTGATCAATGTCACATTGACTTGTTTGTGGTGGAAGATGCTGCAGACCGCAGCTATGTGGTGTGTCACATCACTGACTTCACCAGCCGATATCAGATGGCCGGGATCCTGCAATCCAAAGCAACAGCAGAGGTGGTGAGTTTTCTCAAACAACATTGGTTGCCTCTGATGGGACCGCCAAGGGTCCTAGTTGCAGACCACGGAAGAGAATTCGTGAGCAATGAATTCGAATCCTTTTGTGCTGGGTTGGGGATCTATGTCTTCTACGCTGGCATCGGTGCTCCGTGGCAAAACGGCATTGCAGAGCGCAGTGGAGGTGTTCTCAAAGCTCTGTTGGGAGCTATTGTGACAGCTCACAGCGTCATTGGTGAGCGTGAGATGAAAGATGCCTTGGGTGAAGCAGTTATGAGTTACAACTGCGATGTGAATGACAGTGGCCACTCCCCAATACAGGTGGTCACGGGTCGTCAGCCAAGGATGCATGGAGATGTCTTGGGTGGCATTCAACAACGACTTTCGGAGCACAGCCTAATCAGTGCCTCACCTTCAATGGCACGAACTCTGGCTATGCGTGAGACTGCACGCCTGGCTATGGTACGCCTCCATTTCTCTCGAGGCTTGAGACGGGCTGAGTTGAGTCGGTCACGGAATCCTACGATGCATGATTTGCCAAGTCCTGGGGAGATAGTGTATTTCTACAGATTTCAGAAGTACCAGGGGAAGAACCATGCGAAGAAAGTGCTGGCATTGAGGAAATGGCACGGTCCGGCATTGCTGCTGGCCATCGAAGGCAGTTCCATTGCCTTTGTGTCGTACAAGGGCCAACTTCATCGCTGTGCTCTTGAACACATCCGCAGGGCAAGTTCACTGGAACAAATATCTGCAGGATCGTGGCATGACGCAATAGCCGAGGTTATTGAGCAGGCATTGCGTGACCAAGTGGGCAAAGTCGAATCAAAGAATGAAAGGTTGTTGGACAAACAAACGCAACCTGATGTCGGTGGCCAAGGTGTTCGTGAAGAAGCACCTAAACCTGAGGAAACTGCGGGTGGAGACCTACCACCAGTTGAGCCAGCTGAAGTTGTGGCGGCTGTTCAACCTTTGGAAGGTCCTGCTGATGGAGGTGGTGAGTTTTCGAGAAGATCATCGCTGCTTTCTGGTTCAGGTGCTAAGCTCAGAAGTCGCAGTCCGGTTCCTATGGCAGTGAGAAGGCTGATGGAACCTGTGATTGAAAGGGCCCGTGAAGTTGATGAGAGGTCGGCAAGCACAAAAAGAGTTGCTGAAGCTCCTGTTGATGATCTTCGGCAAGATGCTGAGGCAGAGCCAAGTGGTGGAGCTGTTTTGGAATCGGGTGCAAGTGTTGACCCTCTTCAAGAAGCTTTGACTCTGACTCGTGAAGATGTGGTGGACATGGCCTTTCAACGAAATGCTTCAGCTCATCCTTTGATTCAGGTTCAGGCATTGGCCGCTTTCGATCGAGCTCATCCTGAGCAAGCTGTGGTGAGAGATCATGGTAGTTGGGATGGTAGATGGCCTTTGCCTATGCAGACAGAATGGCAGGTTCGTGAGAAGCTTGGAATGAAGTGGCCGTGCGGAATTGGTGAGTTTGATGTTGAGGCCGTAGAGGCAGCACGAAAAGAGCTGCTTTGGAGTCAAATGAAGCCCAATGAGAAGGAAGAGTTTCGAAGAGCTGCACAGAAGGGCTGGAGTGTCTATGCAGACAACGGTGCTGTGGAGATCCTAGACAGAGAGTCTTCACAAAAGATCCTACGCGGCATGACCAAGGAAGAACAGCAAGGCAAGGTGTTGGTGCCTCGGTTCGTGTTTACGGACAAAAACACAGGGCCAAGAACAAAGGCCAACCCTTTGCCGCTATTGGCAAATGCCAGAGTAGTCGTTCCTGGGTACCGCGACATGGCATCGTTTGAGTTGCGGCGCGATGCGCCGACATGTTGCAGGACATCGCAACATTTGTTGCTGTCCTTGGCCGCCAGTTACTATGTGGTTGGATGGCGTCTTATGTCGTGCGACATAAAGAGCGCTTTCATGAAAGGTGATCCATATATGTCTGGGACAAGAGACCTTTACATTCAAAACACCAAGGGTCCTTCAGACTATCCTCGGCTTCCTTTTCCAGAAGGCTGCATAGCTCGTGTATTGAAAGGAGTGTTTGGGTTATCAGATGCCCCCAGACAGTGGTATCTACGCCTTTGCAGAGCTCTACACGAACGTGGCTGGGAACGAAGCTCTATGGATCACGCTTGCTGGATGTTGTGGAAACCCGACAGAAAGGGTCTGCATGGAATGGTGTTATCACATGTAGATGACCTGTTGGTTGGTGGAGACGAAACAGCAAGAAACAGTGTTCTGGCACTCGAGAAGGAACTGGGTTTTGGTTCAGTGGAGCACAATTCCTTTCGTTACTGTGGCAAGCAAATTGAACAACATGAAGATGGTGTTATCACAGTGACAATGAAAGAGTATCATGCGAACCTGGAGCCAGTGAGAGTGAGCCGAGAACGAAGGGCTAAGCCAGACGACGATTTGCAACCTGGCGAACAGAAACAGCTGCGGGCAATTTTGGGTTCCTTGCAGTGGCTTGTAGCACAAGTCAGACTGGACATGGGCTATCACCTTTCAGTACTTCAAGGAGAACGACCTAAAGTTGCGACCCTGTTGCGAGCCAACATGCTGGTCAGGAAGTTCAAAGAACATTCGTCGTTCGGTCTAACATTTAGACCCATGGAGTTGTCTGGAGCAGGCATCATGGTTGTGACAGATGCAAGTTTGGGCAACGTGGATCGAAATGGTTGCAGCAGTGGAAGTCCTAATGACAAGGTGCATTCACAGGCTTGTTACTTTGTGCTTTTGGCAGAACGTACATTGATTGACGGAAAGCCTGGGAAATTTTGTTTGCTGGACGGCCGTAGCCATCGATTGGCTAGGGTTTGCAGAAGCACGTTTGCAGCTGAACTTTTGGGTGCAGAAGAAGGAATGGACGTGGGGCATTTTGCAAGAGGCTTTGTGGCGAGTGTCCTTGATTATCCTTTGATGAGCCGCACCGCGGAAGACAGCCTGCAGTCGATCCCTCTCACGATCGTCACGGATGCGAAAGATCTGTATGACAAGGCAACATCAGATACGCCCAGTTATGGGGCGCAGAAAAGTTTGGCATTTTCGATAGCATGGTTGCGTGGAATGCTGGCACAAGGCAACACAAGCATTCGATGGACATCAACGGAAAATATGTTTGTTGATGCAGGCACCAAAGACATGGAAGTGGAACACATCCAACGTGTTCTTGATGGTGGTCGTTGGTGCGCCCGTTACACTGCCAGTTTCATCAAACAGTCATCGAAAAGCCAGAAGACGAAGAAACCTCTTGAATCGGAGCCATTGCTCGTTGGTGAACCGATATCCAACGATGATCCAGTATTGCCACATTTGAATCGTTTGAGTGAGCAAGCTGGGTGGCATGATCATGAGAAGATGGCCATACATGTGGCCAAGAATGCAAAGAGTTTCCGAACGCCTTTCCCAAGATTTGATGCGAAAACGTTCCCAATTCGCTCAAGCTATGGAAGAATTGACTATGCCAATGGGCATCGGGAATGGCGACGTTTGGAAGACAGAATTCAGTTTTTGGACTTGCAGAATCCCCAGCATTTGATTGGAGGATCAGTCCATGTGCTAATCACGATTTTCCAGTCACAAGTTGATTCAACAAAAGAGAAGAATGAGCTGTGGAATCAGCATTGAATCAACCTTGGCATGTGACTCACGTGTTTAGCCCCTTTTGCTTTCGGCCCAAATGACAGGCCTTGATCCGAATGGCGCTACGCTGAGGTAAAACGGTGAGCCTCGTTTGCTTGCACTTTGCGGTGCATTCAACACATATTGAATATGATGGAAAGAACCCAACCCCCAAACCCCGCCGGCCCCAATTGCGTGCACAGCACACATTCACACCACATACAAGCACTTGAACAATCTTGAACATCCATAATAATTGCTGGTAGCACTTTCGTTTTTTGAGGTTTTGCGCAAAACCCGTCGGTAGTAAACGTGGGTGGGAGACAGGAAGAAAGATATCTGAAACAAACACCCAGAGCCAAATTTTTTGACCTTTAAAGATGGGCAGATACAGTCAAATTTATTGAAACTTCAAAATGGCCGTCATTGAAGAAGTGACTTGCAGCGAATGATGTCAGATAATGGCCTGTGCAATTAATGACATGATGCCATGATGCATGCAATGCTCTTGGCGAGGTAACCATATCTCTGCTGCTCAACAAGTTGATTAATGAAAGAGGTTTCGATGAGGCGCTTGCTTCGCTTGCTCCCAAGACTGAACCCTTCAGTCGACATTTGAAACATTTTGAAACTGTTGTCCTTTTGTCCATGTTGGTCCTTCACTTCTCAAAATGCCTTTTTCATTCGCCAGGAACAGATCCTCAGAAAAACAATCCCGTTTTTGCCGGTGCCTTGCTTCTAGTTTTTCGATTTGACGAGCATTGAAGTGGTTCGATGTGTTCAGACAGGTTGAGACTGGTTCAGACTGGTTCAGAGTTGGGTCATGACTTGCAAGTAGTTGAAACTCAATACGAGAAGCAGTCGAAGAATACAGGAACACAATTTGATACAATTTGTGAAATATGCTTTTTCCGTTTCCATGTGTTTCCTTTTCCTGTCCGAAGTTTTCATACCTTAACGAGAGAGAGTTAACACTGCTGCACCTTGCCCG
>OMLO01004488.1_pt1 | contig 11678 bp, 8 predicted proteins | sample 1674811 | NCBI WGS metagenome assembly OMLO01 (sample SAMN06265003, study PRJEB25207) | coral metagenome | isolation source: Coral host | place: Mexico:La Bocana,Puerto Morelos, Mexico | collected 2008-11-13 | reverse complement strand
CCCGGCGGGTTCAAATTGCTCTGGAGTAAAGAGCGTTTTCTCCGTTTTCGTGACGGGTAAGTGTGGCCAGAAGGCCTCACAGGAAAAATTCCGCCTGTGCGATGTGGACGGAAATCAAATCAATGTAAAGATGCTAACTGAACTGTTGACAAATCGTAACTTTTGCAAGATAATTCGGAAAACTGTTACAGCATTTCCGAGTTCATAGCAAACGGATTTATACATCTTTTTTTGGGTGTAAAAGAGTTGAGGAGGATATACTGCAGCGCGAAGATACGACATATGTTCGAGTGTAAAAAACAATAGTTTACGAACAAGCAGAGCGAGAGAGTGAACTATTGTTTTTTACACGAGAAAACATTTATTTCTTCAAGCCACCGACTTACTGTGAAAAAGCGTAAAATGACGTCATCAATGGAAATTACACCACTCGGATCCCGGATGTGGTTTCGTATTCAGTTTTGAAGTGGTGTATCTTCTGACACTCGTGTCTGTATCACTATCGTTGTCATTATCATGTCTCGAAGACTCAATTTCATTGCCATGACTGCATGATAAGTAAACTCGCGACAGAAGCGGTTGGAAATATTGATTTAAGTTTGAGTGATTTCTGAGAACAGTGAATCCTCTAGTGGTAGTCGTTAGAAATGCAGTACTTATTGGTGATCGATCTTTCAGGTCTGGTGCAGTCCCATTCGAATTGATACAATCAGCCATGTTCTCTTTTCGTCAGCTGTATACTGAATGCATATAGTTCTCTAAAATACACTGTAACTAGGAGAACATAAACATTTCTATCATTGGCATACTGCGCTTTCAAAGCCCGCGTATTAACTCACAAAGAAAAGAAAGTCTCTTGATACAATCACTTTCTCCTATAACTCATTTATTGTAATTTTCTTGTACAAAATTATCGTCGTCTATCGTCTCTATAGTTACATATTCCTATAAATAAGCATTCATCGTTGACCATTTGACGAACTAATAAAAACAAATGATGCTTTTTGGTCGCCTTTGCGTTATTTGGCAGATTTCTTCTCATCTCAAAAACTACAAATTCTGATTGCCAAATCCCAGTAAAAACAAGAATGATTGAGAGAATGCTTATATAACAACATTTATTTAGACTAATACTTTTTCCCCACACCAATAACAATCCATTCTCGGATTTTCTTCGGCGAAGAATATTGTTACTGACTTATAGCACTCCTCGGGAGGTTAAATATTGAACACAGCTTGTTAAATAAAGTGGCGTATACTTACGTTAAATATTTTTAAGTTGATCGTTGAGTTAAAGATAAAATTATTCATCTCCTCAGCAAACAGTTGTTACAGGTAATACTTAATTTTCCTGTTGATCAGTTTCTATCATTTCATGAACTGCATGCGAGAAATCAGCTGTTGATAATGCAGGCTCAAAGACCCTCTCCGGAGATGATCACTACTACTTGAGTCGTCACGCAAGCTTTTTATCAAGATTCTTCCAAGGTTGTGAAGGAGGAGATACTAGTAACTACTTGCACTTTAACTAATACTAATTAACTAACTAATGTATTTGGTGTACTTCCATCGCCCCATTCCCCTGATTCTTCTGTTCCATCTCGAACATGAGGAGAGCAAGCTGGGAGCGAGACGCCATTCCTTCTGCTTTCATTGTGAGACACTCGTTGTATTCATCCTCCTTCAGGTGCGGATCGCACGTGACGTTTTGAAATCGTCTTCTTAAATCAATGTCAACAGCTTGGAAAACATGCAAGGGACTCGCGGAAAATACCTGCAAACAAACGCGAAATATAGGTACTCTGTAAGTGTTTGTATACCGTGTGCGGCTGGGGCACTGAGACCCTTACCCTATACTAGATCATGATCAGCTTGATTTTTCAACCCTATTCTGGAGTAGTAACCAAACACCCCATACCCTATCTCAGACTAGCTTTTTTCCTTGCAGAAACTATCACTATCGTAGTCCAACATACACTAAAACAAAATCTTAAAAAGTCACTTCCGAGTTTCAATTTGTACTATAGAATCCCGGGTAAGTAGTCCTGCTTGAGACAAAATTATTTATTTACAAGCCACTTTCCGGGTAAATCAAGATATTACACTAACTCCGTTCGAAATATATGAGAAAACATCAGGCTCACATATTTCTCACTTCGTTTACTTATATTATTGTTTGGGATTATACACTAATCTAGACCAATTTAGCTGTCTGTCTGTCTGGATTGGCCGCGTTCTACCTAGTCACATCAATACGTTGCCACGTATCCAGCGCGGTTGCCCCAATGGTGTAGTAGATATCACGACCCACTGGTATGCCGGGAGACGCGGGTTCTTTCATTTCCGAGAGGAGTGTCGAAAGCCGCCTGAAAGTTATTTTCATCTTTCTATCATTGTTTCCAAGGTTTTCCTGGCTTAAATAGTTTCTATTCTATTTGATTTCCATACCCTATCCCAGAATAAAAGGCCTGAAAAACCATATCATTCTCAGCGACACAGAGCTTATATATAGGAGTAACAACCCGGGCTTGAAAAGCTCTGGAAGACGTCAATTTCTTAAATAAATAAATCAAACCTCATCTTTACCTCCATTAAATCCAGTGCTGGGACTTTGTGCTCTTTTAGAAAGTCGTCATTGTTCATTCTTAGATCTTTATAGTCCTTGTTATCGAAGCAAGTCATGTCCCTTGGCCCTTGAGCCCAGCGCCCCGTGTCCCTGTGCACTGTAATCACATCCGGAACCTTCGTTTGACGATATACAATGTTGGGATCGTAGTAGGCGAAGGGAATAGGAAAGAACACCTTAATAAAGAAAAGAAAACGCATTAACGCATTGAGGAGCTGGGATGGTGCAGTGGCGGAAGCGCTCGCCTTCCACCGATGTGATACGGGTTTGAGTCCGGCCCGATGACACATGTGGGCTGAGTTTGTTGTGGGTTCTCGCCTTGCTCCGAGGGTTTCTCTCCGGTTTCCCTGGCTTTCCGCCTACACAAAAACCATGAACTTCAAATGCCAATTCGATCTAGCCTGCATAGTAAGCGTTCCCGTATGAGCCGCGTGAACATTTTCGACATGCATTCCTTCCTTTCATTGAAAGTAAGGTTCAGTGTGATGGTTATGAGTTTCCTCGTATTAAAGATTTTTTGAGACGAACTAATCAACGTAGTAAAACTTTTTTGTTAACGCCTTGGGCCGACCCTGGAAAATCTGACACTTGCTTAGCTCAGAAACGTACTACATTATCACTTATTAGGAATACGGGTTTGGTCTTGGATTTTTGGAACTTCGAACAAAAAAGTACAAATTCCCTCGAAATTATATACTTGCTCGCAAGTTCTGTTGAGAGCACTTAGCGAGCTTGCTTGCAGCCAACATAAAAAAAGGTAGTTTGCATACGACCCAAGTGGCCCATCAGTCCAGGGCCTATCTCCGGCTTCAGTAGGATGAAGCTACCAGGAGTATTTCTACTCACTCTGGAAGGGATGCTAATTCGTCGCAGGGTTACCCCCAAGCATTAAATTCGCCGATACCCATTTATAGACCTGGGCGGAGAGAGACACTGGGAGTAAATTGCCTCATGCAGTGTCAGTGTCGGCCAGGGTTCAAACGCGGACTGGTGTATCCGGAGCCGAGCAAACTAACTTTAAGGCCAGTGCGACTCCTCAGCAAGCAGGGGCTTACTTGTAAGCTACCAGTTTACTCACCTGCTCACCACTGAGAGTATTCACACGACACCGGTTAAGAAAGTTCACGTTGAACTCGACTGTAATCGCCGTGAGGAAGATGAGTGCATTGGCAGGCAGCTTCATGGTGACTATGTCCATTAGCAACGTCACGGAATTGTACTTCACTCCAATCTGTATCCATGGCAGCTGAGCCCACGTGTACTTCTGTTTGTACCTGGATATTACGACACGGGTTAGAGGGGAGTGGGTCTAACAGATCCCTACAGGGGTTAGGTAAGTCTTCATAACTGCTGGTGCATACAATGTAACACTGGCTCCTGTAGAACGAACGCACTTGGCCACGTCGTTACAATGGCCACTTTGTCTGTCCGAGTGGACAGTTGATACATTCAATCTTATTGCACCTCCCTAGCACGGCCACCTCTTGCAAGGACTAGTTGATTAACGACTGACGAATGGTGTATAAAAAACAACATCGTTTATTGTAAAAGGTCAGGAAACTTGATCCGTACCGCCAGCCGTTGGTCACTGTTTCTGTTTGGTTTCTGTTTCAGTTATTTGTATCTTTTGAGTGTGTTACGTATTTCTACGCTACAGTAGGCATTTTTTCAAAATAAATTTGTTGCATCCCTGCCCTAAAAGAAAAAACAGGTGTCATACTATACCCCCATCTCTTCCACAGCTACTTTCTTCTGTTCCCAAGGTGGCCGTTAATGAGAGTTTCGACTGCATATCACTACTTACCGTGCAATAAGGGTCTTTCCACTCTCAAATGGGTCTTCTCCGGGATTCGTATTGGTTCCATCTCTAACGTTTACAAAGACGGTCAGTAACACGACATTCTCTCCAGTCTGTAGACAAACTCTCTGATACATCTGCAGAAATTCATCCAGGTTGTCCAAGTCTTGCCTTGTGACCGGAAGAACAAGATGTATTCCACGCTGCTCAATGGCTGTGGGCATTTGTATGGTTTCCACCCTGGTGTACGGTCTCAAAAGATGAACACGTCTGAAGAAAAATACACAAAATTACCTTTACATTGAAGGAAAGTTGAAAAAGCAGTTTACTAAGATAGAATAACACCAAAGTGATAATAATAAACGATAAAGGAACAAGGATGGCTGAGGAAGGAGAAGATTAACACGGATTACAAACGACGAAATTGAAAACTTTAAGCTTTACTTTTCAAGATGCGAAAGGTAACTCCTTTAACAATATAAATCAAATAAGTAAAGAAAGTGAGTCTATAATGAAATATGACATTTATAAAGCATTTAAAACTTTGAATGGAGCAGAGTTCTTTTCAGTTTTCTGTGCCCTTTAATGAAAATTATAACTTTTTTGCCTTTGGAATCAAACTCCCCGGAGGCAGAATGGAGAATGGAGTGGATCTGGAAAGGACGGAGGGGGTGGGAGGAAATTTTTCTTTCCCGTGCCGCACAGAAAAAAGGAAAATTTGTCCTATAAGGAGGAACCATTCGACTTCTGAGGGAAGGGATGGGTGATTTTGAAAAAAAAATTCTGTAAGCATACTTGCACCAAAAAAATTCCTCCACACGACGGCCGCGGAAAACAAAAGTTTCACGCACGAACAGGAAAAAAAGAATGCTACATGAGGAAAAATATCATGCATACATATGTCCCGAGAAAAATGAGAGGGTTGTTTTTTTTTAAAGGAAAGTCGTACTTTTCTTCCCTCAAAAGTCAAACGCTCCTCTCTCAAATTTCGTTTGGACTCAACTATAATTTGCGGGGTGTTTACCAACAACACACCTTACAGTCGAGCGTTTCGCGCTTCCAGTATTCTTAATTCCGATGTCCAGGATGTATTCAGCTCCCCGCCTCGGATCAACTCGTCGGTAGCCGTTGATAAGGCGAAACTCTTTCTGTGCATTGCTGTACTCTCGTGATAACATTTTAATTGCTGTTTCCTTGACATCTTCGACGTCTCTTTTGTAGTCGCCTCGTAAAGGAACCTGGAAAAAAAACGAAAGGTTAACTATACGGGCATACACACAAGATCTACGATCAGTGTCAAACGCAGACTGCGGACTGCAAAATGCAGACTTAAGACTGGGGGTAAAATGCAGGAGTCAGCAATCTGGTTCGCCTGAATACTACATAATGCTCCGCTTATCCTGTTTCCGGTCCGTAACAAGATCTAGTTAATAAAACTTCTACAGCCTGCTTTCAACCCTGAGACTTCATTTAACCAGTTTTGTGGCAGTCTGCAGTCTGCATTTTACACTGACCGGAAAGTTATACCAGGAAGCCAGCATTCAGCAAATAATCATATATTACGATTAAAGCAATGTACCTTGGGATTAACTTCAGTGAATCCATAACTAGAAGTATCTGTAAAGTATTCCCACTGTAGCACTTCAAAACGAGACTGGGGTTTGAAAGGTTGACGGAAACCTATCGGCCAAGAAGGTTTTTTCTCTGGAACACCTAAAAAATAGAAAATAAAGTTTACTTTTTTTACATCGCGATCTGTATAATATAGCGAAGTTCCCTTGGCCAGTGCTCTAAGTAGTCTATCGTTTAAGCTTGTATGCATTTTTTTTTAAAATTTTGTCCTCGTGAGTTAATAGAGGGAGGCGCATTTTACATTTTGGCGCGAAAGAAGCACGCGGCTTGCCAACTCCATTTCTGGAGTTCCTCCCTCTCACGTGACGGAAAGAATATGATCTGAAGGAAAGCGGGGAAGATGGCCTTGCTACCCACCGATCGACCTACTCTCCTCTTTGAATTTGTAGCAAGACTTTTTCTACCAAAAAGTAGGTTAAGCTTAACTTTTTACTTTTGTTGATATCTGTTGTAAAGCATTTCAGTTTGAATATTCCTGGATAATCACCTCAAGCCAAGATTTCAAGTTAATGAAATGTCCAGTTTAGATTACAATGAACTAAAAAGTTTTTACAAAAGTGGATGTGGGCATTCCATAACTTGAGGTCTCTATCATGAAAAACTGTCTGTGTAATGTGCAGTTCCATTAAATATCCATACCCACCTCAAGGAAGGTTTACGGAAATTCCCAGGGGAGGTGGGTTTCAAAAACACAATTTTTTAATGGAAAGTATGAAGCTAAACTGGAATTTCCAGAGTGGTGGTGGTGGGGGGGGGGTCAAACTAAAAATCGTTCCGTGGGGTATGGATATTTTCTGGAACAACAAAGTTAGCCAATAAAATTCAAGGTCAACTGAGATGCTTGAGAAAAATTAATCTTCTCTATATATTGGTGTAATATATATTGGTGTAATTATATCAGACATTTTCAGTCAAAGCACTTCAACTAGATTCCAAAAATATCATATCAAGGAACAATATCACATGAAAATCCTTGATGATTAACACCCAAGCAATTGCAAAATACAAGAATCTCTCAAAGAGTCTTGTCAAACAATATTGCCTTTCCAGGTTTCATCTACGCCCATTTTGATGGAAAAAAAAAACAAATTCCCTATAGTATTCTACATGTCTGTTTCAGACATCATTATTTTCTTTTCAGCTAATACTTTTAAATTATCAAATCTGCAAGCATTAATATGGCAGAAATGGTGGTCTTTGGAAGATGGGATAAAGGAACATATATACTGTTAATGTTTAATTTTATGTCGTCCTTCCAATGTTAGCCCCCTTACATGTTCTATAAGTGCTCTTATCTTGCGAGCATTCCTAATGTTAGTTGCGTCTTGAAATGTTTACAATATTGATCACGCATTATCACAGAAAAATTGATCTCCATTCTTGGGTGTTTGCCTGATATTTTTAAGGATGTGGCTAATAATAATTATTGTAGACTTATTGCTCATTACCATATTATATATTTTATGGTTTCTGAAACAATTCCGAACGCAGTGACAAATTATGCTTACAATTGTGGGTTTTTTACTTGCTCATAGTATCAAGAAATTTTACGCCCAACATTGCCATGGCAATTTTGTAATTTCAAATGTGAAATTAAAGTTGAACACTTTTGCAGCAAAATTAAGTTGTAATATTTGTCATGCATGATATCATACATGTAGTAAGAACCTAATATTTGTTGATATTATTTACCCTTTGGTGGTTGTACTGCAAAGTAAATCAGCAACTTGTTAACTTACCATCTGGTAGATATGGTAACATATCTTTTATGGAATTCTGCAATGTCCTTGTCTCAACAAATGTCCTATTAAGCTCTAGTTCAGTGTAGTAACGGTGCATTTTGTACATAACCCGAGGATCTGTCACAGGGTGTAAGCTTACAACACGAGACATTCTTTTCTCTTTGATTAGATTTATTACGTCATTAGATTCACTGTCTTTAGGGATCTGGTAAAACAGTTCTGATGCCTGAAATAAATGGAAAAGTAAATTAATACCTACATGCCGAAAACATCTGATTCTCTTTTCTACATTAATGCACTGGTAAGCAGACAAATAATGAGATGAAAGAAAACTAAACTAACAGACATGATGTTTATGAAACAAACCATATTCTTATAACTGAAATTTATTTAATTTGAAATGTATAGTTTTTGACAAAATGTTTTGTTTTTTGGTTCCACCACCACCAAACAAAACAGTACCATAAGCCAATGTGTGCCAACTTGGCGCCAGGGCACAAGTGCAGTGAAGTGAATGTGTGCATATAGGCCAAGGCCAAGGCAAGGTGGTCAGTGCATCGGACTGGCATCCACTGATCCTGGCTTTGAGTTCTGCTCTGACCACTACCTGGATATGTTTTACAGTAACCCTGAGTTCAAATCCTAAGCCATGCCTGTAAATAGCCAACTGGTTTGCTTGCTGCCAGTTTTAGATTTTATTATTTTCAAAATTAAGTTACAAATTACAAATTGTTTTAAATTGAAGATACATCCACAAATAAATGAAAAAGAAAGAGAAAATAACAACAATTATTCAGAACAAAAATAAACAAATAAATGAACAAATAAGTAAAAACAAAAGAACATGTGATAATACTTTTTTCTTGTGACAGAGAAATTGGTTATTCCAAATAGGTTCATTGATAATTTCTTGATAGTATCTTCGAGTTTGCATTCACACATCAAAGTTTTCCTTGTTATATTCCAGTAAGTTGATTTTTAATTTAGAAGTACACTTCAGAACACTCTCTAAACGACTCAAGAACAGAAAACAAATTTGAATACCAATTTTGTCTTTTAAGACACAGGTCATATGATATGCCAAAGAGATGGTTGGATAATCTTGTCTCCAATATTAAGACCCTGTACATTGCTATTCTCTGTTAAAGGAGATAATATATAAAGGAGATAAGGAGGGAGTGGGTTCCCTTGTTTGACTTCCTCTGCCTAATGAGAAAGGAAGAGTCGTGAAACCATAATTTGTCACACAACTAGATGAATTTTACAGAACATGTATCCAGTCTGAATAAAAGATGAGTCAAAACTAAATTTATGCAGAGCTCTGACTAAGAATTTGAAATTGAGTATATCAAATGCTTTCTCAAAGTTGATTGCTGCAAAAATTCCCAGCCACCCACTTTATAATCTACAATATCCTCAATTTATCTAACTGCATTAAAAAGGATCTTCCTTGAACAAATGTATTTTTAATTTGGGTGAATTAAACTCTTTCCGGGTGGTTTGCCAAAAGTTTGGAAATTATTTTGGTATCAACATTTATCACTGATATATCTTGTCAATTTTCAACTTATCTTTTTTCTTTCCTCACTTTTCAATAAGGCCTGTTTTGTGAATTTGAAAGTTATCTAACCTCAAAAAAAGTATTTCATGCAATATAATAGATGTCTTCCAATCAAAGGCCAAATAGGCAGCATCACATCGGGAATTCCGAGTGTGACGCAGGCCAAGACCAAAAGGCCACAACTGTTAGTCCATCATTGCTAGGAAAATTTATATTTTTAAAGGGTTGTAGAACTCTAAAAGTTTCATTCTACTCTATCTTTTCTTCACATATGGTTCTTTATATTCTATTTTTCTATGGATTTAATATAATATATAATGCCATATATCATGTAAACAAAGGAACTGAATTGAACTGAATAAAGGGTGAAAGTTTCTAAAGAAACTGTGGTGCTGTGTCGGTGGGGGTAACAAGGTAATTTGGTTATATGAACTAAGTTGGCAACCGTAACTCGAATTGAACCATGTTTGGGGTCTGTAAGCTACATGTATGAATTAATTTTAGGCCCCAGTGAAAAGACTGAACCTCTGTAATGATGTAACGAGGTAAGACCCCCACCACCACCTCACAATCGCAACAACAAGACACCCGTGGGCAAAAACAACAGAATTGACTGAATCAAATTGTTTAAACACGACAGTCAAAACGCTTATCACGTAAAAAAAGATATTCACAGCTGCAAACGTGAAAGTTTGTGCCTTTGCTCTCCGGCCTTACCTCATAACTCCAAGTACACTGAAGTCCAATATTCTTGTATAAACATCGCCCCAGCTCTATGTCTTCTTGTTCGGTCATGGCGTCTTCTAGACAACTGTCCAAGTGAGGGACAAGCTTCATAAGCGCGCTTCTTGACAAAGCAACTCCACCACCGCCTTGACAATACTTTTCGTGCATGTACAAATTCCCATCACCATTTCCCCCGTTAGCTCTGAATGAGCCGGGTCTACCGATGTAAACATCTTTAGAACTGTTCACGCTATTCAACAGCTCCAGAAGTTTCTCGGGTTTAAGGTACATCGCGTCTTCCACACGCATAAACCATTCAAAATTGTTGCTATAATGATCATGCATGTATTTTAACATTTTAAAGGACATTTTTGTCTTCGAAAAGTTCTCCTCTTCTACGTCGGCCAACTGTACAATCGGCAAGCCCAACACTTTGTTGTACTTGTCGTAAAAGTCAACATCTCTAGAGAAAGGAGTGAAGAATATAATTTTTGGTAAAAGCGGAGCCCATGTGTTATTTACAGCAAGCACCAAGGAGTCAATGTTCTCTTCGGTGGTCAAAATACCAACGAGTAATTTGTCCCTATGACCAAGTTCGCTAGCAACGTAGAAAGGTCGTAAACCGTAACTGAAATGAGTCACTTTCGGTGGCACTGTGTTGTGTTCAACCGGCTTTGATTCCTCGCTTGTTGTCTTCCTTGATTCAAACTCGCCAGTTTGATGGTGACCCAAAATCAAAACTTGCGACTCTTCTAAATCATACAAACATTGTTGTTCCACAACAGGGATGTAAAACATAGACAAAGCGAACCCAAGGCTCACGCCAATAATCGCCGGTATGACCGGACGAAATCTCATTCCACGAACAGACTTCATTTTCCGACTGAACGAAGTCGAGCCTGAATAATACGGACTGCTGTCTTCTGCGCTGGTACGATTAACACCCCCATCTAACAGCTCGTAAGAATGAGTTTTGCGATGAAATGTTGACATGACGGTTATAAGAGAACCTGAGCTTGTCCTGTAAAAACGTCGATTGAGACTCCACCATTATTTAAATCATTTGCTTAGTTTAGAGCATCAAAACTAATTTCTTATTGTTCTTCCGCAGCGGCTATGAAGCAAATCTCGGAGCTTCATTGGCACTCATGCTATGATGAATATTTCATGAGTCACTCGTCCATTTCTTGCTCTTTTGTTTTTCCGGCTTGTTGTTGATCCAGGTGTCGTCGACATTCGTGGTTAACTAATAAATTTACATATTGCCGGTTTTCATGTGACGTAGCCACATTCCAAAATATAAAATTGCCTTTCCTTCTGAGGTTTTACTTTTATCAGATTATAGGCCCTTTAGAAACTTGGCGTTTTACAACGTTTTATCTCGACAGGGCTCTTCGTTTTGCAATAGGCCAGGGCACGTTTGAATTTCTCGGCTTTTGCGTTGCGTGACTAAAATGTCTGCTCGAGAAGGCTGTCGTGTGGGTCAAAAAATGAGTAATCGCTTTGTCTTTTGCTTACTGAACAATTCTTGTAGTAGAAGAAATATTTATTTCAACGTGTCTGAGCTCTAGAGTAATAAGGTTGCGTTTCAGT
>OMLO01004487.1_pt1 | contig 11680 bp, 9 predicted proteins | sample 1674811 | NCBI WGS metagenome assembly OMLO01 (sample SAMN06265003, study PRJEB25207) | coral metagenome | isolation source: Coral host | place: Mexico:La Bocana,Puerto Morelos, Mexico | collected 2008-11-13 | reverse complement strand
GGCTCTTCCTATCATTGAGACGCAGAAGTCCCAAAGTGTCGGATTGTTCACCCGCCAATAGGGAACGTGAGCTGGGTCGTGAGACAGGTTAGTTTTACTGCCAGAATTTTGGAAAGCGTATCGAGGCTGAGCACGACAGGTGCCTCGTCCAGCTGGGCGAAGGGCAGGTGTGTGAGTCGAGGTCAAGTGTTGCCTGAGTCGCCTCGGCTGGACTCGGCCGGGGGCTGCTGCCAGCATCCAGCAGCAGCCACGGGGGCAGCTTGGATGATTGTGGCCCCTCCTTATTTGATAGACATATAATTAATTTCGAAAAACAATCATCCAAGTGTTGCTGGGTGTCAGCAGCATCCTCCAAACAGCTGCGGTCAGGTGGCCAAGGGACCCAGTAGACTTTCTTTGTGGGAAAAGATCTTCCCTGGGGATTCTAAGTCAGTACTCTCTCAGAAGGTAATTTTTCTCAAATTCCCTGCTAATCCAGAGGCTTCCCTCCCACCCCAAAACTACGTATAACGTACGTACTGTCCAAAAAGGTTGACCTGTTGAACTGGCAAAGTCCCACGTACTACTGGTATATATTCGGGCTTGGGGGTTTTTCAGGTTCCGGGTTGGTATGTAACCAGAGGTTTGACGCTTGAGTTTTTTTCGCAATTCCACACCATTTTGGGGCATCATGTGGAAACGCCTTGATTGCTACACTAGGTGGTGGTTTCAAATATTTTTTAATTTTCAACCTTACTTGGGGAAATGATCCAATTTGACTATATAATATTTTTCAGATGGGTAGTTCAACCACCAACTAGTACAATTCAAACAATGTCGCGCCAGGTCGCGTTACGGCAATTTCTGACGCCGCCGGTGGCGGCCCGGCCGCCGCCAGGTGGCTAGCCATCCATAAAATCCGGCATTTGAGGGCAAGTTGCGTTTTTGAACATTTTTGCTTCGTTGAACCAACCAACCGACATCCAGCCAGCCCTATAAAATGGCAAGGCTAACCAACCCAGTTGTGCTAGCTATTATGCGCTAATCACCCAGTATGTTCACTAAGTGGCTGTACAGTTGAGTTGACTCAAGGGCCTTTGAGGCATACTTTTGGTACATGTGCACATGTTGGTGTATACAGCATGTTGATTCTCTACAAGCCCAGCAACCAACCCTCTTGGAAAAACATGTAAGACCAAGGCTTCGAATGAACAGGAGATTGTTGTCGGCACTGGTGGAAGCTGATGGGCCGTGGTAGTGACATTGAAAACTGAAATTTCGATTGAGTCCAGTCTTCAAGCAGAGTTTGTTTCAACTTACACTAAAGGGCTGGTAGTTCATTGTTGGAAATACCCTTCCGAAATCTATTAGAGCAATGAAAACATCGGCAGTTTGTCGATTGATTTCCGAGAAGATTTGATGTCGGATGCTACTATTCTTTTCCACCAGTTCAGTATTGAGTGTTCCACCCTGAGTTACAGGTGGTTAGTGCAACTTTGATATGATCATGGGAATCCTAGCTAACCCCCCCCAAAGCTACCCCCCTAAGAAATAAGGCCTTATAAGGGTTTATTCACCATTGGTTTCCCTTAATAAGGCCTTATTAACCCCTGATTACTGGGGGTAGTTTTGGGGGGGTAGCTAGGATTCCCATGATGATATGAGGCAAAGTGATGTTGCTGGAACTTGCCTTGTAGCACTAGCACGCCAAACGTTTGCAACGGACGACGACCACCCTCCAGTAAACAAACATGACAATGGAAACCCCCTTTTTCCAATAGGAAACACATCTACAAATGGTGGTCTAGTGGAGACTAGTGGTTGGGTGCCTATCAAACCCACCAAGGATGTACTATAGATGATCATAATCAAATTCACTATAGATGATCAAAATCATGAAAAATCACCAACCAAACTGCGGAGCGAGCGATTAATGGAGCTACCAAAAGTTTTCCTTCCATTTGAGAGTTGATGTGGCTGCATTTTCCCTATGCATACTTTCTCCGAGTGGCAACAGCAGGATCCATGGATGAACGATGAACTAGTTTCAGCACCGGATGTTTCTAAGCTCAAAACTTCATGATGGGCCTTTGGGTGGGCCACTGTAACTGGGTGGGAGGGCCAAATTATAACACTACAATGGTGGGCCCCTGCCAGTGATAAATGGAGTTCTAACCCCTTTAAATGACCTTATAAATGGGTTTTCCTGGGGTTATTTCTTGTGTGTGTCCTGTATGGTTAGCCACCATTTCATACTGTATTGAAAATCCAAGAACAATTTTTAAGTAATCGCCAAAGGGCATAGCCTTAGCCATTTATACAGCTGCCATATACTACTATGAGTTGACATTGTTCTGTCCCTTGATCTTTTGATCTCTGACGGGAGATCCAATGATTGCGAGACCATTTGGGTAACCGTCCTTTTTTTGTCCTGCTTGGATCGTCATGACGAGTCTCTGAGTAGACTTTTGTTGTTTCCGCGTAGCTAAGCACATATCGAAAAGATGGCACCCCAAGTCCTTTCAAAAAATCCTCTGAGTAAGCGCACAAGGAGTCCCCTGCCACCCATTTCGGATCCTGCAACACTTGCTTTTTCGTTCTCCAGTTTTTTGGTAAAGTTCTTTTTGAAAATCATAGATTGTTTAAATCACAAAGATTTGACAGTGAAGATCATTGACAAATCTTTACTCTGAAGGAGGCCTGCGTAGACGACAAACCGCAGTGTGATTTCTTGTGCGATGGCCGAGATGGGCACAGTGTGGGGGCAGATGTCTGTTTATCAAACTCTCGGAAAAACTCCAGAAACCCGCTGGCTGGCTTCCCCCTCTTAGGCCAGACAGCACAGTTGTGAAGACCTTCCGAAAAGGATTGCTGGACCTGGTGATTAGGCGGGTTCGTTACTGTTGACGTTGGGGTTACTCGGAAGTTTCTTCTTGACATCCTTGCTGTTTCACGCCGTCTGTAGGAACACTGCTGGCAAGAAGCTCGGCTACCGAGACAGACATGTGCGGCCCTTAGACCCTACGGGGTTCCTAGATGATTTTTGGGTGGTGAGTTCTGGCACCTGGAGTTGAACAGTTTTATCAGGTAAAGCGAATGATTAGAGGAATCGGGGGCGTGTTGTCTTCGACCTATTCTCAAACTTTAAATGGGTAAGATCCACAGTGGTTGCTTTGCTGAAGTTCTGGCAGAAATGCTTGACCCATGAGTTCTATATTACATGGTGTAGTTGTTTTGAGGCGAAACCGCGAACCTTCTCTGACGAGGTTGGGCGAGTCCTGACAACGAAAGGTGTACACTCCCGGTAAGATAGCTAGGAAAATCCACCATGAATGTAGACGTATTTCTGTATTTTTTTTTGAGAAGGTGGATGTTTTTTTTTTGATTGCCATGATAGTTTATCGGAGATTTTTTTCGACTCCTCATTTAGGTTCTGGCATTTTACCTGTGATTTTTGGGGTGGGGATTGGGCATTGGATTGATGGGAAACCATTTGGAAGGAAGATGCACCATTTCAAAAATCTCAACAGGGTCCTGATGTGACATATTGTACCATATTTTGTTGTTATTAGGTCTAAGAGATCGTAATTTGATAGTATGATTTCGGGCGGCCATTCTGGAAATAACATGATAGCTAGAGCGAGGGAGATGTATGGCCACGTCAGCCTGTGCGGAGGACTATCCGTTGGTTGGTGAAGTTTGTGAAGTTTGTGGCTTAGGATAACCTTGTCTGAATTTCGCTGTTGATCCATGGGGATGTGTGGGGATGCGCGGCAGACTGGCATACTGGCAGTGACCTTTTAACTCTGATTTGCTAAGGATGAAACGGATGAAAAGGAGCCAGATCGTTCGAGCGGCAGCCAGGTTGGAAGCCAGTAAACTGCTGAAGTTTTGCTCAAACTTGCTGTGTGTGGCAGTCTTATTTATGTTTCGGTGGTTGGTTTAGAAATGGAAAAGTGAATGCACAGGAGTGGGAAAGTTCCTTCAACAAACACCGCGCGCAACAAGACGTGAAGGCTTTGCGCAAAAGGCGCAGCTTAAAAAGCGGTCGTAATCAAGGTGGTCGGTGCTACGGGGAGTATCACTTTCTAGTACTACTGGGACAGAATTCGGAGAATTTTGCATGATTTACATGAAATCAATTCAGCATGTGATTGTTCTTTGTCTTGGATCCGGATAAGCTCTCATCTAGGGCCCTTAATGGAACATTGGCAACTCAACCTGCATTTGGTTGGAGCGTTTTTTTCTTCACAACGGGTCATATGTTGCTCCAAACTGGTTTTCCAAACAGCTTTGTGGGTTGGAGATTGCCAATGTTACACTGTGATTTTCCCCTCATCTGCACCATTCAGCGAAGGCATCCTGAGTGAACGGTAGCTTGGCATGTGTGAAATTCCGAATGCTGAAACAGTAAGATTGCACATCATGAACAATATTGATGGATTGTCCCCAATAACGTTCTTTGCAAGCTCCGACCTGCAACATCTACACTGACGAAAACCGGGAAAAACTTGCACAACTTCCTCCAATCTAATTAAAGCAATACAGCACATGTCAGTAGGACCTAACAAGAACAAAATGAGTCTTTGAATGAAGCGGGTCAGCTTCCATCGTTTCCTGAGATTTGAAAAATGCTGGCACACACATCGATGCTCTCAAAGGACAATACTGTTGATGGAAGAAATCCTTGGAACAAGCTAAGGTCAGTAGTTTCAGCAACCAGGTGTGATTCGATCTGCATAAAATATTACGTTTCATTCGCATTGAAGAAATAGAGTGCGGCAATATTGCCAATCATCAAAAACATTCAAAGACCGTCAACTAAATCGCGTCGGGTCAGAGGGTAGTAGATCCAATTTTTTGAGTCGCAGAAACCTGCCCCGGATTCCATCCCATTGGCTTCGAAGATTTGTTGCTTTTGGGAACGTGACGGTCGATGATTGATCCATGAAAGAATCTAAGAAAGACATTTTACCTACCTTATTTTTTGTAGATCACATCTTGGCGCATTTGTTTAAAAAAAACTTACCCCAAAACAACGTTCCATGCGTGGCACCAATGATAAATTTATGGCGCCCAAAAAAAAACAAATTCAGCTAGGAGAAGCTTCCCTTGGGTCGTGGCTTCGGTACTATCCTATGGTACAATGACGGTGCCGGGGGGTTGCCCCCAACAGGGAATTTGGAGGGTCGGCAAAGGTTGGGTGGGGCAGACGAAACTCCTGGAAGTCGTAGCAACTAACCATTCAAACTAAATGGTGGTTTTACATATATGTTTTTTTCAGCCTCTACCTGGGGACGTGATCCAATTTGACTCATATTATGTACTTGAAGAACAAGTTTTTCCTTGGGTCTGGTCAAAGAAACGTCTTTCTTTATATTGCCTTGTTACCGTTCCTTGTGAAGAACTCATGCATCCACCACTTGCAAAGATGTTTTGCAAACTGGAGGCCTGGGAATGCCATTGCCATTGCAAAAGAACTGAGATTCAACGCTTCGTGCTGTTGCAGCTGTGTCAAAAGAGGGCACCAAAGGGCACACCTTTTTCACACTTTTTCACACTTAGACTTAGCTCTGATGAAGATGTCTCATTGATTACCGAGTACCTTCAGAATTGATTCGACCAGCAAGAGCAATATTTCATTTGGTGCTTTCTTTCTTCCTGTTTGTGCCTGCTGCATTGGCCCAAAGTCATCGCCAAAGTGGGAAATCCGGCGAAGGGTGTTTGGCTGTTCGATGCACTTTACGTACACAAATACGCGTATGCAGCGGTGTGGATCATGCAATTCAATCAATGTCTGTCATTTCATTTCTTTCCCACTGCAGGTTGGCAGAAGATGGCTAATTCCGGCGATTACTATGCAGTTCTTCGGGTCCAGGGCCTAACATGTCTACTTCAATCTGCATCTGAAATCAACCAATCGGGAGCTGCAGGTCGCCAGGGATGCCAGTGAGGCCGAAAGGACTGGATTGACTCGATTATTTTCACCCGAGTCCTGTGAAGCCCGGCATGGCTTCTATGTGTTTCTATGCGTTTCTCGTCGCCGCCAAAAGTTTTGGCAAGGAAGCATTGAAATGGCATCCGGACAAGAATCCTGACAACAAGGCACTCGGATGGAGCGGATGCGGGAAAGCTGCCAAGTGTGAAATCAGAGCTCGTTCTGATGCATTGTGAATGATGCGGGTACCTGTTGCTGTCCATGCGATTGCAACTTGAAGCTAGTCTGATTAGGAGGAAGCTGAAAAGAACTTCAAGGCGGTGGCAGAGGCTCGGAGTGATGATACAGCAAGATAATTCAAGAGTTCGAGTGCGATCTGAGACTTGCATTCTAAGGCCTACGAAGTTCTTTCAAGCGCCGAGAAGCGATCCATGTACGATCGTGGTGGCAAGGACGTAGCTGTGCTTCAATGGGCACAATGGAGATGTCGTATTGTGCGATTGCGTTGTTTCTTTTATATACAGTTCTGAACGTAGCCAGTTTACCTTGGCTGAATCTACCACATCTTTTACCAAAAACGAAGTCATACTAGATAGTTTTCTCAAAAAGGAAAATGTAATGTTTTTCTAGGGACTTTATGCTCAAGCTTCAGCCATCACCTCCAAGTCTGAACCTTCCAGGCAGGATTGCGAGGTCACCCTGCGGACCCTGCTGAGGAGGCCCCGTCATCCAGCGATCAAAGGATGAAACCAAAAAGCTCTTTCAGCATCTATCATTATATACTCGCTTCGATTCTCACAAAATGAAAAGAATCAGCAACTTACTTTGTTTCTTAAGCTTTTGGCAATGGGTCAAAACTCCTTCTGTGCTCTAGTGAAGCTCCCAAAAAGGCCCTTGAAAGAGGGGATTCCCCACAAAAGCTCACCCGCCAGCCCCGCTGCTTCGTTCCACCGCGGAGGCGGAACAGTGGTTACAAAGGTTCTTCCCGAACCTAAAGAAACGGCAGCACGAGGCAGGCTGAATTCGGGTCGCTAAAGACCAAATCCTTCAAATGTTATCAATTATATCACCCACTACGAAACAAACAATATAGGCCTTATTACTGCGAGGTTTAAAACGTGTGATCGCGCGCGCAAGCAAGTACTTTGTAGTACGGAGTAGTACTGGAGTAGTACTTTGTAGTACAGAGTAGTACTAGACTGGTACAGAGTCGTACTGGAGTAGTAGTACAGAGTAGTACTGGAGTAGTACCTTGTACTGGAGTAGTACTCTGTAGTACAGAATAGTACTGGAGTAGTACTTTGTAGTACAGAGTAGTACCGGAGTAGTACTGGAGTAGTACTTTGTAGTACCGGAGTAGTATTGGAGTAGTACTGGAGTAGTACTTTGTAGTACAGAGTAGTACCGGAGTAGTACTGGAGTAGTACTTTGTAGTACAGAGTAGTACCGGAGTTGTACTGGAGTAGTACTTTGTAGTACAGAGCAGTACTGGAGTAGTACTTTGTCGCGCAGAGTAGTACCGGAGTAGTACTGGAGTAGTACTTTGTAGTACCGGAGTAGTATTGGAGTAGTACAGAGTAGTACTGGAGTATACTTTGTAGTACAGAGTAGTACCGGAGTAGTACTGGAGTAAACTTTGTAGCACAGAGTAGTACTGGAGTAGTACAGACAGAGTTTTACTTTTTAGTGCAGAATGGTAGGTTGCATCGCCACATCCTCACAGAAAGACTTCGAAACACCCAACGTGGCCTCGCAAAGCTGATAACATTCCATCCCGCTGCAGTACTACTTACATACAACAGCTCATCACCATGACATTGCATTGCATCACGTGACATCGCATCAAATGACGTGACCACCACATCACCTGATCCCGCAACAGACATTAAGACATCAAAACACTTGACTTCAAAGCGCAAGACATCACCACCGTGGAACAGCAGAAAGCTTGTGCACAGCAAAGGAATGGTTTGGGCATGGCGCTGGTCGGTCGCCTTGCGCGCATTCTATAGGCAAATTCTTTCTTTGCTATATATATTTTTTTCTTCTGAAACTTCCGCCCCCGGCTTGCCCGGGAACTACTTGTATATATTATAAGACACCAAATACACTAAGATTTTTTTGGGAGGGTGCAACAAGGACAACTGAAGAGAAGATCATTATAGATTATTTGCCATGACAATGTCAGACGTTACTCTACAATATTAGACAGATGCTATTTATATGTTGCGGTTTGAGTGACTGCTATGCTGCCATTTTCCTGTCAGCAATTACTTTAGGTTCACAGTTTGAGACTGAAAAAGCCTCATTTCAACCATGAGGTTTTGCTGAAAAAAAATGCGGCCGAGACAGCACGGGCTGTGGGAGAGGCTCCCACACTTGGGGTCGTGCGTGGGTTTCTCTTGCTGCACCGGTGGTGCTATCAACCATCGCTCAAACCTGCTTGAATTTGGCATCAAGAGAAACTATGTTTCTTCGTATACAGGTTCCAATTTAACAAGTGTTCATTCAAATCAGACCTGTCTCTTCAAATGCTTCTATTCGATTCTATTCCCTTGACAGGCCGAAACCTGCCGAGTGGACTCAGCACCAGCTGCGATTCTGGAGCAGGCCGGTCAGCTCAAAGATATTCTGTGAAGTGTAAATTTTTTCCAAGAAGATGAAGCTGAACGTATGCCCGCAAACTACTCAAGGGAAAAGAAACAACTGGAACAGGAGGGCTGAAAAACATCACCGTTTGCGTGCTGTGACGTTTTTTTAAGCGTAATGTTGTATCCATTTTTTAAGGAAATGGTTAAATCCATTGACAACAACCAACCACCAACCACCACCCACCACCACCACAACAGCAACACCGATAACAAGAATAAAAGGAAGAAATTGTATTCCCCAAGGTAAGATCGGCCGTATCATTAGGAAAACTGATATTAAATTTACATTGATGCAACAAGATGAAGAGATCGGTTGATATCAGTTGCCTGGCCTAGTTGTAACTGTGACGCGCTGGATGCTTTTGCGGAACGAACATTGTTTCAGGCTGCAGAGAATGGCTCGTTGGAAAAGATTCTGGCCGAGAAATCCCACAAGGCAGGAACGTGACATTGTGCAGTCATAGGCAAGGTGTGAGAATCTTATGTAGTTAATCTCATCCAGAAATACTTCAGAATAAGGTGATAAGGTGCAGGGTCCTTCAAAAGTTTCAGCCCATAATAAGCAAATGATAAGGCCTAGCAACCTTTGGTTCACACTTGCAAAGGAAACCCCTTAGCGCTGCAGGCGTTCCTCAACAAGGTGGAACTGGTGGACTTGCTCTACGGATGGCAAGCAAATGATGAGGCCTAGCAACCTTTGACACACTTGCAAAGGAAACCCCTTAGCGCTGCAGGCGTTCCTCAACAAGGTGGAACTGGTGGACTTGCTGTACGGATGGCAAGGTGGCCCAGTTTGACGGACAAACGAAAGGAAATGCTCGTAGAGCTGCAAATTCATCCGGCCACATCTACAACACGGCCATCCGGCCTTTCTTTTGTAGAGGCAGTAAGAAGGCCTCACAGGAAGACTTGTTTGGGGAACTAGAACAATCGTGCTAGATGTGTTGGCGGGATGACTTTGCAGGTCAAGTCGCATTTCCGTTGATTTGTCTCTCTATTCTAGCTCTGTGCTAAATGTGTTGGCCGGATGATTTTGCAGGTCTAGATATATATATATATATATCTAGCATTTTTGCTTATTTTGTTTCCCACGGGAATTCAAACAAATATAGGAGAATCCACCAAAAAAAGAAAAGAAAAGGCAAACCGGCAAAACCCCCTCCAAAAAGCATCAAAGATGCAAAAATTCAATTCATATTGGACCCTTTATCAACTCATCTCAAGCATTGCGCCAGCTTTTGCTCTTTGGAAAGGTTGAAGTTGAAACATTAAGATCAAACTAAGAGTTGGAGCAGGGTCTGTTGTGAGGTCGTTGTTTGTTCGATTTGCTGCAATGTGCTGCTGCCTGTCAAAGTCGATTGGCCATCATGGGTATGTTATTTGAAGGGGCCTGACAGGGCCAATTTTTTCGTTCATCTCTCAGCTTCAGGTTGCTATAAGGTTACAACAGCACCACTACACGCCATTCGCTGATAGGACATGATTCTGATGACTCACCAATTTGTTTACGTCGAGTGGAATTTTCATGAATTTTCCAAATCTTTGACCTCAATCCCAATGACCTTTGATTTGTTTCAATTCGAGAAACAAAAAAATCTTCCAGGTAGTCACCTCGTGCACTAGACTCTTCAAGTTGCGAGAGCGAGACGTGTGATGCTTGAGTTTGGGAGGGAACAGAACTTTCCAACAAGTGTTGCATTTCTTATCATTTGTTTCTTTGTTACACCGGTTTGTGCAATTCTAATCAGAGATCATCCTCCACACCATACCGCGGTTGATGCTGGGACCTTGGCTGATGGCCACATCTTGGAATGGTGCATGTGTGACACATTTGATTGTTCTTTCGACATTTCTCGGCTTACAACTGTAAAAATGCTTGTAGTTGCAGAATTTCACGGAATATAGGGAGGAGTCACCATCGAATGGTGTCAGTGTTCGTCTAGAAAATCTTTGCAGCCGGCGACTGTTCTCCCAGTTGTGAGGTCTGGGCCATATGGCTGCAGATCACCTGTGCGACTGGTGATCCATCGGATGGTCTGAGTTCCGCGCAGTCTTTCGAATGGCCTTTTGAACTGCCAAACAGGTCGCCCTGGAGCATGTTTGCCTCGCAAGGAGACCACACGAGTCTCACATGTACATACACGCCAAATCGGACGTGGCGATGCTGGAGAGTCCGCAGCACGCAAGAAGACAAGGCCGTTCAAACGCAATTGAGACAGGCACCCCCAAGGCAGCTGTTCTCCAATAGCCCAATCTATAGACAGCTTGGTCTTTGCCAAGTTTGAGCTCAAACTTTGCGTGCTAGACTTCTTTAATGAAAAGTCGGACATTCTCCAGAGCTCACGTCACGCTCTGATCGCTTCTGCTGGTGTACTGCACACTGAGTTTCTGAATCGATTTCGCAGGGTCACACTTTGTGCATGAGGATGGTGGGAAAAACAGCAAGGTCTATACAATAGATCTGGTATGTATATATATGGTATGATTTCCATTGAAAACCACAAAAGTGTCACCATGAAAAACCAAGTACTTTTTCCGGTTTTTCTCAGAAAAATGTTAGCACTGAATCCACTCTTGCTAGATTCCAATATTTTCTCTATTGGTTACTTTCCATCCACTTCCAAGGCTTCAAGCAACTTCTGAATGACAGCTTCAAGAGCCATGCCACGTGAAACGGTCAGAACTAGGACCGGATTTGGAGCTGAACTTGAATGCCTGGTTCTGAAGGTGATTTCCTCACAGCTAATACGGCCGAGATTGATGTACTCAGCAATCCTGCCTGGAATCCGTGGCTTCTTCTATTCAAGCTGCAAAGAACAGCTAAAGCCGGAAGTCGAGGTGTCGAAACTGTACAGTTTCCTCCTGCCACACTTAGTCACACCTACTCACACGTCAGAACAGTCGAGAACATCAGAAGACAATTCTGTGAAATTTCATCATGAGCGATCTATGGATATATGGATCTTCATTTTCTAAGAAAATTTTAGAAAATTGATTCGCAAAGTGGTGCCCAAGATGCGCGTCACCGGCCTGAGCCGGCTAGTGGAAAACTATGCTCGCAAGAGTTGCCGTGCATTTCCCTTGGAGGACAAAGATGATTATCGAAGTGTTT
>OMLO01004486.1_pt1 | contig 11680 bp, 5 predicted proteins | sample 1674811 | NCBI WGS metagenome assembly OMLO01 (sample SAMN06265003, study PRJEB25207) | coral metagenome | isolation source: Coral host | place: Mexico:La Bocana,Puerto Morelos, Mexico | collected 2008-11-13 | reverse complement strand
GTTTGTTTGTTTGTTTGTTTGTTTGTTTGTTTGTTTGTTTGTTTGGTTTTGTTTGGTTTTGTTTTGTTGTGTTTTGTTTTGTTTTGTTTTGTTTCGTTTCGTTTCGTTTTGTTTCGTTTGTTTGGTTGTTTGTTTGTTTGTTTGTTTGTTTGTTTTTGTGTTTGCTTGCTTGCTTGCTTGCTTTCTTGCTTGCTTGGTTTTAGAGGTTTCTGGTGTGAAAGCTGTTGTGTGCCTGGTGTAAAAGGTTCCTGCTGCAAAAGTTGTCTGGTGTAAATGGCGCGTGGGGTAAGAGGTGTTTTGTGTAAAAGTTGCTTTGGCGTACAACGTGTCTGATCTAAAGGTGTGTGGTGTGAAATGTGTCTGGTGAAAAAGGTTTCTTGTGTAAAAGTTGTTTGGTGTAAAAGGTGTCTGGTGTAAAAGGTGTTTGATGTAACAGCTGTCTGGTGGAAAAGTTGCTTTGGTGTAAAGGTGTCTGGTGTAAAAGTTGTCTGTCGTAAAATGTGTCTGGTGTAAAAGGTTTCTTGTGTAAAAGTTGTTTGGTGTAAAGAGTGTCTGGTGTAAAAGGTGTGTGGCGTAAAAGTTGTTTGGTGTAGTGTAAAGGTGTTTGGTGTAAATGGTGTCAGGCGTAAGAGGTAGGGGTGGAAAGGGTGGTTGGTGTAAAGGTTGTATGGTCTTAAGGTGCCGTGCCTTTGACCATTGTCTGCTATAAAAGTTGTTTGGCATAAAAGGCGTTTGGTGTAGAAGGTGTTTGGTGGTGATGCTGCTGGTGCTGGTGGTTGCAAATAATCAGTCTTTGAGGACAGCCTTTGATGAGGTTTTTTCTGCACTGGGGCGGCAAGTGTTGATGAACGTGCTTGATTCATGAACTCTTTTATCTACGACGACAAGCTGCCGGTTTCAGACAACTTTCGTCTATTACATTTACATTAGACAATCCTTACACCGCTCATCATTCCACTCTGCAATTTACATTGCCTCCGTAACCTCTCTCAGAAAATTGTCTGTGCAAGCTATCGCCACAGCTTTTGGCAAAAAGGGGTCTCAACAATTAGGGGAGAGCAAGGAGAGGGGCAGGATCGTTTGAAGCCAGGTTTGCATGACTTGAAGCATTGTACTAAATCAAAAACCGGACAAATGTTGGTCTTATGGGTTCTCGGGCTCATTTTGTTCATCAAAACCTGAAACACACACACAGGAAATGAAGAGCAGCCGACGGTACGCCAAACATTCAAAACTTGCTAGGGAATATCAATGCAGACAAAGAATGAGCAATTCCATTCGGTGCGCGGAAGCAACATAGAAACAGTCGAATGTTCACGGTGGTGCAGCTCAGCAGGGTTGGCAACGCAATGTGGGTTGCGCAGCAGCGTGACATTTCTTGGCATTTTGAATTGCTGATTCCTATCTGTCTCAGGAATGGCAGGAATGCTCGACGCTCCTTGCGTCGGTTAAAACATATTGTCCACCAGTAGCTTTCTTTAGTGGTGACGTTTGCTGTGCTTGGAGTGATGATTTTCAAAGAAGTAAATGGAACATCAGTTCAAACGCATGATGTCATGGAACATTTTGGTGGAAAATTTGTGAATTTGCTATCGACAACTTCGATAACCGTTTTTGGACGCCCAACGGACTACTGATCGGCAGGACCCGAAATTCATTATCCTTCGCGCCCACCAATCACAAAAAAATGCTTAGTTTCCCAAAGTGAAATGCATGATTTTCGGCCAATGTTTTCCAACTCCAAGACGACTAACGAAAATTCAGCCGTTTGAAAGCTGGCAATCGCTAATCGCTGGAGCTCTGCGCCTTTAAGGCAATCAAAGATGCTACCTTCGTTTCGGACATGTCATCACGGTCATACATGTCGCAAGTAACTTTGATTGGGAAACTTCATCTTTCACTCCGCAACGGACGCGCATCCGTCATCAGGTTGGCGACGCGTGCTCCCCGGAGAAAAGAAGAGGGCGGTTGTGATAGATGCTTTTCTCGCTACAATTTTCCAAGGGACAAGGATGTGCTGAACACTCTTTGCATCGCAGACGTTGTTTGGACAAGGTTTTTTTGTTGCACATGCGCTGTCGCCAAGTTGTTTTTGCAAATGTCATCCGAATCGGAATGTTTGGACGATCGCCTTGTCGATGAACGAGTTTGCGTCAAGCAGATATTCCACCCTTGGCCGTCCAGCACAAAAATTATATTTTTCTTTTGCTGGTAGGTGTGTAGAGATGGTTGTTTGCGATGGAGTTCTATTAGGACAAAAAAACGTGCAAAGTAGTCTTACACACGGAGGGACGGCCCGATACTTTTCAATGCAGGATTGTAATAACATGAGCTAAAAAAGGATTTAAATGGTCGAAGACAATGTAACCTTTATTTCGTGTGCAATAGGTTTGAGAGTTGTTGTGAGCAAACCGCTTTTCAAACTTGTTGTGATTCATTCTGACTTCGTTTCCTTTTTACACGTCAAGATTGGGAGGTGAGGGTGGGAACGCTTTTAGTTGTGACGTGCTGATTTTCGGGTTAGGGGGGTGTTTGCAATGGCGAACTTTGGTGGCATTCCCTTTGATAGCGATCAGACTATGAGCAGATGGAACTTTGAGAACCGAATGAATGTTGCTGGACTGGGCCTGCCTTCACTACCTTGGGAGACAGGTGTTTTCAGTCAGATCTTCGAAAGCAATGTTCAGGCAGATGGCTTCAGACTTCCTGCTGTTCATCCCCCCGGAGAACCCTTTGCTGCTTTGGAGCCTGAAGAAGAAGAAGCAGATGACCCACCTGCTGCTGGCATACCTGTCTTCGCCCGATGTGTCCAAGCCTTGTCTGATCAAGACTTTGAGAGTAGTAGAGCTCTTATGTGGACGAGGGCATTGGCATGCTGGACTGGTATCATCGAGGGAAGCAAGTTCGAGTCGCTGGTGGGTAAGCACGTCTACGAGTACCTTTGCAATGATGACAGAAAAGGGGCCACCGACATCATCAGGGATGCATGTGGAATCAGGTCGCCCAAGACTGCATTGAAGAGAGCGCAGGACATCATGATGATGATCAAGTACTGCGAAGGTGAGGGCCTGAGTTGGTGGCCCTTGACTGAACGGATCGTCCTCAAGTACGTTGGTGGCAGTGAAAGAAAATCAAAGTCCAAACTTACTGGGAAGAACTTGGTCCACGCCTTGAAGTTCTTCAAGTATGTCATGGGAGCAAACTTTGATTTAGATGCTGTTCTGTCACCACTGGTGACAGGCCGAGTCTCGAGGATAGTTGGTGATCGTGAGCCCAGGGTTCAAGCAAGACCTCTGTCTTTGGAGGAATTGAAGATTCTCGAGAACAAGGTCTATGACCTTCCCAACGTGGTGGACCGCTATATGGTAGGCTGCATTCTTTATGCAATATACGCCAGGTGCCGATGGTCAGACCTTCACAGCATCCACTCGATTGAGTTCGATGTGATTGACACCACGGATGGCAAGTTTGGCTTTGTGGAAGTCAGGTCACGTGTCCACAAGACAGGTGGAACGGAAGAGAAGAAGGCGTTGTTCATGCCCTTTGTGGCGCCGATTGCAGGTGTGACTGAGAGACCGTGGGCACTGGCTTGGAAAGAAGCTATGGAAGCTCTGGGGTTCAATCTCTGGCGAAAACCATACGGAGCAATCTGCAGAGCGCCTTCAGCATCTGGTACCTTTGGTGTGAGACCGGTGTCGACGGCCGAGATCACAAACATGCTCAATGGTTTTCTGGGGCACAAAGAGGGATCCTTGTTGCGCACTACAAGCCACAGCATGAAAGACACGTTGTTGGCATGGTGTGCCCGGTACGGCATTGACGAGACATCACGCACCCTACTAGGACATCACTCGCTGCAAAACAACACGATGGCTTGTTACAGTCGTGATCTCATGACTGGACCCACCAGGCTTCTTTCGGCAATGATCCTGAACGTGCGGCTCGGGAACTTTCTCCCGGATGCAACACGAAGCGGATGGATGTCATCTAAGCAAGCTCCGTTGGTGGTGGTTCCGTTGGAAGAGAAGGACGAAGTTGAGCAAGTCGATCTTCCCGAAGAGGTCGAGGAGCTGAGCCGCTATTCGCCAAGCACGGCCGAGGATGACTTTGAGAAGGTTGAAGATGAGCCAAGGTCGCCGGGCGAGATTGAATTCATGAAAGAGGTGGATGCCGCTGAGCCTATGGTACCAGCCAAGGTGGACGACCTGGAACACCTCTTGGATGATTCTATGGTGGCCGCTCAGCAGTTGACTGTGGAAGATATCTTTGGTAAGATGGACGACATCGTTCAAGATGGACCAGTGGAGCAATTGGACTTCAGTGATTGGACGTTTCTGAATGACGCCACAAAGAATGGCGAAGGCGAGGAATTTGTTGAGAGTGCAAGTTCAGAGAATGATATCTCGAGTGATGAAGAAGATGCTACCGATGAAGAGGGCTTCCAAGAGATGCAGGGGTTTATGGCTACTGCAAATGTGAAACCTCTCATTCAAGGTGATTTGTTGCAGAACAAGAAGACCCGTGTTCTCCATCTTGTGGATGAGCAGAAGTCTTCTGCTGTGGACAACATCTTCATCGCTACATGTGGGGCGACTGGTAGCAACTATAGGCATCTACCAAATGGGGCCAATTTCCAATGGCCAATGTGTCAGCGCTGCTACAAGAAGATTGACACGATCGATCGTTTCGTCGAGCAGGAAGCCAGCAAGAGGCGCAGGCTGACAATGCTCAGTCAGGGCTAGTTTGATCTTCATTTGTGTGTGTGAAAAAGTTGCTTGCAGTCAGATGGTGCAATGCGTCTGCTTGTGGCACGTGCTGTGGCACTCATATCTAGCATGTGGCTATTCATCCTGCTGTGGCAGTCTTTTGCATGTGGCAAGTGAGTGTTGCCTCCTTTTGTGCATGTGGCATTGTTGCTTGCTGTGGCAAGGTTGAATGTATACATGTGGTTATCAGATCAAGACGGTCGCATGTGGGACAAGTTGCATCATGTCATGTGCACATGCTTTATGTTTCATCACGATAGTACTTAGGAAGATCCGTAGGAATCATGGCGGCCTCAACTTCAGCCCAAGACAGTGTGGCGAACTTCCGTAGGCAAGCTGCTCTGGTTGGGCTGGACAACAAGTGGACAGATGCTTTGGTGAACCATGGCGTCGATACTTTGGGGCGACTGGCTTTTGCAGTGACTTCACCAGGGGTCCCTGCTGATGATGCTGGTGTGACCAACCTCTTGAATGCGGCATTGCCTGCTGAGCCAGTCAGCATTGCCGATTTGACTACGCTCAAGAGGATGATCTTCGAGGCGCAGACAGCACTGATTGGAAGCATCCGTGCTCAAGCAGATCCTGCTGCTGATCCCCTGCAACGCAAGCTGCCGCCAGCCGAACGGGCCCTTCGCATCACCAACCAGAAGACACGTCTCAATGGGATCCGTCTTGAAGGATCCATGGAAGTGGGTCATACCGTGTATGATGCCATTGCTGGAATGGCTGAAGCTGACAGCCTTCGGTATATGGCACCGTCGAAAGCCATTACAAGGATGCAAGAGATCACCAGCACCAAACCCGCCAAGGAACTCAAGCTGGACAGCAATGGTTCTGGCATTGTGGTGAGAGATGTGCAGATGGAGAAGGACTGCGTGACCAACACTGAATTGGATGTGCAAGAAGCCATGACCCGTAGGGCATTGGCCTTCGACCTGGTGGGGCTCATCGACTTCCATGTGTTCCAAGAATGGAGCTCAAGGCTTTTCCAACTGATGAGGCAGCCGGCTCCTCCTGGGTTCAAGCAACCAAGTTTGGTGCAACTGCTGCGCACCGATCGCCAGTGCTTTGTGAGGATGCAAGAGCTTGCCCGTGATGGGATCAAGCCCAGACCTGATGGGACCCGACCTCTGGACGCCATCTTGGGGAACATGCACAATGACAGCTCTGTGATGTTCTACATGCTCCCGACCCAGCAAGCACAACGTGAGAGGTCGAGAAGCCCAAATCGCAAGAAGAAGCAATGGGAGAATGACAAGGGCAACAAAGAATGGAAGAAGCAGAGCTGGTATTCCCAGCAGGAAGATCCAAAGAAGGGAAAGTACAAGGGCCAGCAATGGAACTCTGGCAAGTTGCCCATGGCCCTCAAGGGCTGCGCAAGTGCCACGCCAGACGGCAAGAGGATTTGTTTCAGCTTCAACATCTCCACATGTGACAAGGCACAACCAGGAGGATCTTGCGACAAAGGGGCTCATGTTTGCGCCACCAAAGGTTGTTTCGGCAACCATCCGCACCACTCGTGCACCAAGAAGGGCTGAACAGGGACGAAGCCCGCTGAAATCCAGGCGCCGCTGCATGGGTTGGCTTCGGATGATGTTCCAATTGGTGATGTGGCGCCTGCTGAGACTGCTGATGACCAGGCACTGGGGTCAAAAGAAAGTAGCGCTAGTGCTTTTGAGTCTGGAAACCAATCTCACTTTCCAACGTGTGTTGATACAACTGTTTCTTGTGAATCTATAGTTGATGTAACTAGAGATGTTCTTCCAGCAAGCACTACTCCTGGAGCAGCCGCACTTGACGAGATCTCTGGACCATTCTGCATCGAATTTTGCTCTGGCACTGCCGGTCTTACAGCTGCTCTAAGAAGACATGGCTTCAAATCATCGTTTGGGATTGACAAGATAGTCAAATCTGGTTGTAAAGCAACTGTTATCAAACTTGATTTATGTGATCAATCTTCCAGGGCTTTAGCACGCGAATGGCTACTTCACAAGAACATGGTATATGCACATTTTGGAGTTCCATGCGGAACAGCAAGTAGAGCCCGTGAAATCTACATCGAAGATGGTCCCGTGCCCTTGCGCTCTTTGGAAGAGCCCGATGGTATCAGCTCGCTTGATGGCGTTGATCTGCTTAGAGTTTTGCAAGCAAATCAAATCTATGAGACTGCGTGCATGTTTATCATTCTCTGCCACTTTCACAACAAACACTGGTCGCTAGAACAGCCAGCTCGCAGTTTGTTTTGGCAGACCAGCTTTTGGAAAGCTGTTCTACGTGTCCTCCAGCCCATCTACGTGACATTCCACAATTGCATGTGGGGAGGGCAGAGGCCAAAGCAGACAACATTGGCAACCGATATGACCAAGCTATATGATCTCGCTTGTGAATGCGATCGGCAACACCTGCATTTGCCTTGGGGAAGGACTCCCCAAGGTTTCGCAACAGCTGCTGAAGTCGAGTATCCTCACATCTTATGCCAAGAATGGGCCAGACTCGTTAGTGAAGTTATTGCACCAAGTCTTCCCCTTCAAGAACATTCCATCAACCCTAGCCATCCTGACAAGAAAGCTCGGGCAATCACAGGGAAGCAAACAAAACACTCCAGTGCCTTCATCCGTGAATACGATGAAGTCAAATGCTGCAAACTTCACTCACTTCCTCAAGGCGTCCATCCTAGACAGAAGATGCAACATGATGTCTGTCGAGACGACAACATAGTCATTCCGCAGCATTCAAGAGTACTTCGAGTCAAGGACAATGGGGGTGATGGCGACTCGAGCAAGGATAGATTTGAAGTTGCTTTTGGTGTGCCGTGGACAGAGCACACCTTCATTGCAGAAGCCGTCAAGAAAGGTCACCCCTCAAACATTTTCGATGCATTGTCTCCTGGGATCATTCGTGCTATCGAGGCCAACTGCAAGTGGAAGCCAGAAGAGGTGATTTTGCATCGCGCTAGATGGCTAAAGAAATGGACCAATCGTGCAATGGAACTGGCAAAAGAAGAACACCATCTCCATGACCGCCTTCCACCACACAGGAAGAAAATCCTTGAAGGAAAGAGACTCCTTGTCTTAAAGGAGATCTTGGAAGATGAAGGCTATCCTGATGTCGGTTTGGTGCAAGAGATTGAAGACGGCTTTGACCTTGTGGGAATCTCTGGAGAAAGCGAAGCCTTGCCCCCGGACTTCCAACCAGCATCCATCTCTCAAGAAGAACTTTTGGCATCGTCTGATAGAAGCAACAAAGCTGTGATCCATTCTACAAGGGGATCAGGCTCAGACCTCATTGACTCGGAGTTGTGGGCAAAGACGATGGAAGAAGTGGGGAAAGGTTGGCTGACTGGACCCCATACATCTTTTCAGACACAAGGTCGTGTCTCCAGAAGGTTTGCCGTGGTCCAATCCCAGAAGGTAAGACCAGTAGACAACTATAGCGAAAGTCAAGTGAATGATGCTGTGACAATCACAAACAGGTGCACTGTCGATGGCGTGGATACCATTGCGGCGTGTGGTGCTGTCTACTTGCAAGGCCTTTTGAAGAGATCGCCCTTTGACCGCTTGCTTGGAAGAAGCTTCGATTTAAAGAGTGCATATCGCCAGCTTGCAGTATCAGACTCCTCCTTGAAATGGGCGAGACTGGCGGTGTACGATCCTGAGGCAAAGTGCAGCAGAGTGTTTCAGCAATACTCATTACCCTTTGGTGCCAAAGCCTCTGTCATTGCCTTCATCAGGTGTGCTAGGATGATCCAGTTCCTAGCCCATCGATTGTTGATTGTGACCACGTGTTACTTTGACGACTATGTAGTCTTCAGCAAAGAGTCACTTAGCAAGAACACAGAACTCACATTTGCCACGCTTCTCGACATCCTTGGATGGAAGTTTGACAAGAGTGGTGACAAAGCAGATACCATGAGCACCATCATCTCCGCTCTTGGGGTTGAGTTTTGCTTGGAAGAAGCAAAGGCCGGCATCATCAGTGTGCAGAACACAGCGAAGCGCAAGAAGGAGCTGACATCGCAGATATCCGAGGCACTATCTGCTGGGAAGCTGTCTGCATCAGCTGCTGCTTCCCTGAAGGGGCGTCTTGGTTTTGCCGAAGGCCAGTTGTTTGGAAGATCTACCAGGAAGTTAGTGAATGAGTTGGGGCGTCACTCCTTGGCTCCACCCCGGAATGGAATTCTGGCTGACGCTACTTCCTTTGCTTTGAGATTTGTGCAAGAGAAGATTGAGAAGTCTAGACCTCGCATTGTGGATGTCAATTCTCGTGAGGTGATCTATGTTTTTACCGATGCAGCTTTTGAAAGTGAAGCTTTGACTGGTGGCCTTGGGGCCGTCCTCCTGTCTTCGTCTGGCGAAGTTATCCGCTGGGCAGGGCAGAACTTGGACTCATCCTTTATCGCCAGCATCATCGCTGAGGATCAGAAGCAGTTCATCGGAGAGCTTGAAACCCTTGCGGTTTTGGCCGCCATCAGCATGTGGAGGGAGTGGCTTACTGCAAAGCATGTGGTGTTCTTCATTGACAATGAAGCCTCCAGGTTCTGTATCTTGAAGGGATACTCGAAGAACCCGTGTATTTCGAAGATGGTTCATGCCCTTGCAACTCTTGAAGAGGAAGTTGGTTGCTTTGCTTGGTATGCACGTGTGCCCTCGGAAGCCAACATAGCAGACCCTCCATCACGTGGATCTTCTCACATGCTTCTGCCAGAAGAGAAGAGGCAGGGGTTTGGTGATTTGATATCACTGTGGTGATCGTTGCCCCTTGGTTAAAGGGGGGAGGATGCAAGTGGCAACTCGTGGTTGACTTCCCCCTCTGTGGTCTAAAAAGTGTGAGTGCGAGTTGTTGCGAGCTGTGTTTTCATGTTTGAAAAGTTGCAACTTGAAATAAGGATTTAAATGGTCGAAGACAATGTAACCTTTATTTCGTGTGCAATAGGTTTGAGAGTTGTTGTGAGCAAACCGCTTTTCAAACTTGTTGTGATTCATTCTGACTTCGTTTCCTTTTTACACGTCAAGATTGGGAGGTGAGGGTGGGAACGCTTTTAGTTGTGACGTGCTGATTTTCGGCCCGCCCACCACCCATGCAAGCACAACAGGGACATCAAGGTTTACAATTCTTGGCTGCGCTCAATCGCTTTCAGCGCCTCATTGTCCTACGACAGCATATACGAGAATCCATCCTAGCATTTGACGAAGTTGCTGATGAATTTGAGACCCATCCGGATCTCTTTGATGCACAAACTGCATTGCATATTACAAATATGCGCTTGAACCTTCACAACTTGTGTCAACGCGTTACACAAGTGATTGTAACCCAGCAAACTGAGCTGGAAGCATATGTTCAGACGTGGTAGTAAAAGCCTACCCAACCGTCCGGATGCAAGTGGCAACTCGTGGTTGACTTCCCCCTCTGTGGTCTAAAAAGTGTGAGTGCGAGTTGTTGCGAGCTGTGTTTTCATGTTTGAAAAGTTGCAACTTGAAATAAAAATGGATATTTAACCTGGCAGAATCATGGTGTGCAGCGTGCGCACAGATAACGGTTGACAACTCTTTGATATGATATGGCGATGCTGTAATACAGTTGGTGACTTCTTCGCAAATTCAAGATGTGAATGCTCAGCGTCTCCCCGTGCTGTTTACAGGACCGCAGTTCCCGATTCGGACACGTGAGCGTGAAACTGCAAACTTGCACATCCAGAAATGAAAATTGTTCTGCCATGTGAACTGCACATGTGCGTTGCGTCGGAAATATTGGCAGGCAAGAAAACAGAAGATAGATGTTGCCTTCGCATGAAGATGGTCGCAGAATTCCACAAGGCTTGATGAATTCATGATTGCACTGCGCCGTGCGATCTCGCAACAAATTTGATTGACACAACGAAGTGCGGAACCATGCGACGTCAGAAGAGAGTTCACAAAAGTGTTTGGCAACCAAAAACAAAAATAAGAATTTTGAAGAACACAAAACTATATACTATATATATATATGGCAGCGGAAATAAATACAAATGGATCTCCCCTGAAGTTTCCTTCAAAGACCTCAAGGCTTTTACAGTTTGATTTTGGACTACCCATTGTGGTCCTCAATCGGGTTGGGTAGTGCCATTTTGTAGTGATGTAATTACTACGAAAATTTTATGAACATAAATTTGGAGTCATTTTCGTTTGTTTCCGTATACTTTTTTGAAATTCAATTGTATATGTAAATGGAGTGTATTTCTTCGGGTTGGGTCCATGGTTTTGAAAACATGTTTGTGAAAAACCAAATGGTTTGAATACACGTTTGTGGGAACGAGCTGAGTTTTTAATGCACGTTTGTGGTAACAAGTGATTTTGTGGGATGCCCTTGAATTCGAACAGGAGGAAAAACAAATGTATCAATTATATATTGACTGCGTCCAGAAAGAATAAGACAAAGAGTCAGCCGCGTTGCAGTTACCAAATCGACGTTTAGCGCTTTTTGATCAGGTTACCATTATTCTGCGATTGATAGTTACAAAATCGTTGACTTAAGCAACGCTCCAAAAGATGCGATACATCCAAAGTTTCAAAACCTATGTAACCTCATACAATAGCCGGGAAATCCTCGTTGGATGGCTTTGTTCTGGTCGGTTGCCGTTCATGGATGTTTGCATTGTGTCCGGTGTCCCTAACATCAAAGTAGCATTCAAGCAATTGTTTCTTTTCAAGTCAGATCCGCAATACGATCAGATCCGTGGTCGGAACTCCAGGTGGGATTTGTTGGGGGGACTCACACGAAATTCTGCACATATCGCGCGCGAAAAATGGTAAATGTGTGTGAAGTGAACATACGGCCGAGTTTCCGTGTCTGAACATTGGAAATTTTGGCTGCTACGTAATCACTGTCCCTCATGAACCTTGCGTGGGGAAGGATGTTACATTGAAATGATTTGTGGG
>OMLO01004485.1_pt1 | contig 11680 bp, 5 predicted proteins | sample 1674811 | NCBI WGS metagenome assembly OMLO01 (sample SAMN06265003, study PRJEB25207) | coral metagenome | isolation source: Coral host | place: Mexico:La Bocana,Puerto Morelos, Mexico | collected 2008-11-13 | reverse complement strand
AGAGAAGTTTGGTTCAGCCTACAGACAAAAAAAATAAACCAAGGGTAGATTAAGAACCGCGCTCGGCCCATGGCCGCGCGGTTAATAATAAACCAAGGGTAGATTAAGAACCGCGCTCGGCCCATGGCCGCGCGGTTAAAAATAAACCAAGGGTAGATTAAGAACCGCGCTCGGCCCATGGCCGCGCGGTTAAAAAATAAACCAAGGGTAGATTGGGTAGATTAAGAACCGCGCTCGGCCCATGGCCGCGCGGTTAAAAAAATAAATAAATAAACCAAGGGTAGATTAAGAACCGCGCTCGGCCCATGGCCGCGCGGTTAAAAATGGCTTTCGACGCCAGAAACGTTTAATATAATAGCTTGTACTGAATTTTATTGTCGCCAATTCGCTGCAGAATTTTCTCTAAACTTCGCGCAATGCATTACTAACCTCGTAAGGCTGATACAGACCTGTTTGTCGTTGTTTCTTGTCCTGTGTCTCAGAGTTTTTGTTCAACCGAGAAACAGTACAAATAAACAAACTGACGCGAACGTGCAACCCACGGGCAAATGGATCGAGCGTATTAGCCAATCAGAACGCGCGCTTCCCTAAGGCTATGTTATAAAGTAAATCATACCCCCATATAGGCCTTACTCCAAGGTTATTCCTCTGAAGTTATATTTTTCGATATCTTAATCTCCTCCCGACATGTCCACTTGCGTTCAGAAGAGGATAATTTCGCGAAGGAAAATTGATCGAGCCTAAAGCCGCTTGGGCTGTCCACGTGAGCAAAATTGGTAACACACGATTGGCTATTTCTAGACTTTCCTGTGATTTGTGAAGCCGACAGTGATCTTCAAAGAACAACCTAAAGAGGGACAACCTAAAGAATGAGGCCTATTAGCACGGGGGGTTAACTCTGTAACACTTTATCTCTACTTGGCATCTCTATTTGGTAATTTTAATAGGCTTGACTTCAAATACCTCCTTGATATCTTCACCACAGCCCACAATGACTTTACCAGGTCGACTACACATTTGCCTGTGTACTTCACTTCTACATGGGACTACAAGGGTCACTGGTACGCCAAGTTTAGGACCATAAAAGAAAAGAGCTCGTATAAAGGTCTTGCATTCTGAAGCTGTAATGACACCACGCCGCTGCTGATCCTGTTAGCACAAAATTACACGTGTGTATAATTACCTAGGCTTCCTTTAAAATTGTTCTTATTTTATGTGGCGTTATGTGAAGAAACACACATAATCTCGATTTGAAGTCGAGTCGTTCTGAATAGCTCACAGCTTGCAGAGGATAGGAAAGGCGAAAAGATATTACTTAACAAGTGTAATAGGCAAAACCGCGTCTTATTTTTCCGAAATTTGAGGGCATGATGAAACTTCAGAAAACACAAGCCGCGGACAAATTCTCAAATAACTGACATGTTTTATGGCAGTATCAGCCCTATAATACAGAGCTGTTTGAGATAGACTGGCCGCGTAGTAAGCACACGTGACATTTGATAAATCACGGATCTCTATTTTTTAGCACAGAATGAAGCATGTATAAAATTTTACCCCTGCAGGAGCCGACCAGGGTCTTTGCGAGTAGGCTAACACCTTACACAGCCTGCAGCTCGCACAAGAGATAAAACAGAAGTTTCATCATAAGCCACTGCGTAAAAGCTTGTCAGATTCCAGTTTTAGTCCATCTTGACGCCGGATTTTTTAAAACTATTCAATTCTTCGGTATATAGTTTATTCGAATACGTTTCGAGAATTTCTACGATAAGATATTTTCCAAAAAACGTATTTGCTTTACTGTGAGCCTCATATCATTTTAGGATTAACTATTAATCACAGCCTCGGAAAATCAGTGAAGTCTTACCTCCGGTAAAATTAGAAGAGAGTTTAGCACAGCTCTGTCAAAGTAACTGTGGACAGAAAGAAGTTTAACTGATGAAGATAAGCACTTGGCAACACAATCAAGACCTTCAATATAAAGTTTGTCAGATCTGCAATACCTCCCTGTTGATGAGCGATTCTCCTCCTTGAGGAAGACTTCTATTCCAAAATCATCACCAAATCTAGTTACCTGTTGAGACAGAGGTGATACGTAAAGTACATAACATAAAGTGAGACAAGCAACCGTCTTCACCAGTACATTAGGTAGTTTCGGATTTCCTGCTGTCGCAAATAAAAGTTGAAACTTTTACTATTTCCTTGGTTATTACTGACCGAGAAGTAAGTTCGCTTGCGGTTTTGGGGGAGTTTGTGTAGCTTCTTATTGGTTTAAAAATATTCCATCTGTAACCAGCAATCAGATAGAACACTGACTTTTTTTAACAATTAGGAGCCTGCTCTCTAACCCTTGCTCCAATTGCATGTTGTTGTTATTGTTGTTGCTGTCGTTGTTGTCGTTGTGTTGCTGCTGTTGTTTTTGCTTTAATGTTTGTTTGGTTTGCGTTTCCTGATCCATAAGCTTCTCTTGTAATTGTTTAGTTATGCGTTTGCCAGGCTCCCTCAGAACTGACGATAAAAGTTGATTTTTTTTTTTTCTGAGACCGAGATGTAGATTAAAAAGAAGTTTTTTTAATGAAATTAAATATTGGAATTGTTCTAAATCAAACGAGAAACGAATATTTTGGACTCCTACCAAGACTTCGTGTTAGGGAAACAAAAACAAATTTCAGAGACTTTAAGTTTGGTTAATTTACTGAAGTTCAAGTTTTGTCTTATTTTGTGAGAAAAACATGGTATAATAGCTTACCTCACAGGGTGTTGTCTGAAAGAACTTTTTAATTCTTAATTTGGCCATGTATATATCAGATAAAGTTAATTCCTCCATGCCGAAAGCAATCTTGGCTCAAACTGAAACTTGACGATAATATAAAGTCAAACGTTAGCTCTCAAGCAGACCCACTCGCAGTCTTGTCAAAGGACTGCAATAAAAACGCCTTTGTTGGTCCTTTGCCAAACGGCAGAAGATTGAAAGACACGAATTTTAAAACAACTATTCTCTGGTGCAAAGCATATCGAATCAATTGTGACGTAAGCAACACATTAGAACATAATTTTTGCACGAGCAAGCTCGTTTCCGGCCTTCTTAATGCGTCTTTGAACTAGACCAACAAATCTAACCCCGCGACTAACGCTTAAATTCAAAGACGATTATTGATGGCGATCGTACACTCCGCATTTGCTGATTACAAAACTGATTTTCAGTGAAAGTTTGAACAATGTCCTTTGTGACAAAACTTCTTATTTATGGCATCACAACCCGCGCACCTAAATGACTAGTTTTATTATTCCAGTTGTAGCTTTGTTCACTCCTTGAACTTTCCTTTCCCCACCCAAGTGGTTGAATCCAGACGAAGCTAGAGACTCTAGAAAAATTTGCCTGGGCATGCACAAAGGGAGTCAATTAGAGCGTGGTTGCAAGCTGTCTTTTTTTTTCAATTGCGCGTAACTAAAAGCAACATACGTAGGAAAAACAGTAATGTGTTGATAATTAATTGTCTCTTATAAGGACAATGGCGCTAGTTAACAGCACTTTAACGCGTCTGCTTTTTTTTGCCTATGTTTATGCAAGTGCGCCAGTGAAAACCCACCAAATGCTTAATTGTTCATAATCAGCTACCGGTTTGTTTGCGGTTAGCTTTCATTTCATTTGGTTGGAGCAACTCTATCGTAAATATTTAAGAAAATCGCGGCTCCAAGGATATTTGAAAGAAATGCCTCAAGTGCTTTTATCTTTATATAGCTTTCTGCGCAGTTGAAACAAAAATATGATCTTTCATATATTCATGATTAATTAGGACTAGGGCCTAGCCACTTCCTCAATCATTATCCAGGACACTGAGTTCCATCCAGTGTTAGCGTTACCCAAAGTGTAGCCACTAGGACAAGATCCTACCCATAATTCCACTCTAACCGTGCCCTGTGGGATGTTTTCACAGTACCCCTCAAATGATCTGTTGTAAATAAGTTAGGGACGAGTTAGTTTGACCTGCGAGGACTAAGTCGTGTCATGATTGACACTTGACTGAAAAACACGTGTAAAAAAACAAATGCTAGGATCGGAAGAGAATCGGAAGGAACGGAAAAAGGTCTTTGTCCAGTTCTGTGCGGAAAATATCTATCGGAATTATCTCTACATTGTCACATCTCGGAATCAGTCAAGGAACAATAAAGAGTGTGGATCGATACAACATGATCGATGATGAAGCGGATCGGGATTCCCAGCAGATGATGGCCACGAGTTGTACACAACAGCTTCGATTGCCATTGGTCCACTGCATTCGTTCCCATTAAACTCGAAGAACCACCGGTTACACTTGGAAGACGTGCCCCGGACTCTCATATTTCCCTGGAATGAGACTTTGATCGCTGTATCAGACTGCAGCTTGTTGAACGAGCAGTCCTGGAACGAAACAAAGTTAAAGAAGTCACTATGTTAACATTTCAAATATAACATATTTAAGTCAATAATTAACAACCATTGGATTCAGTTTTTGCATGATAGCAAGAATCATCATGGCCGAAGTTTGTGTTATCTTCCGAATCCGACGTCACGTTAGAGGCGGATATCACGAACCAACGCCTTGATAATTCTTGATATCGTAAAATGAATACAACAATTGTTTTATTATGCATCCACCTGAGTGCCTGTAAAGAAATCTTGATTCCAGGCCTAGGTTGGGTGAAGTCGCTTCTGTGTGAGAATATACTGTCTGAAGGTATGATTTCTCCTCTACATGTGCAAAATCAAGTGTCTGACCATCGCAGTTATACAATCAACTTGGGTAGTTGTGAAATTAAAGCCTTGAAAAAATTCAGGCTTGAACGGGATTCGAACCCATGGCCTCTACGATAACGGTTCTCTTCTCTACCAGCTGAGCTATCAAGCCAACTGGGAGCTGGTCACAATGTTACTTCGTAATATGCCCGGTGAAGGTGAAGAATGTAAATTTGAAGTTTATGAAGACATGATGGGGATTTTAATACACGACCACTGCAATATCGATGCACCGTTCTACCAACTGAGTTATCAAAAAAAAAGCAATAAATATCTTCATTTAAGTGTCGAGGTTTTAGTACTGCAGTATTAATATTGTGGACATTGAAACAAGCAAACAAACATTGTGAATTAAACAGTTGAACAGTTGGCTATTTAAAAGTCGGGACTTCCGGATTACAAATAAAGCGACCTAACCAATACGCCACGCCGCCTCCAATAAGCCAACTGGTGACACATATAAACGTCATACATACAGTGTCTGTAGGTATGTTGTCACTTCTACATAAATGAAACAATAGACCATTTTACAGTCGTCTGCTTAATAACATGGCATTTGAATTGCAGCAAGGCTGGAGGTGTTGTGTAAATCAAGGTCTTCCCACGCAGATTAAGTGTATTAACATGACAAAAGCAGTGGGGTCTGTATCAAAAGGAAGGTCACCTGCAGCCTCGCCCTCATTTAAAGGCCAGGTCAACGAGCATACAACTATAAAATTCTGCACTGTCTGTAAAACAGTGCCAGCAAAAAGCTGGGCGCTTTTAACCAATCACAATTTAGGGAGTGACACCAATGTCAATGTCATCGGCCGCCTGCTGAGTGGGTAAAAAATGTTAAGCAATGTAAAAGAAATATCCTTAAATCTATAGGCTTAAATTTATCTAGATGACTCTTTGGGACTTCAGGTGTTTTCAAAATGTTCAGTTATCTAAATAATGTTTTCTTTTACACTAACACACCAACTTAACAGCAAGGCCACCATTACTATTTATAAAACATTTACATTAGAAGAAATGGATTGGGCTCCATAAAACTATTTCACTTTGGCCATTTTATACTCCCAAAGGCAAATGATGAGGCGGTTTAGAAGATTTCTAATATAGATCCAAAACCCAGCTCGATTTTACACAGAAAATGACATCTTTGGCTTGAGCTGTTACTCGTATTCAGACTGATGCGGGGGCTCTTACCATTCTCAGTATATCAAAGCTATGAGAATGAAAGTGGGTGCATTTATAAGACGTCCAAAATCATTGTCTTTGATGTCCGCGACATGGAACGATAACCCTATTAGACGTAGATATTACGTCATCACTTCCGAACAACCAGCCATCTTGGATCCACCGTGTTATATTTGACACCAAGAGATTACTTTGATAATCTCTTGTTGATTTTTTATAAATGCTAGATCAGAAAACGGACCCCAATCGATATAAAAAAGCGAAAAATAACCAAACAAAGAAAAGATGCTGCAAAAAAGTTTAGATTGTTTTCATTAAAGACATAAAAATTTGAAAACATGCCTGCTAAAATATGGCTGCGATAGAATCAAGATCCTCGAGCTCAAATTGAAGCTTTAATGTTGGCGAGCGAGGGTCTCAAAAGCACAGCTTCCATCCCCCTAGCCTTCACAACGGTCTGAGTATGGTCAAAGATAGTTGAACCATCATAACTGTTAAACGCTGGCCTACAAAGACCCTTTATCTGTTTCTTGACAACTGCGAGGATCCACATTGTGAAATGAATAAATTTCAACACTGTCATGAGAATAAAAAAGTAAACCTTTTTTACCTTTTGGTAGATAATATGGGTGCCAAAATTCGCTTTATCATGGGGTTTACGTGGGTTTTCAAATTGTATATTGCATCGAGAATTTTCGACAAAAATGTTGCCATGGCAATTTAATAATTTTACATGTAAATTATAAATTAAAACTGCAACTTCGCTTCAAAATCAAGAAGTAATTAGTAATCACCCCTTTATATTATGGATTTAATTAATTTGACCGGGAAAACATATTTAGTTCAAAACAACACAATTATTATTCTATCCTATTGCCACACTCGATGAACCACTAGCGAGTTGAATTGCCGCGGAGGATGGGCTATGCGCTTTCAACGCCAAATTAAAATCTTGAGCACAAAAAAATGTTTCATATACTTTCAATCCGATATTGATTTTCAAATTACAAATCTCCTGTCGTGAATATTCAATGCCGTGAATATATGATGCCTTTCTTGAACATACACTGCCGTCAAGACAGTACAGCTTTTACCGCCTGTTGAGTTCTGATTGGACACTTCAGATTACAGGCGCGCCAGCCGTATGTAAGGAGCCTGTGATGCAAATCACAATACCAATAATCATTACTGACCTAAAAGATATGATATCACTTTCGTCTCACCGATATAAAACCAATGGTAATAAGACCCAGTAAGGTTTCATAATTTGGAGCCAATCTACCGACACTCTGTGTAAGTAACTTTTAATCCAATTAAAATTAATGCTACTATTTCATCGAATTCTGAATCTGACATTTACCCTTCATAGGGAGATAAAGTAATTTTGCTCACAACCAATTGCAATCAGAACATTTTTCTCTCACCTTGATCTTGGAGCTTTCTTTTCCGTCATTCAGATTCTTCCACACACATTGTTTCCAGTTGGTTTGTGGCACTGCACTAGAAGGACTTGTCACGCTTTCTCCTTTCTCTCCCTTATCTCCTTTCATTCCTTGATCACCTGAAACTCCCCGCGCTCCCTTTATTCCCATCATTCCTGGCGGTCCGCTCTTCCCACGAGGCCCTTCATGTCCCTTCTGTCCGCTTTGTCCCAGTATTCCTTGTGACCCCTTGTCACCAGTCTGTCCTTTAACTCCATCTCTTCCTGGTGGTCCTTGGGGCCCTGGGATGCCAGACATTCCAGGCATGCCATTGGATCCTGGAATACCTGGAAATCCATGGGTAGATATAGCCTTCTAAGAAGGAACCAAAAGATGCCTTTATTAGACTTTATTAGAACTTTATTAGACTTTATTAGAAACACAGTGCAAAACATAAACATCACGAGAACACAAAGTTTCTTATGTTCTTATAATTATTTTGTAGCATGAAAAATAATCTGCAATCAATCAATCAGTGACTTGTTGTAACAGTATATTTGTCAGCTTGTGGGTCATTAGACTTGTGGTCTTAAAGGTCTGCTTTAATAACAAAACAATCCCCACAAGTTAAACACCGAACTGCCACTTTCTTGATATCGATATCAGACAGATTGAGTGTCACCCTTTTTAATCAGATCAAATATTTTCCGTTAATAATTCTTATACACGACAGCGATGTGCCTTTGTTTGACAAGCCGACCATTAGTAAGTACAATATGGACATCACTAACATTCCTTGAGGGAATTTACAATGATTTAGGATGCAGACATTTTCATATCACTTTGCTTAGTTTCTTACTTGAGAGTTCCGCCTCGATTTTGGACCAGAGACATAACTTATGCTTCAATCAACTTTTATGCTTCAATCCATACTCAACTGAAAATTATGAAAATTATTAATTTATTAAAAATATCGTTACAGTTTATATTCAACTGATTTATATTTAATGTAGTCTTTGGTATCGCCGGCATTTTGTTGCTGAGGGCTGGTAGTGGTTTCCAGTGAGTACCCTGTTGCACATAACACAAACAAAGTGGTAAAAGACACAAACTGTGCCATGCTTCAAGAGCTAAAGAGACGAACGTCTTACAAGAGTACAACTTCACGTCTGTGTGGTGTGAACTCGTTTCGTAACTGGTTACGTGATGGTATGTGCTGTGCCTTTCAGATGCTTCTTCTAATGTGATGGAATGTAATGAATGTTATGCCAGTCAACCCAGATAAGACGCTGTTTTTAAAACCAGAGGTTACAACCCGGTAAGTAGATTTTAATTACGCGCCAGCAGTCTTAAGCTGATCATCAGCTTAAGACTGCTGATGTCAACACCCGTGAGGAGTTACCTCCTTTCTTCTTCTTGCGGGGGGACATCGAGTGCTCCGTAATTCAAGAGTTACACTCAACGGAAGAGTAGTTAAGATATTACCGTTTGTTCTACATAACAAAGTTGGATTTTACCATTATTTCAAGAAGAAAGTGATACTTTATTTTGAATATGAACGAGGTACTTATTTCAAATATGGAAAGCCTGTAAAATGATATTTAGAATCAAGGATTTTTATGCAGTGGCTTTTTGTGCTAACTAACTGCGTTGAATAGACTAGAATTGCTATTTAGCGGAACATTTTAACGAATTTGTTAAATTTGTAACTTGGTTGATGTGATCTCTCATTCTCTTTTCTGCGGCAATAAAGAAGATTCGGAGAGAATTGGAGGACAGCCAAACGTCAAACAGAGAATATATTAAGCAGGTGTCATAAACGAACTAATTTAAAAAAAGATGTTTTGGGATACACTGTCAGTTGAAAGAAACCAGCTGAGATTGACTTGTCCACTATTGTTAAAATGCCTCCATTGTCTATTGTCACAATATAGTCACCATATTTTTCAAACAGTATTGTCACGTCTTGTGTTTTAAACTGAATTCCAAAGATAAAGTACGGAGCTGAGAAATACACTAAAGCCTGGCGGTGTTTTCAGCAGAGATAAGAACTTTTTTGTTTAGAGATAACTAGCAGCGGAACGCTTTGATATTATAAAGGTAACCACTTAATTCACTAATGTTAATATAAATTACAAACATGGATCTGATATATATCTCAGTCCTAAAGAACGGATTCCTTTATCATATATTTAATGAACACCAAACAGTTTAGTAAATATACCACTGGGGTGTCACTTGGTTTATTTTTACTGGACTGTTACCTCTGAAAAAGCAAATTGGAAAAATACCAAAACACGTACGTTGAGATGAAAATAGAGCGAAAGGGTTAAAGGTGTCAGTGATGGCTAAACACCCCAAGAGAGAATTAACTGAAACATGAATTCCAAACAAGTTTGCGATGTCTTCAGCAGTAATAAGAACTTTGTTGAAAGATGACTACCAAAAGAACATTTTGTTTTCACCGTAACCACTTAATTTACGGCCGATTGCTTTTCAGTCGTGATGTTTACGTATATGTTTTTGAACATTCATCAGATATATATTTCAGCCCTGGAAGTAAAGAAGGGATTCTCTGTTCGTAAATTTACCGAACATGGCACGTGAATCACCTAGCTACAATAGAGTTATAGCTTTGCCAGATGTTCTATTTTAAGGGTTGTTATCTCTCAGAAAACAACAAATTGGAAAAATACCCAAACACGTATGATGGGATGAAATGGAAATAAAGGAGTTCACTGTGTAAGGGTCTAATGCTTAACTTTGTGTAAGCTTTACTCAGCGAAGCATTCGTCTTCTTTCCTGGAGCGAAAGAAGTGTGGAGAATCCTGGAGTAAGAGTTAGAGAATAAACGTAACAATTTGATATTACCCTGGATACGTGTTGTTACCTGTCATATAGTGGTTTAAGGTTGTTTATAAGCCATACATAGCCATGCATAGCTATTACCTATAACGCCAGTCGAGTAGTACAATTAGATATGCGAATTTCTCAATTTCTTAATTCTTTTTTTAATCTTTTCCAAATGATTCATATTCTTGTAAAATGAATAGAAAAAAAAATAAGAAGGGTTTCTTTGTTCATAAATTCAATGAACACATCAATCAGTTTGGTTAATACACCGCTGGCGCAGAGTTAAAGACATTGTCAGATATTTTGTTTTAGGGCTGTTATCTTTGAGAAGACATCAAATTGGTTAAAAAAATGGAATGTGAGAGTGAAAGATGACAGCTATCGTTTAAGTCAAGCATTTCAGAATTTACTAAAACACGAACATGCTATCTAACGCTCGACATGTCTCGTTTAACTTAAATCGAGGAAGTCCCTGTTTTCGAGTAATTTGAGTTTTAGCCAGCGAAACAGTCGCATGCCAGTCCGAGAGCGCGTGGAATCTTGGAGCGAGAGAGGCTCTGGGAACTAGAATGGGAGACAGAAAGGAGATAGGAAAGAAGAAGAAAACGCTTTTGAAAACAAGCGAAGGTGTAAATACCGTAAATAAGCCATTTCCGAGTTGCTTTTTACCTCAGTTTCAAAACGAGTCCTGGTGCATGGTACAACCTTTCATATGTAAATGAGTTTGATTTGCAATGAACGAGCAACAAAAACTTATTTCAACATCAAATGTTGTGGGCCAAGGCTCGTTTTGAAACTGAAGTAAAAGCAACTTGTGGCGTAAGCAACACATTAGAAGATAATTTTCGCACGAGCGAGCTCGCTCCCAGTTTTCTCTCTCCTCCCCAATACGTTTTTGAACTAGACCAACAAATCTAACTCCGCAACCAACGTTAAAATTCAAAGACGATTGATGGCGATCGTACACTCCGCATTTGCTGATTAGAAAGCTGATTTTTACTGAAGTTTGAGCAATGTTCTTAGCGACCAAACTTCTTATTTATGGCATCACAACCCGCACACCTGAATGACTAGTTTGACTAGTCACACTACTTATTCCAATTGTAGTTTTGTTCACTCCTTGAACTTTCCCCGCAGTTCAAATATATGATCTTACGTACATTCATTTGCTTATGACTCATTTATTAAGAAATATATGAGGAGTCGTTTCCGGTTCAATTGGGAGTTTATGGGAAATATTGCTCCCTAATACAACTTTTTATATACATAGTAGAGCACGATAAAAATTTTATTGTAACCTGTATTTAATTGGCAAACTAAAATTACAATTTCTATGAACTAAAACTAGTTTCTCGTCGTAAATTTAGTGACGTCGACCGGTTAGCTCAGTTGGTAGAGCGTCGGACTACCGTGCGGGAGGTCTCGGGTTCGAGTCCCAGACCGGACCAAC
>OMLO01004484.1_pt1 | contig 11681 bp, 16 predicted proteins | sample 1674811 | NCBI WGS metagenome assembly OMLO01 (sample SAMN06265003, study PRJEB25207) | coral metagenome | isolation source: Coral host | place: Mexico:La Bocana,Puerto Morelos, Mexico | collected 2008-11-13 | reverse complement strand
GCCTTCCATGCTGCGACAAAACCAGCCTTGATTCTGGTAAAAATATAACAGGAGCTACCATTGGGTACAATGTAGCTGTAGCCAATAACAACTTGCGTTACTATTTGCGACTACCATGAAGAAAAAAGAAAAAAAAACAAACAAACAAACTCGTCCCAATTTCTAACGCGGATTGCTTCGCATCCGCGTAACAAGATTTTTTAAGCGTACGACCATTAAATTGCACATGGTGAATCAGCAAGATACAATAGCTAGCTCCAAAGATAAAACTTAGAATGTCGAGTAACTGAGAAACGGCATGAAACAAAGTAGCCGTCACAAATACAGCGATGTTTGAAAGGCAATTAGTATGTGGACCATGGCCTAGTGTTCGGAAACAGTGTAGTCCATGACGAGTTCTGCAAGTGTGCACGACAGTCGCGTCCTATGCGCAGAATCCACAACTACAATTTGTCAAGTTAATTTGGTGTTATCAACTGGGCTGATAATCAGTAAATTGGCCACCGTAAAGACATTCTAAAGCTTTCATCAACTGGCCAATGCGGCGGCCAGTTCACATCACTGATCATCAACCCAGTTGATAAAACTGAATTATCTTGTCATACTCCCTATCGACGCAGCACCACAGTTTCTTTAGAAAATTACCCCTTTATACAATTTTTCAACTTCAGCATGATCCTAGAATAAGTAGTTTTATTTTACTCAGTTAGAGATTCAGTGCATGAAGCCTTTGTTTACGCGAAAAGTGATACCAAGGAAACAGAAGACGCTGGACGCAGGCTGCTTGATTGGTCGCAGCTTTGGGTGTTCACTTCTTCAGTTTTGGTTGGTAAAACATGCATCATGTGTGGCCCGATCGATTTTAATGAAATAAAGTATGATGTTTTCAATTTCAGAACAGAAAGAAACGTAAGAACTGAGTGACATATTGTCTTTGAAATAAGAGCAATGTAAAACAAATATCAGATCATGATATTAGAACAGCTTGTGCTGATTTGCCGCTTCCATCAGATTATTTTTCATATCTCTTTTGTTAAAGCAGGTTACCGAACGGAGTCCATTCTTACAAATCATTGTTTTCGCAATGTCGTACTGTCGTGAAGCGTAATAACGGCGCCAGTTTTTGAAAACACATTTCCTGAAATGCAATATACCTGTCGTTGAATTAAATAGGTTCGTAAATTGCAATAACACTTTTTGTGAATTGTAACTGACCTGTCGTTAAATGTAATAATGTCGTGAACTGCAATAATAACACTTGTCGTTGATTGTAATAACTTTTTGTCGCAATTTGTAATAATCCGAGCTGTCGTACTATAACAACACCGTTTTTTAAATGAAAACAAGGAGTAATTCAAATAATATAAAAAATTAAAAAAACAGTGCTTTCCAACATCCTACGTGAAAAACTGTAAATGCTAAAAGTATCTGACATTTTTAAGTTTAAGAGGACTCTTGACGGTATGAAACATACATTTACCATACAAGGTATTAATCAGTTTAAACTCGGCGTCTCGACGTGATGGCGTCATTAGTCACTTTACTATGCTGGAAAGCGAGTTTTGTCGTACTTTGAAAGTAATCAAGGTAGTCAGAAGGTCAGAAGGACGATGGTATAAACAATTTTGATAATCTGGCATTTAAAATTTGAGGGAGCTAGTGACAAGAGCAAAAATATGGAAGTCTAGGTGCTTAAATGAAAAAGACGGCATCAATTTCATCTATTAACGCAAAAAACCCACTAACAAAACACATGACAAAGGTCGGCGGACAGAATTTAATTTGCCTTATCTTCGATATTTTTGCACCTTTTATACAAGCAAATCTGGAGAGTAGCAACGCATCTTCGATTTCCTGTAAAACAAGTGACAAGAAAAGCAAGATGAATAATCATACTGCCCATTGGTGGAGAATTGTTTGGCAGTTTGGCTTTTTCTGGCCATGCCAGTTACGTCATTAGTGTCGGAAAATCCGAACTTTTTCCTTTGGGTGCGTGCCGATTACTGGGTCATTACTTAGCTTGTCAGCATGCGTAGGACGAGCTACCTTTCCACTATCACGCTTCCTGCTTGCACCGTGGCGATTGACTTAGCTGAATCCAGTTCCTGAATATAATGTTATTTGCAATTGCCAGTAAACTGCTGATGTAACCCTAACTGAACATGCATGTCTATGTATATGCTTTTGTCATCAAATACACATTGTTTCCAGAAAGCGAAAGTACTAACTAGTTTAATAAAGTGACAAATTTCTTTTTTGATCAGTAGTAGCAAAAACGAAAGTTGGTTCATCTTAATTACATAGTTAAACAAAAGGAACGATGTTAATTCGAGATTGAAATCAACAAAGCAATATGAACATTATCAGTCTCCCACAGTTTTATTTACAAAATGGAGTGTAGTATTTTGAAACTTAGGGTGCATCTTCACTTGAATGGTTTGCTCTTTTGGAGGAGTTGCTTCCTCTGTTAGGTGAGTATAGTTGACTCGGGAAGATTTTCGAAGGTGCCGAGAAGTATATTTTGATTTAATTATTTCTACTGTTGATTAATTGGCTTCGATTTAATTACTGAGAAGACAATTAACGTGTTTTGCCGAAACCTTATTACATGCAGGTCGAACAGTAATACTAATTGTGTTTGCTTCGCTTGCAAGCTTGATCAGTAAGGCTGACTTGTGCCTAGGAGCTGAGGCTTTGATCTACACCTAACTGTGAATTGGCTGGAAGCTCGCGCGCCATGGACTCAATAAATCCTGGTAAGACAATCAGAATTTTATCAAGATCTATCAGATGATAGAAACTCATTCAGATGGTATCACTGGCATTAGAGGACGATGATCCCTTTACAGTACAACATCTAATGATTATTGTGACAAGAATCTTAACTGTACATGCATGAATTACTTTTTACTTCAGTGACACTTGCGCTTATTTTGTTGACACTGTGTCGTGTAAAATGGACGAGGTAGCATAATTTTCCGTTTGATTTTTTTTTTAACTTGCTTAACTATGGACGAGCTAAACAATGTGTGATCGCTATTTGATTCAGTCTCTACAAAAATGCACCTCTCTTGTTTGAAATAAGCGATGGCTTATTGGTGAGCACATTCGGCAGAAATCGATACATTTTTGTAGTGGTTGGTTCTACTACTCACTGTTAAAATTGAGCGCCTTTTCATATGAGCTCGGTAACCGGCTCGGTCTTACCAGGACAAGTTTTGTTGTTTATATGGGAAATTTCAGTCTGGTCGTCTAGTGAAAGTGATTCACCATAATGCGTATTCGCATGCTTTTGAATTGGAAATAGATACAAGGCAAAATTATGCCATTTTGGTTCCTACGTTGAGAGAGCGAAGCTATTTTGTAAAAAAAGGTTTGGTCCCGTGACCCGGGCTGGAGTGTTCCTGTGGGAAAATTTTCATCCTCAGTTACCGAGATCTCGGTAACAGGGCTCAGTTTACAAAGGGAAGGGGGCGAGTCGAGATCTCGGTAACCAGGGCAGGACGGTCAACCGGGTTCATATATTAAGAAATCTATCGAACTGCCACATAAAGTGTCCTTTTCCGAGTCAGACAGGCATCCAGACTTGGGCGATGGGCAATGAGAGACGAAGTAAGTGTAAATAAGGTTAGGCTTTCCTGGCAGGGTGCCGGGCGAGAAATTTTTCGCTCAAACATATGTTCTTTACTGATGTTAAATACTCCACCAAATATGTTAGAAAGCTAGAGGTAGGGGCTGAGCTCGTACGAGAGGTACCAACACTCTGTTCTTCTGATTTGTTCTTCTTTAATGTGTCTTCTTAGAATCTACAGCAAATTCTATGAAATCTCTGCTCTAATCTCTGCTCTAATCGGGTCTTTAATTTGATAACTAGTCAGTTATATATCTTAATTGTAGACATGTTTTGGTTACAAGACTTGGTGACGTTGCAAAACCAGAGACATGTTTTAGGTACAAGACTCGGTAACCTTGGAAAAACCAGAGACATCTCCGGAACTTACTTAAGAAAGCGAATATAAACAGACCCACTCGAAGAACCAACGCAGAGTGCCGAGAACTGCCAATAACAAATGAGCACGAACGAAAACTAGACTAAAACAGGAACCTTCAAAATGCAAACATTAGACAAGATAACCCACACAACCTTAACTTAGAAACTCCTAGAACCTTGAATAACCTTGGACTTAAGACTTGACAAACAAACGGGATAAGCTCCGGCCTGATGGGCCACTTAGGCTCGTTTGCAGACTTTAATTACCTTACCTTTACCTTTACATTCTAAAATACTACTTTTTCGCTTCACAGCATTCCCCCCTTCTTAGACAAAGCATCGTCCTCGATGCCAAAAAGATATCAAAGATAATAAGAGAAAGGTATACAATATAAAAGAATCAAAATTTGATAAAAAGAGAAAACGTCAAAATGGTTCAAAATTGATAAAAGGTATAAAGCCTTAAAAGCTGATTCATGCTTAAAATACAGATAGCGTAAACTTGATGCAAACAATGTAAACAAGTAAAAGATTAATAAAAATAACTTGAAATATTACGAAAAATACCACTATGAAGATTATAGAAAATATCAAATATCAAATATCGAAAAGGTTATATAAACAAAACTAATCTAAGATACCGAAGAAGATATCATACAAATTACATCAGTCAGTGTTCACCAAAGTTCAGTGTTGAATGTTTCATAAAGGTCCTTTTAAGAACTTCTTTCCCACGGTTATGGCCTTGACGATCTGACTGGAAAGGCCAGGAACGTTGGCCGATGGGCTTCGGTTTATCACAACGCTTGCAGTTTTTGTGTCGACGAGGAGCAACGGCCACAGTTTGAAGAGGTATTTGCCTCTCTGGTAACTTTTCGAAACGACGCTGCAATATTTTATGGAAACACTGGCAGGCAATACAATTCATGGTTGACACACAAAGCGCCACATAAGCAATATAATCAGTTAGAGTGGTCTCAGTGGTGAGCTCAATCTGGCTAATCATATCATCTGCCTTGTCTAAAGTTGAATCAAGTTGGCTGTCATAATAATTAAACAGTTGATCGAATGTCGTTCACGGCGGTACGGTGCACGTGGAGGAATCGAAAGTGATTTATGATGGAGCTGCAGGGTACCCATGTCATTACTGGCTGGATCCCATTTAATATATACAATGGAATCTTCTGAAAAGATCGGCAACGACACGAGTAAAACCTTTGAACAAGTAGCAAGACTTGTATTCATCCCGGTAAAACGGGAAGTTGTAGATGGCTAGTGGTGTGATATCCAAATAACCAGTATTTGTGAGGATTGTACCAGATGTTGTGGAAAGGAAGAATCTTCCGCCAAGGTGCACAAAAGACTGGATATGATCACAATTCGGTGCTGACAAGTGATTTCTTGGAAACGATAATTTCAGTTCAGGATTCCAGGCAAAACCCAACCATTGCAAGCTAGTTACTGTTTTCAGTACATTTGTAGGACAAAGAAAACCTACTTCACTACTTAAGGGTGAAAGTTTCTAAAGAACCTGTGGTGCTGCGTCGTTAGGAGTAACAAGGTAATCCGCTAAGTTGAAAATGTATATTGGCCACCGTAACGAGTTCAACTGGTTACGGTGGCCAATTTACATTTTCAACTTAGTTGATATAACCAAACTACTTCACTGCTGGCACCTGTCCAAAGCTTCAAGCAAGATTTGTCTGTGGTACAGGATCGGTAAAACAGCTACCTGATACATTGAACTTAAGCGGAGTCAAATGCTCAGTCACACAAAAATTTTCATTATCATTAATTTCCGGAACTAAAAATAACATATTAACATTCAAATCATGACCATCATGTTCTATATCTACCATGGAACTAGCAATTACAGACAAACCTTCCTCTAATGCAGTAATCGTTAATTGTAATTGTCACATTCTGTTAGAGTTGAAAAACCCGGCAAAGATAGGAGTCTGTGGGCGACTTTCTGAAAATTACGAACCGTCGCTAACAAATCATTGAAAAATCTGGCTTTGACATCAGAACATGAATTATTTGACATGAAATGTATTCCGAAATCAGTAAGTTTCAAAACTGTGTGGATATTGATAAACTTAGTGTTATCATAAAACGTTAATGGTTTTGGACTATGGCTAACCATAAGCGAAGCAGAATAAAAGGTTATTCTTTCAGAAAAGGAATCAAACTGCTGTGGCGAGGCTACAATGAATGAAAAGAAGAGAGTCACTTGGAATATCACTTTCATCTAGGTAAGGCTCATTAGAGTCATCAAAAAGAGGCGGATCGATTTGTCTTAAGTTCGGATCAATAAATGGCTTCATCCTATTGGCATGAACAGCGAAAGTTACATTCTTATTAGTGTCAGTGCGCAAACGATAGTGCACAGGCGAAGACTGCTCTACAATTCTGTAAGGACCAAACCAGTTGTGCAACAATTTTTTAGAAAGCCCTTCTTTAGTTTGGGAGTTTAAATCCACACACGTTGGCCAAGTTGAAAGTCTGGTGTCTTTGACTTCTGATCATAATAATCTTTCATCTTCTGCTGAGAACGTTGAATATTCTCCTTAGCCATACTCTGTGCCAGTTCCACTTATTCACAATACGCTTACGATGTTCAAGAACAGAAGTCGACACACCTTCATATTCTTTTGGCAATAATTTGACTTCAATTGGTAGTCGTGGCTCCCGGTCATAGAGAACATAGAAAAGACTGTCGCCGATTGTTTCACAAACACTGATAACCTCAGTTGCCGGTTGTGTAGTCATAGTCAGCAAGAAGTAGATTTTGCATTGCGATAAAAAATGATCGCCTTGATATACCAAGTTTGGCTCAGAAATGTGCATTTTTTACGTTTTAATTTGAAGAAGTTTGCGTTCGAAATATGACTTAAGTTGGAAAAAATGTTTCTTTATTCCTCTTCGTTCCTAGTGGAACATAGGTCCTCAACTAGAGCGCGCCACCTAACCCTATTTTGTGCAGTGTCCTTTATCTCATGCTACGTAAGATGTTTACTCTCCAACTCTGCCATTCACGTACGTCGCCAGGTGTGCTGGGGTCTCGCCCTCTTTCGCCGCTTCCCCTGTGGGTTCCACTCCAGTGCCCTCTTGACTACATGTCCATCTGGTCTCCTCAACGTATGGCCGATCCAGCCCCAATCTTTGTCTTATCTCTTGCTCTATCGGAGGCTGCCCTGTTTGTCTCCAAAGCTCCTGGTTGCTGATTTTTCTAGGTCACCAAATCCGCAGGATTTTTCTCAAGCTCTTACTGATGAACACTTGCAACTTCTGCTGCAATCTCTTAGTCAAGAACCAAGTTTCAGAACCATGCAAGACTGAGCACCGTCTTCACATTTGACCCAAACACTCTCAGCTTTGTCTTGGTTGTTAGTGCTGTGGATCGCCATTTTGGCCTCAGCATCGTAAATGCCTGTCTTGCCTTTGTAATTCGTGCCTGAATGAATGTCAGTACGTGCCTCCCTTCTTACTCACAATACTCCTAAGGTACGTAAACTCATCTAGCTCCTCAATCCGCCCCCTTCAACCCACACACTATCGCCACGCTTGGTACCAAAACGCATTAACGTTGTCTTCATGGCATTGACCCTCAGGCCTACCTTCGCACCCTGTACCTCCAAGGCCCGTGTCTTATCCCGCACATCCTGCATTCTGTGCGACAGTAGTGCCAAATCATCAGTTAAGTCAAGATCTTCCAAGGATGCCGTAAGGGCCCACTGAATACCTCTCTTCCTGTCAAAGGCTGTCCTCATCAACCAATCCAGGGAGACCAGAAACAGCAGCGGAGATAGCAGGCAGCCTTGTCTTACCCCCGTCCTCATATGCAATGGTTGGGTCCTCTGTCCATTGTGTACCACCTGTACGGAAAAATCTTCATAGAGAGCTCTAATGATGTTGACCACCTTGGTGGGCATCCCGCACCGGTGGCTCAGTCGGTTGAGCACGGTTCGGTTCGGAGTCGGTTCGACTCCGGCCGGACCAACACTCAGGGTCTTAAAATAACTGAGGAGAAAGTGCTGCCTTTGTATAAACGGTTAGACTTTCAAGTCTTCTCGGATAAGGACTATAAACCGTAGGCCCCGTCTCACAACCCTTCACTGTTCACACAATCCTGTGTGACGTAAAAGAACCCACACACTTGTCGCAAAGAGTAGGGCATATAGTTCCCGGTGTTGTGGTCAGGCTTCATTTCATTCATTAATGTGCTGGGTGAGATCGCTAATGGACTGATAGCGGCTGCCAACGGCGCCTGTATATGCTGATGTCTGATCTCACCCATAGTTCACTTGCTTGTAAAGCGCACTTGAATATGTCAATAGAAAATGCGCTATATAAATTCATTACCATTACCATTTAGTACCGCAACAACCTCCACAAAACCTCTCTGCTGATACTATCGAAGGCCTTTTCAAACTCTATGAAGTTGAGATGCAAGGAGGATGCCACTCGATGCTCTGCTCCACAATAATCCGCAGCCGGTTACTATTTGATCCGTACAGCTTCGGCCATCTCGGAAGCCCGCCTGTTCCTCTCTCAGCTTTTCATCCAGCTCGAACTTGATGCGCTCCAGGATCACTCTGCAAAACACCTTATTTGCCATGTTCAGCAACATGATGCCACGCCAATTTTTACAGTAGCTCAGATCACCTTTCTTGGGCAGCTTGATTAGCAAACCCTTCTCCCACTCCTCTGGTATCTTCTCCTCCTTCCATATCCTGTTGCATAGGTCTAAAAGCACCTCCTCTGACATTTCCCCTCCCGCCTTAATTGCCTCAGGTGGTATGCTGTCGCATCCAGCAGCCTTCCCGTTTTTTAACTTCTTATTAGCATTTTTGATTTCAATACGTGTGATGCGCCCTGTCCTGATGTTAAGATCATCATTTGGCTCCACCTCTGGCGGGTTGAGTGGCTCTTCGTGGTTAAGCACTGTTTGAAAGTTCTCCCTCCACCGGTGCATCTCCTCCTCTGCTGACTTTAGCAACATGCCTGCCTCGTTTCTCACTGGCTTACATGCATTCTGGAACCTCCCACTTAACTTTCTGGTGATCTCGTACAAAGTTCTCACATCACCTCTCCTTCCAGCCTCTTCGGCTCTCTCAGCTTCTGATTCCACATACACCTTCCTGTCCCGCTCCTGCACCTCCTCTTCTCCTCTCTATTCAGCTCTTGGTACCTTTTATTTGCATCTCTCTTCTGCTTTCTCGTTCTGACCATGTTTGTGGTGTTTTTGCTACCTTTCGCTGCTAAATTATCTCCCAAGTCTCCTTGCTGATCCACTCCTTCCTGTTTGCCTTTACTCTACCCAGTACCTGCTCGCAGGTCTCCACATAACCTTGTTCGATTAGCCTCACCATTCATCATCCACTGAAAGCTCCTCCTCCTCATTTAGCTGCTGCAGACCCTCAAATCTGTTGTGCAGTGCCAGCTTGAATGCGTTTCTAACCTCCAAGTCTTTCAGCTTGCTGACCTCGAAACGCGCTTGGCCACTTTCCCCTTTTCTCACTTTGCAATCTTTAGCCTGTTTACCATCAACAGATGGTGGTCCGACCCAACGTCCGCCCCCCGCAACACGCGAACGTCCTGCAGTGAGCTCCTCCATCTCCTACTAAATGCCAGGTGGTTGATCTGGTTCACAGTAATGATACGCACCTCCCTTAAATCGATTCAAGGTTAACATTATGCTAACGAGATATTTTAGTTTTCCTTCAACTTTTCCTTTCTTTGTTGCGCAAAATTGACTTTTTTAAGGGAAAAACCCTAAACATACACTTCGTTCGCGGATGTCACAGAAACCTTGTAGTTAATTTTGACAAGTTTATTTCGACAAGTCGCACATTAGAAAGATGACTGTTTTTGAAGCAGCCAGGAAATCAGAGGAGTTCAATTTTCCATTCATAGCTTGGAGCATGCGAAGGCCATCTTTTCATTAAAAGCAGTGGCGGCTATGCCTAACCCCTGCGGGGGGGGTACTCCCTTATATGGGCTATATTAGGTATGTGCTGCCCCAAAATGTGTGGTTTTTCAGCCATTTTGGTCAAAAATAGGGTATCGATTTTTGCTCTCTAGTCTTCAATTCGGTTTTGTTTTAGAAGAAACTACTTCTTCGTCACGCCCTCCTTCTATCATCCGCGCTTTGTATATGCAGTCTTATAACCTACCTAATAAAAGCAGATAAACATTGTGTTTAACATTGGTCTGAACTGGGGAAAGAATTACAAGGCAGCTCTGAAACAGGGTAATGATCTAAGAGTCAGGTCATAAACAGGGTAGGGAAAATCGCAGATTTTGGTCATAAATAGGGTAAGGGTTTTTGGGGAGCGGGCCGCACACCCATATCCAATTTTTCTGGGAGTACCCACCCCGGGGTATAACTACTCGTTGACATATTGAAAAAAGATATTTTATAGCCTTTTTTCGATATGCTAACGAGAGGTTAGGCAACTGACGTTACCAAACCGAAGAATCTGCTGAGTGCGCGTCAGCTGAGTGGATTAATGCACCGCTTACTTGGAAAATGTGTTGGACAGTCAAAGAACGACCAAGGCTCGCTAATGCGCAGATTTCCAAGAGTCTCTTGCACCGGGAACTTTTAAAGCTCCGCCAGGTATTATTTCTATGCTATGCTCTGTTTGTACTATTAAATCGCAATTTGTATGCTAATTTTAGGTACATGAGGAATTCTCGCCAAAGGTTACATGGGCGTGAAATATGAACGTATCCAGCTAAGCAAACCAAGCGAGGACAAACCAATTTTCGCAACGTTATCGGACGTTTTTTTTTTTGCCCACCCGACATTTTTGGAGGAATATAGTTGATTCGCATGTTGATCATCTATCACGTCAAGAATAGCGCCGCTCGTGATCAAACAGGGCCGTGAACACGACGACATGAATAGACCTTTTGTGAAAAACGAGATCTAGATCAATAATTTTAATTAAGAAAAGATGCCCACACTTAATGAGAGCAAAAGTTCGGTATAGAGTAAAGTTTACGTTAAATCAAATAAAGTCCTGTTGAAATGTGTACTCGATATGTTTAGGTCTTAAAAGGGTGACAAAAATAGCAAATACACAGGAAGAAAACAATCGCAGTCCCAGTGCTCGTGCCTGTACCAGAGAACTTCCCCCGAATTTTAACACAGGTCTGTAGAAACTATTCAATAGTGTATTTTTTGTGATTAATTTAGACGTCCCGATTTTTATGACTCTTTATAATGATACATTTTTGTTTCCAAGGTGCAAACTTGCAAAATCAGATTTTGTGTAGGATTTATTCAGTTAATATGGCTTGCCTGAGCTTTGCGAAATAAAATCAACCTTTGGGCTCATTTGCGAAAGCGCGACAAAAAATAAAAAAAACTTCAAAACTGTGATTCGAGCTATCATTTTTCAGCAGCTCTCACGAATGTTCATTTGAACAGAAGTTCTATGTAATAAAGGCACTTGTATACCTTTCAAATAGCACTACCAGCAAATTGCTTTCATTTAATTTAGTCAATTTAAAAGCCAACGTAACGATGACGTCACAGTCCCCATCTTGGAAACAGTCTTTCTTTGTCCTTCAGTCACACGCGAAGCGTGTACAGACAAAACAGCTTTTGTTCTTGAACCAGTGTTTATCCAAAGAAAGTACTTGAACAGTTTTACAAGGTATTTCTCCCAGCCCTCTA
>OMLO01004483.1_pt1 | contig 11682 bp, 11 predicted proteins | sample 1674811 | NCBI WGS metagenome assembly OMLO01 (sample SAMN06265003, study PRJEB25207) | coral metagenome | isolation source: Coral host | place: Mexico:La Bocana,Puerto Morelos, Mexico | collected 2008-11-13 | reverse complement strand
TGAAATCCAACCATCAAGAGAGTTTCAGTTCCGAAATTTTGGAACTGAAAGGTTTGACATGATGAAATCCAACCATCAAGAGAGTTTCAGTTCCGAAATTTTGGAACTGAAAGGTTTGACATGATGAAATCCAACCATCGAGAAAGTTTCAGTTCCGAAATTTTGGAACTGAAAGATTTGACATGATGAAATCTAACTATCGAGAAAGTTTCAGTTCCAAAATTTTGGAACTGAAAGGTTTGACATGAAGCAGCCATCGAGACTTTCTGCGTTTTTCCCGAAAGAAAGTTTCGTTCCTGAAGTTTTTTGTTTCGTTCCCGGAAAAAGTTTCGTTCCCGAATTTTTCGTTTCGTTCCCGGAAAAAAGTTTCAGTTCCAAAATTTTGGAACTGAAACTATCTGAAACTTTTGACGCATTCCACATATTGACAAAAATCCATCCAAAATCATGGTTTTGGCCTCAAAACAGCCTTAAAAAGTCAATATGTGGTCATGACACATGTTGACTTTTTAAGGCTGTTTTGGAGTCAAAACCTTTGTTTTGGATGGATTTTTGTCAATATGTGGAATGTGTCAAAAGTTTCAGTTCCAAAATTTTGGAACTGAAACTTTTTTCCGGGAACGAAACGAAAAATTCGGGAACGAAACTTTTTTCCGGAAACGAAACGAAATCTCTTGGGAACGGTTCATTTTCGCGAACGAAACGAAAAATTTCGATGGTTGGGCATGTTAACCCTTTTCAGTTCCAAAAGTTTTTCCGGAAACGAAAAGACAAATCTGTGGAACAACACTTTTTTTTTCGGGAACGAAGCGAAAAATCTCGATGGTTAAACGTCAAATCTTCCAGTTCCAAAAGTTTCAGTTCCAAAATTTCGGAACTGAAACTCTTTCCGGGAAACGAAAAATCTAGGGAGCAGATTTTCAATACATGTTCAAGCATTCTTGGTGCACATGGCCAACAATGACACCATGAAATGTCTTCTTTATATTGCAATTCTCATTTCTTAAGTTGCGTGAGTATTAGCAAAAAAGATCTGGGACACGATCCGAAAAGGGCGTAAGCGTTTTTCTTGAACATGTCCTGAAGCAGAATAGAAACTGAAAAAATGTTTAAAGTTTAGTTTCCTTTGTATTGTACTTGAATGTGTTTTTCATGTGTAGTCAGTGGTTCATTGCCCTCACGACAATCACAACGTGTGACCGTGTAACATGTATTGCATCATATATTCAGGTTGAGAATCAGACTCCGTCCACGTCCAAGTCATAAGACCTAAAGACCTAAAATATAGGACCTGAAGGAACATTCTCTTTGTTGATACAGTGATTGGGACAACGTGACTTTCATTTTGAATACACGACGGCAGAGGCAATATACTGTAGCGCACCCTGAAGCAGAATGGAAACGGAAAACACATTTAATATTTGCATCAGCAGAAAAACGAATGTGCATTGAAAGGAAGAAGAAACATTTACGTATGGACAAAATTGAGGTTGTGTTGAAAGATTTAACAATCAAAAAATAGCTGCGTGTAAATAGCTACAGACAAAAGAGAAACGAAAAGGACACAGCCTTTTCCATGCAAACCTCTATTGTGCAATACGCTCCGCAAAAATTGCTGCAAAATTGGAAGCGCGGCTTGGTGGCATTTAGTACGCCCTCCGGGAAAAAAACGCATTTTTTGTGGAGCGCGTTTCGTGCATGCTGCGTGCTGTATCAATAGCTACCGGTTATACATGGAACTATTTGAGGTTGTGTTTAGGCATCTGCCAATCAAAATTTGGCTGGCTGTAGATAGTTACAGACAAAAGAGAAACGAAAAGGACACTGCCTTTTCCATGCAAACCTCTATTGTGCAATACGCTCCGCAAAAATTGCTGCAAAATTGGAATCGCGGCTTGGTGGCATTTAGTACGCGCTCCGGGAAAAAACACATTTTTGGTGGAGTGCGTTTCGTGCGTGCTATACAAAAGCATTATACATGGAAATGCTTGAGGTTGTGCTTAGGCATTTGCCAATCAAAACAAAGCTACTTAGATGCTGCTGGTTTTGCTAATGTGTTAGCAGGGTTAAGAGGGTTAGCTAACTAGTTACTAACTCTTATAATTTCAAAAAATTGATAGTCCAAAATCTGTATTTTTGGTTTTTGAAAAAGGAAAAAATGATTTCAGGAACTTGGAGAAAACAAAAGCAACCAAACAATTTTGGAAATAAACCACCACTAACTTTGCAACTGGGTTTGTTCTGGTAGCAAAAATGGTTTTAGGACAGACACAATGCTGTGTTGCCATTGGCCCACAAATTGATTTTGGATTTGGAACTTTCCCAATAATGGTCCCTTGTCTAACATGAAACTCACATGAGCTTGTAAGGCTGTAACTAAAGCCTGCAAAAGCTGTGGCTAAAGCCTACAAAGGCTGTGGCTAGAGCCTGTGAAGGCTGTGACTGGAGCCTGCCATGGCTGTGGCAAGGGAACATGAGCTTGCAAAGAGCTTTGTGTGGCTACCAGACATGAGCCTACAAAGGCTGGCTATACAAAGGAGCTTGCAACAAAGCTTCAAAAACTCTTTGCAGAGCAAGGCTTTTTTCAGACTGGGCATGACAAAGGTGCTGGAGTCAAGCAAGTGCAAGAACCATCCTTGTCATATGTGTGGACTACTGGCTGAAGAATCTTTTGTACAGGAATAAGGTCCAAGTTTCCATCCAGAACTTGCCATTTGCTGGACTGGGTATCATGGTCTTTGCTCAATGAAACCCAGCATTTCCACCAATGCAAACTCAAGGCTTCCCCAAACCAGAAAATGCTTCAGCTTGCAACACCTCCAAAAGCCAGTGTGGTCATCTGGGGCAAGTTCCAAGAACACTACATCGCCTGTTTTGCAAAGGGTGCCTGCTTGCAGCATGCAAGAGTTGGAACATTCCATGCCTTCCAAAAAGCATTTCTCTTTCTTCAGCAAGTTCACCAGCTTCTTTGGGAGCTTGTGAGGTTCCACCACATGGCACTCTGTGTTGAACAAACTTGCATTGTTCACCAAAATGCTTAAGTGGTCCATAGTCACTGCTGCAAACACCCCTCTTGAATAAGTCTGAAGATTGCAATGTGCTCCTCCATATTGTCTGGGAGTCTTGTGTTTGCGTTCCAAAGCCCAGCATGAAGGGAGGTGGGTCCACCTCTTGAGGCAGTCAGGAAGGTGAAGGCACCAGTGCATCTTTGGTTTCATGCATTCAGCAAAGCCTGCATTTACTGTTGCTTTCAGTGCCTTTTCCACCAACTGCAGAAGTGCATGAGGTGAAGGGGCAGGTGAAGCTTGTGAGCTAATCAGAAAATCCAAAACTTCAGCCCAAGTCAAATAGCAAGTGCATGTGTCCAACATATGACCATTGGCAACATACATCACCTGCAGGAAATATTGTAGAGGCTTGTACACAGCCAAGACTTCAGAGGCTGAGCATTTGAAGGTTCCTGCTTTCTTGTAGCTGGACACATTCTTGTTGTCAAACAACTTTGCAAGGCTGCAATTGCTGTAAGCTTGTGGCAAACACCAAAGCCCCATCCAAGAATGAAGATTGTCCCAGACCTTAACACCAGAGCTGGAAATTCCATCCAAAACCAGATATATCATGTCATTCAACACACCATGGCTGCACAGTGTGTGCATGAAGTCGAAGCAGTAAAGTGAAATTGGTTTCAGCAGTTGGCAAGCCTGCAATGTCGTACTGGACATCAGGGCATGTTCATTGTAGCTCAACCCTGTGGCTTGTTGCCACTTGTTGAATTCAGCTTGTGGGAGAATTTTGGATTTCTCTGCCAATCTTTGCCAGCTCTGCAGCACTTCCAAATCTGAAGCTATGTCCAGCTGCTTGTATTCCAAAAATTGGCTGAAGACTTTACATTGTCCTTCTGAGCTTTCTGCATCCCTGAGCTGCCAAATGTTTTTGCATAAGAAACAGGGTTTGCTTCCTGTGTCCTGTCGGTTTGCCCACACAGTCTTGTGTGCACTGCCATCCTGAAGCAGCATTCCCAAACAGAAGAACACTTTCAAGGATCCTTTTTGGGATGTGAGGAGCACACCAGTGCTTGGAAGCCCATTTCCAAATAGACCTTCCAAAATGAGCCTGAAGACACTGCTGAACCCAGCCTGGAGAAGGCTCACCTCAGTCGATCTGATGGTGCACAGGCAAAACCACATGTCAGATCTGGACAACAGCCTTCCGAACTGTAAAAATGAAACATACAGGCACCAGGTTTTCCTGGAACTGCTGTTGAGCATGTTGCCAGGATGTACTTCGTCTGCATAGGCCACCAAGGTCCAAGGTCGAGTATAAGTAGATGGCTTGCTTGAATGAAATTGCAAGAGAAAATCTGTGAAAGCTCCACCTTTGCTGAACAAGCCTGCCAGCAAGGACAGAAAGTTGATGTACAACACTGGCTGAGCAGCACCCTGCCAAGTGATTGCTTTTGCTTCTTGAAACAAGGCTCCATACATAGACATGCTTGCATCTTCCAGGAACTCTTTTGTTTCTTTCCACATTGCAAACCTTGTGTGGTTTTCAGGCAAACCATGTTTTGCTATGTGTTTGCAGATAGCTCCCAAAGCACTCTGGGAACAAAAAGGTACAGCAAAACGCAAGTCATTGATCTTTCTTCTTTTCGCATCGAACCCAGAAGCCATGGCATTGAACCTTGTCAAGAATGAAAATGTTTTTGTGTTCAAACCTCTATGAAGCTGAGAAGGTGAACTAGCTCAATGACATCCATTTGAAGGTTTCATCATCTTTGTTTATTGGCTCATGTTTGTGGCAGAAGCTGGCTTGCTTTGAACCAAATCTGCCTGGTGATATACTTGCCAAATTTGTGGTTGAGGAAGCAGGAAGCAGCCTGCACAGGCTTTTCTTCAGAAACACAAAAGCCTCTACTGGCTGAGTGAAAGCCTGTAATGGCTAAGGGTTTGGTTACAACAGCCTGTACTGGCTACTGGCCTGCATCAATAAGCCTGCAAAGGGCTTGCAAAAGTTGCTCAGCAATGTTTTGCATGCTCCAAAGAGTCGAAATCAACCTTCAGTCGAAAGTTTCAGGTTCCCATTCAGCAAGCTCACAGCAGTGCTTCACATGGTCCAAAAAGGCACGTGTCTGCTTCTTTGTGGGTGGTGTGTTGCCAGCCACAGAGCACAGCCAGTCCTCTGCAAGCTTCCACTCTTCCCAGCCTGCCAAACAACTTCATCTCATTCGACCCTGGAGAATAGAAAATGAACCAAGAGGGCAGTAGACATGTTGATGTGTCAGGTGGTGTTGTGATTTTCTAGCTATGCCCAGGCTGAAGGGTATTTCTTCACAAACCAGTAGGTCTTGACACCATTGCTGACCCACGACCTAAAGTGGCCTGTGAACTCTGGGTCCTCAGGGTTGTCTGTAGTGTCCATCTCTACAGGTATACCTTTGCTTCTGGGCCAAAAAGTCTCCAGTCATGTATTTGTCATTCTCAAATACATGGACCAACTTTTTGAAACAAAAGCCTGCAGAGGCTACTGCTTGCAGAGCAAGAGCCTGCACAGGCTTCAGGCAAGAACTTGAGGCACACATGAGCTTAGAGAAGCTGACTGCTGAGCATCTTTTTCACACATATTCACCTGCCAGCAGATGCTTCATAGCAGCGCACAGCTGCTCATTCCCCAGTGATGCTCCTTTGGAAACATCAAAACCCCTAGACAAGAAAAGCACTGGCTACTTGAGGTTGTGGAGCTTGGCATGCTGGTTCCATTCAGCCCTTGTCAGCTTGAGTCCTTTGAAGCCACTCTTGTTGCAAGTGTCACAACCATTGCCATTGCCACGGCATCTCAAGCATCCCTTGCCAGGGGTATTCTCCTTGTCATCCTCCTTGGCCTTCTTCTGCTTTGGGTATGCCTTGCAACTTGCTGGTCTCTTCATGGCCTGCTTTGCGGCAGGTGTGCCAGTAGCCTTCTCCTTTTTTGTCTTGCTATCTCTCTTTTCCAAGGCTGCCTTGTTTTCCGCCTCATATTCTGCCAGACTTTTTGGCACAGGATGCTTGACCTTGGGCAAGTCATTGGTTTGGTTGACCACCTTGGGCTCAAGGTTCTGGTTCTGGAGCACAGGCAAAGTTTGAGGAGTGGCCAAACTCTCAGAACTGGAAGACCTGTCTGTGGCAACAGGCTTTTGCATTATGCCAGAAGCAACCTGGTCGAACTTGGAAACCAACTGAAGCAAGAGCTTGTCACTCAAAGAACCTGAGAAACCACTTTGGTCAGTGGTTTGCAGTGTCATCTGCTGGCCGGGCTCTTTGGAGGGCTTGCAAGGCTCTTTTGTCAAAGGTTTGGCTGTGTTCCTGACCCAGCAATGCCTCTGCATGATCAGAGCTAGTCCTTCAAATTCTTTCTTCTCAGGCCTTTCAACACCATAAGAAGCTTCCAGGTGGCTCACCTCCAAAAAGAAAGGATCCTCAGGGTAGCTGGCCAAACGCAAGGCCTTTTCTGGCACTGGAAGAACGTCATTCTGCAGGCTGGTGCACAAAGCATGTCCCAAAGCATAAATTGCTTCAGCTGCTGGGATTTTGTGGGTCTTCTGGTGTTCAAACCAGACCAACACTCCCAGTGCCTGTTTCTTTAAGCTTTCCTTCATGCCACAAATGCCCAGCTGCTTCATCCTCTTGCTCAGGATGGAACATCCTTCCCACATAGAACACTTCTGCAAGCTATCATTGTCATTGATAGTCAGGTATCTATGGAAAGTTTTGCACTCTTGGCCTGACAAAGCTAACTTGACACCAGACTGGCCACAGGTGGAATGAACTGCAAGGAGATCTAGTTGCATAAGAATCTCATGGTGAGCAGCCACAGGCAATGAAACCTCTTTCAAAGTCTCATAGAGTAGCGCCAGATCAGAAGAAGAAATGGCCACCATCTTGTTTAGCTTCTCTTTCAAACTGCCGGTGAGCTTAGTCTCCAGCTCCAAGACTCCAGGCCTGGTTGCTCCTGTCTAATGTCACATGGTTTCCAAGACATATTGTTTTGGCAAGTGACACCTACAACCTCAAACAGCTTGAAGCACCAAAGGGCAACTGCAAAACAAAGCTTTAACATGGCACAACCTTCACATGATTGGCAGACAGCTTAAAGCTAAACAAGCCTATATTGGCTAAAAACAACAGCCTGTAGGGGCTCAAAGTACAAGCCTATGCAGACTGAAAGCATGAGCCTGTAATGGCTAAACAAAGCATGAGCTTGTAGAGGCTGCATACGCCTACAAGAGCTGATTAAAAGGCCTGGTTTGATTGACAACATGAGCCTACAATGGCTTCTCTATCTACATCTTGTGTACAATTTCTTTTCTCTGAGTGTTTTTCCAACTTGCTGCCTTTAAAGGTACATGAATTTGCAAGGCATTGAAGAATGCCAAGCAAAAATTAATTGCAGCTCTAGTAGCTGTAAGCAGGCAAAATCAGGCTTGTTCCAGACCAGCTTCTTCTGCGCTTCTTTTCTTTGTCTGATCTTCTTGAGCTTTTAGCCAAGATGTCAACAACCATTCTGGAAGAGGGTTGTGTGGATCAACCGGTGCATTGTCAGGAATATGGAAATAGTTTCTCCACTTTTGGAATTGCAGTGCCCAAGTTGTAGGGGCTCCATCCTCCCATACAATTACTTGGGCATCTTCATCACCATCCAGTATGATGTCTCCAATGACAAAAGGATTGGCTGCTGCAATGGTTTCCTTCTGGAACATTGAAACAGCATTTGAAGCCATGTTCAGAATGGAAGGAAGCTTTAAAGTTAAAGTATGAATCAACTCTGTAATTGTCAAATAATGATGAGAAATGATCAAAAAAATACTGAATATACATTCTAAATAGGAAAAATGTTATTAAATAGATAAGAATTGAAACACGAATACTAATTGAAAAATATTGAATTCAATAGTTTGATTCATACTTCTATCATAAGACAACTAAATTTTGAATTCAGAATTCTGAATTCAAATTTGTGGATTAGAATTTTGAATTCAGAATTCTGAATTCAAATTTGGAAATGGCAATTTTGAATTCAGAATTCTGAATTCAAAATTATAAATGTAAAATTTGAATTCAGAATTCTGAATTCAAAATTGTAAATGTAAAATTTTGCCTTGAAGACACATATTGTTTCAAACTGATTTTGGATTTGTATTTTTCTTCAAAACTTTGCTTTTGTGTTGTTTTTATTCTTTCATTTGTTTGGCTATGCAATACCTGAAGCCTGAATACTTTGCAAAAAAAATGTATCTCCAGCATCAAGACTTCTTGTTTCATTTTGTAATGAGCTTGTATAGGCTAGCTTCACATGAGCCTGTAATGGCTAATTGTATTATGAGCCTGTAAAGGCTGAGCAATTTTGAGCATGTACTGGCTAGACTGCACTATCCTTTTTTTCCGCCCAAACTCCTGCAATGCCAATCAGATCCATCGCTTGTAAGCCTCTGAGCCTTTGCTCTTGTATTCTTTTTCAAGCCTTGCATAAGGCTGTTGTAGACTTTGGTGCTGGCTCAGACGTGTAAGGTACCTCTTCAAAACTGTGACCTCCTGGTTGCAGTGCATGTGTACCAGAGCTGTGGCCTTGTTCAACCAGCCCCTCGGCTGCTGGTGTCCTTCTTCGTCCTGAGAATGCAGGTGAACAGCAAGAGGAACAGAATACATATTGTGACAAAAAACGTCCTACTATTTTTTTTTAAAATCAAACATTGCCAAGTTCATTTCCAAAATGGATATTGATCCTTCCAGCGACCCCATGAACTTTCCTCCGTCCAGTGCCACCACAAGCCTGGAATGGCTTCATCAAACTCCACCAAACACCGTACTTGTCCCATCCTGCTTCCCATCCTGCTTCCTGCAACTCCTGCGGTTTTGCTTCCTGCAAATCCTGTGGGGAGATGCCAACATCTTGGATGAGAACACCTGGAGCTTCTCCACCTGCTTCATCTTTAGCCACTGTTTCTTGCTTCTCAGGTGGATCTGGTTTCACTTTGGCCTTTGCCTGCAGTCATGAAAGGCCAGATGAACTGGAAAAGCTATACAGGCTAATAGCACTAAATGAGCCTGGATAGGCTAAGACTGATAAGAATGAGCCTGTGAGGGCTAAGAATGAGCCTGGATTGGCTGCAAATGGGCCTGTAGAGGCTGAGAATGATCTACTATTGGTTAAGACTACTACTCATGAGTTTGCAACCTAGTCACTGCCAAAGGTCCTTGAGGCAATGGCCTCTTCTTCCTCAGGGCCTGCAGGGGCTTGGTTGAAAGTTTTGAGGAAGCCATCAAAGAGTCCTACAGGCATTTTCAAGACAAACCTGCTCATCCTTTTCTTCATCCTTCTGGGCATTCACAACTTCCATGTGAGGAGATGGAGGCTCCTAGGAGGCATGGATAGCAACCATATCAAATGAAACTTTGCGGGAAAAACTCATGATTAAGATTTGCACTGCGTCATTCTCCCAGGTGTTCAGGGATGCACCATCCTGCATGGAAATAATTCATGGAAACAATGTTGCCAAGAAAAGGTGACACAAACAGGGTCCTTTTTCACATCATCAGATGAGCTTGGTGGAACTGCTTCAGCCTGCCAAAAGACAATGGCTATGCAAAAGTCAAATATAATGAATAACTCCAGAAAGAACAATTGTTAACCAGGCCTGTGCGTACCACTCTCTTTCTTGGGCATGCTGAGCCATGGACTTTTCTTGTTCAGCCTTACATCATTAAAACATGAATGGTTGCATGCTGATAAAAAAAAGTGCGACCCCACCCAAAAAAATAACCTACAACAAATCCACAGACAAGTGGCCATGATGGCTTTGGCGCGTTTGGCATAGTTATCCCAGTAGGCAGCCCATTTGTCTTCCCTATCCTGCATTGTTGCTTTGAGCCACATCCTTGCATGGAAAGACCTTAATTGTGAAAAAATGGTGAGGACAAGTGAGACAAAACCCCTTCAAAGCCTGTAGTGGCTACACACGTTGAGCCTGCAATGGCTGAAGTTTTCTGAGCCTGTATTGTCTTCAATTCTGAGCCTGGAATGGCTAAAGTTTCTGGAGCCTTGATTGGCTTGAAATGGGAGCCTACAATGGCTGACTTTTTTGGAGCCTGTATTGGCTTGAACAAGGAGCCTGCAATGGCTAAAGTTTCTGGAGCCTGGATTGGCTTGACATATGAGCCTGTATGGGCATTGAGCCTAGAAAGGCTGCTTGCAAGAAAATTTATTTTCTGCCACCTGCTTCCCAAGGTCTTCATTTGTCATTGGAGTCAGATTCATTTGTTTTTGCTCTTTTGGCAAAATTCCCTGACTTTACATAGCTTCTTTTCTTGTCTTGGAAGCAAGGTGCTATATCCTGCACTATGGCCTCGCACTCTGTGGTGAGGGCTTCTGCACAAAGAGGAACCACTATGTCAGTTTCCTTCCAAGTAACTACTGGGCTTCTTGAACTCCACCTCAAGGCTGCCCAGCTGGACATTCACAATGTCAGGTGCATTCTCAAGAGCGCGCTTCTTGTCTTTGGGCTTATTGCTTGCTTCAGAATCTGGTTCTGGCTCACCAAACATGTTCTCAGCAGAACTGTGCTCAAAGTGCAGAACACTGTCTCTGAGTTTCTCTTGGATGATGCGTAGTTGTGGTGATGCTGCCAAACTTGGATTTTTTAAGTGTCTGAATTGGGCCAGGTGGCCCAGCACCAATCTCGAAATAACAGGTGAACTGGGTCTGAGCCTCAGCCATTTTCTTCCATTGCTATCCTGCTGCACAAGTGAATCAGGAATAAAGACTGCAGGCCCATCCCTGTAGGTCAAGCAGATCACCTCAGACACCTGCATGCTTCTTGGGCAAGCGGCTACTTCCTGATGAGCCAAGCACACACACAGAAAAAGGATCATTGGCATGAGGCAGCTGTTTCTACCTTGGCTAACCCACCAGAAACAAAAGCTTATAGAAGCTACACACTGTAGCCTGCATAGGCTGGGTGCAATTGATAGCCTGCAAAGGCTAGGCTGCTCACTGCAAGAAGTCTTAGTTTTCTGCCTTTTGCCAATGTCTCCTTCCAGCATCATCCTGACACTCTGCAGAGAAAGGATATAGACTACTTCTTCCTTCTTTTGGAACCAGAGTCTGCAGAGGATGTACCAGCTCCTTGCAAAGGTACCAAGAGCAAGGGGGTGCCAGTCTCCACCTTCTTGGCATTGATGTAACAAGGGATCTCCAAACTTCCTTGCTTCAAAACTTGCCTTGTCATAGTGCCATCACTCTCACCTGTGGCTTCCTTGACCATCCAGTAGGGGCAGAACCATCCAGTTCGCTTGGTGGTGTCGCATTTAGATGGTTGTACCACATAGACCATGTCCTTTGGCAAATTCTTGCATTTGATGGTGACTTGGTTCTTCCCAACCTTGGCCACATCCAGCATATTCAAAGTACCCATGGGAACAAGCAGATCTCCTTTCTTCAAGGACTCTCCAGCAAATACATGGCCATGGTTGGTCACCAAGACTTTGACATGTCCCATCCTGGTTTGAGTGGCATGGGGTCAATGGCCAATTTTGGCTTCAAATAAATTTTGAAAATCAAAAGGAACTTTCCATGCAAGGCAAGGTACTCTTGGCATTTGGCAAACAGATTGCACTGTGCTTGAAGCCTTGCAGTCTCCTCAGCCAATGTTTT
>OMLO01004482.1_pt1 | contig 11686 bp, 8 predicted proteins | sample 1674811 | NCBI WGS metagenome assembly OMLO01 (sample SAMN06265003, study PRJEB25207) | coral metagenome | isolation source: Coral host | place: Mexico:La Bocana,Puerto Morelos, Mexico | collected 2008-11-13 | reverse complement strand
ATGTTCACATTGTCAAAAGCACGAGAAGCAATTCTCTTCAACACATTTGTGCCAAAGCGCCTACAAAAGAAAAGAAGCTGAACAGTGAGATGTATGCACTAACTACAATGCAAAAAAATTATCTTGCCTAGATGCATGTAATTTAGACTAACTAAGCATTTTCCAAATTCAAGCACTAATCAAAGAAATGATATATGTACCTAAAAAATTAATCTTATTGTTTTAAAAATCGCTTAAACAATTATCTAGCTAATATGAACATTGTTTCTTAGTTATTGTACAATGAACTTATTTCATTAATGTTTCTCTCACTGCTACATCTGAATTTTTTTATCATTTTATCGAACTCTTTTGTTCATATACTTAAGGGCAATTTGGTGTGAGCAAAGATCTGCCTGTGGTGACTAACAAATAATCAAACTCAGCAGGTATCAACACTCACATTGTGCAACCAGCTCCTTGTACATTTTGAAAGGCCCCAGATTCGATAGAGGAGATTCTGTTGGCTCCAAAATTCCTTGAAAAACAAAACGAAACATCACATTAAAAGCCAAATTTTGCACTTTGAGACAAAATGATTGTGTAATATCAATTTAGAAACACTACTTTTAAAATCCTTTTGGGAATATGGCAGTGCAAGAAAAAAAAACGCAGATCTAATTGCATGGCCTAAGGAAAATAAAATTTTGCTCCTTAGCAAGTGAAAAAGTTTGGCATCCGGGTGGGCAAGTGAGATTAGCCTCAGTAGTCTCAGTAGTAGAAACTTCTCAAAACTCAAAATGTCAAAATGGATGGAACATATTAGTTGAAGGCGTGGGAAAATTTACAATCCATGCAAACTTTGTGTCCATCCTCCGAACAGGATATTTGCTGTTATGTTCTGTAGCTGATAAGCCATGAGGGACAAGCGTATTTAACTGGAGGCAAGTGAAACTTAAATTTACTAACCCACTGGGCAAGTATGTCTCAATTTTTTTCCTGCCTTGACATGGTTATTTGCCTATTTATTTGTTTGTTAGTTTATTTGTTTTCTTGTTAGTTTTACACCTCACTGTTTTACCACCAAACAAAACCATCGAAGAGTGATAAGATAACACTTTCCAGCTTTTGCACTACCCTCGATTTTCTTTGACGTGTTTTAGTAAAAAATGCACAATAATAAACCATATTTATCTCTATAAACAACCAAAAAAATTCTGATTCTTGTATTTTGAAACAAGATTCAGAAATCATTACAACCCGTTTGAAAGTCAGACGTTCACTTAGAGTAAATTCCTGGATGATGCTGTATAGTTCTGAAACGAAATGTTTTTGGCGACTAACGTTTCAACATCCTGAAAAAAAATGTTTTCAGAGTCCACCTTCTAAGTTTAATCTGATTTGACATCTTCACAGGTTGTGACACTGTTTGTTGCCATGACAACCATCACTAAGACTACATCACATTTTCATAGCCTACTCAGTTTCTTTCTATTTGGAAATCCGGGCATCTGATTGTTTATCTCCCTGTTTTATATATAAGAATTAGATTATGAGCTCGAGATGTCTTTTTACGATACCCATCCAATTCTCGCGCGCTGTTTGGCTCCTTTTTATTGTTAGTAAGAGACAGACGAATAAAATTTTAATTTATACGAAATTATGTGCAATTTTGAAGCGGCTGAAGTTTAACAAATTGAATGTGGTTTAGCGTGGTCTATACTCTTATTGACAACGAGTATGCGTCATCACAGTGGTCAAAATGTTGCGGACTCACAATATCAAAGATACATGTAACAAAAGAAAGAATTGTTGACAATTGAAAACTCGGACTTACACGCGCTATACTATGCAAATGACTATTTGTACGCGCTAGACTTGCCTTTCAGAAACTTTATTTATTGCCGGTATTTGACCAGTTTCGGGTCTTGTTTAGTCCTGCGACTCGCGATTGCACAGCCACTTTGACGATTCTATGACGCAATTTATCGTCAATAAAAGGACAGACGAATAAGAAAGTGACGTCAATATGTTAAACTTAAACAGTAGTCAAGAATGTTTCTGTTTAGGAACTACCCGCTGATAGTTGCTCCGCGAAAATTTGAATTTCTTAAAACAAATATTTTCCCGAAGCGCGAAGGTAGCATATATGCTAGTTTTAAGAACATTGAATTTCCAACGGGCAACTATCAGACTGATAGTTCCGAGACATAAACACTCTATTGTCTTCACTGTTCACCGCGAAATTTTCCTCCGCGCGCCAGTTCAAAAATCAGAGTGCATTATTTTCAACTTTTTTTAGAAGTGAGCCGTGAAAGCCAAAATTTGAAAAAAAACCGACTTGATAAAATTTCAGTTTCAATTAATTTTCGATATGCGTGCTTGTTTACAGAAACATTTTCACGGACAACTACTTTTTATCCGGTAGCTTTCCGACAAAAGATAAGTAAATTGAGTACAATACAAAAATCAAATTGTCGGTGTCAAACAACAACTCGTTGCATTCAAATGAAAATGTTCAGCTCTCAGATAATTACAAATAATTAAAGATGGCTGAAAAAATGTTCTCAATTTACTATTAAAGTTTATAGTCTGGTTGGCTGATATTTTTACACGTAGAAATATCGTATTTTTACATGTGAAAATATATGGCTTTTCTCAGTGGCAGAAATCCCTGTAAAACACTAATGTTTATATAATAAAAGTAGTTATCTACTCTAAGAACTATTTTTACATGTTTTACATCTTATTTTTTACTCCTATAAAGTCTGGAATTAATTTTACCTGTCTCAGACATTTTTTAATTCCTTTCATCAATTATTTCTTTCGACGCACGAATTTCTTAGCAAATCCCATATGTCGTTGCAGGCTGAGTGGAATCCAATATTCCAAGATGGCGGCCAGAGGGGTTGTTGTCCGAGAGACAAATGAGCGAACTTTTCGTAATTTTTGTGAAAATTTGAAGGCAGTGTTTCGGCTTTTCCTGACTCCTGAAAAAAGGATATCTAACAACTGATGCTTTAGTTTAAGTAAGACATCATCTGCTAGATACCAGAGGGACTTCATTCATCTTTGTTGATAGTTGACTTGGAAAGAGGTGACCTGAACCCAACAGGGTTACCGAACTGTACAAGCACCCCTTCAGAATTTAAACGAATTTGTGGCTCAGTGGATTAACATGTTGCCAGTTGAGATAGAGAGTAGACAGCAGGCTGAAAATTCTGATCAGGGAACTGCTTACTCTACATCCGCGAGAACAACGCAGTTTGGACCTGGACTGAGACGTTATGACATCTCTACAGACCAACTCGAACACTTGCGCTCCGTTTTTTTCTCTTGGAAAAAAGGAAATATGCGCCAGGTGAGTGTTTCTACCATCCACCGCAGGCGCAGAGACTTTAGGGCTTAGTGATGAATTTGATGTGGAATAAAGTCATCTATCAACAAAGATAAAGTCCCTCTGGCATCTAGCAGATGATGTTTTGCTTCAACTTAAGCATCAGTTGTTAAATTTCTATTTCCAGGAGTCAGGAAAAGCCGAAACACTGCAGAAAACTACGAAAACCTTGCTCATTTCTCTCTCGAAGAACAACGCTTCTGGTCGCCATCTTGGAATTACCCTAAGGGGTTATAGGATTCCCTTCAGCCTGAAATGACGTATGGGATTTGCTAAGAAATTCGTGCATCGAAAAAAATAATTGATGAAAGGAAATAAAAAAGGCTGAGACAGGTAAAATTAATTCCAGACTTCATAGAAGTAAAAAGTAAGATGTAAAACATGTAAAAATAATTCCAAGAGTAGATATAAAAATCTATAAGACACCACAAAAATTAGTGAACACAATGTTTTATTAATTCTGTATTGGTAAAAATAGTACATTGAATTTTGACCAGTGCTGGCTCTAATAATAGACTGTTTCTGTCGAGGAACTATCGGCTGATAGTTGCCCCGCTTCTCGGGAAAATATTTGTTTTAAGAACATCAAATTTCCAGGCTCATCCTCGGTGTAAAAACCTGTAAAACTCATCAGTGACGTAAAACAAAGAACGAGCAAGACAACAAAGAGCCCCGAAACAATATAGAGCACACAAACAATAACTCCTTAGAAATTAGAAATTCATAGGTTTTAACACCGAGGTAAACCCAATTTTCAAGGGGCAACTATCGGTTCATGTTCAGTATAAAACGGCACCAGTTACGTCATAAAGAATAAAACAAAGAAAAACAATGATCCCACCTGAGACAATAGAACTTAAGACAAAAGAACGACACAATGCACATGTATTGACCGTTTTACACCGTACATAAACCCAACTATCAGGGCCCCGTTGTTCGAAAGCCGGTTAATACTAACCCACGATTAAAAGTAAACCGAAGTATAAATTTTTCTTGCTTACAATTGTTTTCCGCTTCTTATTTTTTGTTTAGTTTTAGATTAATAAAATTAAAAAGTGAACGACAAAAATATAAACAGAAAATCTCACCGAAAAGTCGCAAAACTCAGATCAAAATTCTCGTTAATCCTGGGCTAGCTTAATCGGGCTTTGAACAACCTGGCCCAGACCGATAGTTCCGAGACATTAACACTATATTGTCTTTATTGTTCAACACTAAGTTTTCTAAATTTTCTTCCGCGCGCCAGTTAAGATGAAAGTCGTGACAGCCAAATGTAAAACTTAAAAAAAAAAACAGTCAAAAACCCACTTCATACAATTTCAATAGCTTATATTTTCGATATGCCCGCTTGTTTACAGCAAAATACTCACGGACAAATACTATCCATCCGGGTATTTTCGGCGGACGAACACTACGCGTCATGTGATCAATCTAAACCAATTAGAATCGGAGAAAATTTCGGTGAACTATAAGTAAACAATAGAGTGTTTCTGTCGAGGAACTAACGGCTGACAGTTGCCCCGCGAAAATTTGATGTTTTTAAAACAAACATTTGCCTTGGAAGCGAACGCCTAAATTGACTCCAGGAAGTTAGAGTGCTAGTGAAATTAAATACATGTCGAAATATTTGGCTCTTTCTGTCTAATATTCAAGGAGAAATTGCCTTTCAAAAACTGCAAAATCTCTGGGTGGCAAAAGTGCTGATGAGCTCATACATTCTTTGTAAAATTTTGAGTTTTCAAGCCCGTGTTGCGCAAGAAGTATTCAATATATCGGGCTCAAATTCATTGGCAGAGTTAATCATACTATGAACTTTCAATATTCAGAACTGATTTATTTGCTGATAGTTGCCCTGCGTAGAATTGATGTTCTTAAAACAAATATGCTAATTTTCAAGAACATCAAATTTCCAAGGTACAACTATCAGACCGATCAGTTCCGAGACATAAACACTCTATTGTCTTAATTGTTCACACCAAATTTTCTTCTACGCGCCAGTTCAAAAATCATATCGAATTGTTTCCACCTTTTAAGATGAAAGTCGATAAAAAATTCGGGCTCGTTGTCTAATTGCTAACTACAAAGTAGGTCTAAAAACCTTCATATAAATTATTCAATTAAAAGCCAGTACATTTTTCGTGCAAACTTAATTAGTCCGAATCGGCATACTATAAGAAACGTGCTTTTTGCAAATTATATTTTTCACTTTCCCCCGATGAAGGTTCAAGGTTCAGCCGAAACGTTGGGACTTTTAGAAACATTCAACATCATTTATACGATTTTAACCAGAGTAACATTTTTATTTCTTAATATGTTTCTATCACCTGGTTACAGGACCATTTTTAAAAATAATTATAATACCAATTATACTATGCTCTACAAACATGGCAAGTGCATGGGAAATTTTTGGGGGCATGTCATAATTTGACATTTTAGTTTTCTTCATTTTGGGGGTGGTTTAATAACACAATGATTCTACTTGTGATTGTTGGACATGAGAAGATTATAGCTAACCCAGCACTATGTGCCTTGTTGGCTGTTTTTCATCTCATATCCAACATGAGCTTGTGGAATAATTTGAGAACAAAACAGAATAGGGGAAGGAGGAAGAAGAGCTTCACAAGCAATAGTAAATGCATGCAGTCTGGTCAGGTTCCATGTTGCTATCTTTGTACTTTCTACAGTATACAGAAGGTTATAACTAATCTTCACAACCATTCATTGATAAAAATAAATTACGTGTTTGCGAAGCCAGATGTAGATGTTACTCACCTCAATAAATAAAGAAATGAGACAATTACAAGCTGCAATACCAACAAGTGTTAGCCTGAAGATTAAGTCAGGCAAGGTTGCTAACTGGGAAAAGATCACATTGATATTATATAAGTCAATACCTGATCAAGACTTCTCTTGAACTACGCTTGGACAAAAATAATATATGTAGGTTAACCCACTTTTGGGTCCAACAGACAAAATGAGAGATAAAACACTGCATTTAGTTATTCTCCCTTTTCCTATATTTTGGGTGTAAACAAATTAATCAGATTTTATATCGAATCAAATTATATTTGCTGAGAAAATATGTACAGATATTTTCTTTCTGAATACAAGGTTTATTCCAGGTTCTCTAAGGAATTGGCAGTGTCATAAAAATAAAAGGTTGAAATTGCCATCATGAATGCATCTGATAAATCTCAAAAGTGTGGTCACCAAGCCCATACAAGCAAGTATGGGCACATTATTATTGTTTAATAAATTATTTCAATTTATTATTTTATTTCAATCAAAATTGAATAAATGACCATTTAATGACTAGTACCTCAAAGAATTTTTTCAGTTCTTGTCCTGGAAGAACCACTAGAAATCCTGTAAACACAGTTAATAGCACAACGACCAGTAGAAAATACACTGGAAAGAAAAGCAAAGTACGCTCATTATGAAAGCCTGAAAGAGGAATAAAACTACTTTTAATTATGTTCACTTTCACTTTAAAGTGTTGAATAAAATTACACCATGTATAGTAACTGAAGAGTAAAGAAAATTAATGATAACTCCATTTGCGCATTTGGTAATAATACCCCAAATTGCAAAAAGTTATATAATGTTAGATTACTCTTGGTTTTAGAAATCCTAGACAGTCCAAGTGGCTTCTCACTCATCTTCAAACTCCACAACTTGACAAGAGATACTTTGGGAAAAGGTCAATATTGAAGACAAGCCTACTATCTTTTGGCCTTCCTAGTGTCACTTCTATTTCTCTTACAAGAAAAGATTTGTGGCTCTAAAGCATTAAATTAGTTAACTGAACATTACTGGTTCAAATCCTGCTGGAGCCCTGAATTGTTTCTTAGGATTTTTAAACTGCTGCTTGAATTCCAAGTACTACTGATCTAAAAACTCTGTCATTATTTCATTCAGAAGCTGAAATTATTACCAGTAGTTTGAATAGTTACATATACACAGTGTAAACTGCAGACATTCCACAAAACATTTTGATGTCAATCCATTTATGTAAGATTTGGCATGAATTTAGTTTGGCTATTACATGTAACACATTTGACTTACCACTTTTATAAAATGGTTTTCGATAAGGGGCTCCTCCAGAGAAAGCAACTGACAGCTGGATGTACTGAAAAGTTGACAGTGCAAACACAACAGCATTCTGGTGACACTTAATATATGTAGCATTCTTATCTGTTACATGCACTGCCTCAAACCTGGAAAAAAATGTTGTGATCAAATTATTTATTATTTAAATTTACAACTGTTCAATTAGATAAATGAGAGGGAGATACAGTGGAACCTTGTTAATCCTGTCACCAATGGGCCACAAAAATCTGGCTGTATTAACATGATGGCCATATTAAAGGGTTATTTAAATAAAAAGAATGACTGGTGTGGCCGTAAGCATTCCACTGTACAGTGTAGGTCTTTATGAGTTGCCTTTTGTCTCTTTCTGAAAATGAGTTACTTAACCCATACATTCAGTTTCAGTGCAAATCAAACTTTTATTTGAAACATTTTGCATAAAAGTTCATGAGGAGGGCAACCCCGAGGTAGTTGCATGACATCAAGATTATGTTGGTCACACTTTATGCTAGTGTTCTATAGTCATTTTAAGCTGTATCAAGTGGTCTATTCTGCAGAGAGGAACAACCAAAAACCCTGGATACAACAAATGAAGGATTAAAATATGCAACATCAAAGTCTGATCAGTTTCCAAATGCAGAAACACATTTCTCTTCAAGCAAAGGCTGGAAGGTGTTTTTGACTTAAAACTGATTCAATTTACACATATGATACAAACATAAACTTCTCTTCTTTTCTCTCTTCTTCTTCCTGTTGTATTTTCATCCGTCCCCTGCCTATAGCTACCAAGTGTGTGTGTTCACTGTGCAATTATTACAGAAACAATTTATGTCCCCTTCTCTTGAGATTGATTTAAGCCAACAGTCAACCTATATTTGCTAGAGCAGTTAATAAATACAGCAAGCTGGTGGGATAATTAACTTAGACATGTCTCATAGCTGCTTTTAATTGATAATTTAATAACTAACAAAAGTAATAATAATGAATATTATTAATAAAAATAATTGACAGTTTGATAGCATTATGGGCCTACTGCCATGATGAGATAGGGACGCATCTGAGCTCTGTGAACTAATAGTTACAGGCTCCTTAACACTTTCACTGATCAACATATTAACCAGATGTGTTAAGTTTTAAGTTATACAATTTAAAGTTATATTGATTGCCAACTCTTTGCAATGCCATAATTTTTTTCCTGGCAGATGTCCATACGTTCACTCTTATTTTAACCTCTCCTCAGTGGCCACCTCTCCACACCAGCAACATATTCCACCAAAGCATGTCCCAACTACCTCAAAAACTTCTTCACAACAGCCAATAAATCAATGACTGGCAAATGGCGTATACAAAACCCCATGTTGTAAAAGGTCACAAAACTGTAACATACCAACCATCAGTGGTCTGATCTGTTTCTGTTTTATTGATTTCTTTTGATTGTGTTAAGTATTTCTATGCAACAATAAGCATTCTAATATAAAAATGTTGCACCCGAGAAAAAAACAGGTGTCATATTACACTCCCATAACGGCCACCTCTCGACAACAACCACTTTCCTCTGTCCCTGCTGTGGAGAGGTTTGACAGTATTTGAACTAACAATTCCATTACTAGTACAACAGTCACATTCATATAATGTAACATCCTAGCAATGTCAAGTGAATTATCCTTAGCTAAACAGCGGAATTGGCAACAGAGTTTCAACAAATTATCAACCACCCCTAATTTTTGCAAGATGTTATCCACACTACAACCCAATACTTGTCATGAAATCACAGGTTAAAAATAGACTTCCTTCTGCTGGGCCTCCTTTGGAGCACTTCCAGTTTTGCATTTAACACTGCTAGTAAGGGTTATCACATTCTCTGCAAAAATGCTTAACTGCTCATCCTGGGCTTGGTGGCCTCATAGTTAGTGTGTTCGACTCCAGATCCAGTGGTCTGCATTTAAGCCCTGGCATTGTGTTTTTGAGCAAGACACTTGATTCTCACAGTGCCTCTTTCCACCCAGATGAATAAATGGGTACCGGAAAATCTAATGCTGGGAGTTACCTGCAATAGACTAGCATCCCATCCAGAGGGGACTAGAAATACTCCTAGTTGCTTCATACTACAGAAACCAGGATAAGCTCCAGCCTGATGAGCCACCAGGCTCATATGCAAACTTAACCATAACCTTTCTCATTGAGTGTACTTCCAAGCACCGCTGACCACAAGTTATGTGATGCCAGTTCTGACAAAATTTTTCGGGCTGGCCTGTGATGTCTTGTCTTTTTAGCCAAACTGAAACTTGTCAATGGGGTTGGGTAGGTGACTTCTAGCTGGTTAATTTTCAAAGGGTTACAATCCATGTCCCAGATGCCAACCTTTTTTGCACTTGTGTTGACATCATTGTCAATTCTGAGTTTCATGCTAGACAGTGCCTGCTTTGACTTGCTATTATAGCTGATGGTACTCACCATGTTGATCATCATGTTTGAGAGCATAAGCCAGGTACTGGGGGACTGGTTGGTCCAGGTCCAGGTCCCCAGATCCAGGTCCTGGGACTGGTCTAGGTGCATGTTTGCTTCATGGAAGGACAGCTGGCAGTGCCAGATGCTCTGTACACGATCAGGCTGGCAGATGGCATCCATCTTCCAGCAGCATGTGAAACTCACACTGTGCTTCTTTTGCCTGTCACCTACACCCAGTACACCCTACACCCTTGACATAGCACATAGTACATAGTGCACTGAAGCCTACTCTGCACAGACCTATGGGGCTTGGTATATTGTTTTGGTTTGAAAGAAAATGATTTCAAGCTTTTTGGATTTGGTATGTTATTCAATTTGTATTGTGTTCAATGCTACAACTAATTAACATGACAACCTGGTCAATATTTAACTAACTTTCCTGATCATATTTTCCACAAGCATGGAATTTTGAGCTCATTTCCTTGTTTGCAAGTCCTTTTTTGCAATGCAAACAAATGCCACAGGCATCAATTTCTGTCACCATGAGGCTTGCTGCTGTAGTGTCTTGTCCAAAGAAAGATGCCAAAGAAAAGTATTTTTTCTAATAGTATTGGATGCACACCCTTGGTAGACAGAGGAGAGCAGAGAAGTGCCTCATCTGTTATCAAACTAAATTCACAGTCTTCCAACTTTCAAAAGAAGAGAGAAGGTGGGCAAGTGTTGTTGCACTTGAAAAAACTGATGTGATTTTGATGCTACTTACTTAAGGTTTACATTTAATAAAAATGTTTAAAAGATGCATTTCAAAATGCTTTGTTTGGCAGAATAACACTGGGTGACTGAGATACAATCTATCAATGGCTCATAATCAAAATGGAACAAAGTTTGAGCACAAAAGCTTAAGTTTTGAATTTGATTTACTTTGCAATAAAATTCCAAACAAATTGTCTTGCTTGGACTAAATAAAGCATGAGTACAATTAATTCCTTGTCTTTCAGGTTTGCTTACCATGGCTGAGACTGTACATAATAAAATCCACCAACTTGTACTATAGTTTGAACAATAATTTGTGAAATCAGTGAGAAAAGAACTACTGGAGACATGAGACTTCCCCCAGGCCTCCGAGCCACTAACAAGGGATGAGCCTCTGTTTTACCCACTGGAAAAAAAAGAAACAAAACTGTAGTTAAACTGAGTCTACATAAATATATGGACTTTCGAGTTTAATTCAAATGTTGCAATGTCTAGATGTAACAGAAACACTAAAACTTACTGACAAGAGCCAGACTCGTAATAATGACCAGATCAATGTACAAAAACTGCCAGTCACCAAGGTTTGAAGAAATCTGTTCAGATAAAATATTATCATATGGCATTTAGACATAAAGCAATAGTGTAACACCTGACAAATGATTAGGGCTTTACACAGCATATATCTTGGTTTGGGTAATTATCTTCTTTCTATTAATTTTAAGGTAAAACATCACTTTAACATCTTTTAAGTGCTCCAATCAATAAAACAATTCTTAAATTTGCAACCCAAATATTTCTCCAATGAAATCTTGACAAAATTCTACACACCAGGTAAATGTTGCAGGAGCGAAGCATAATTTGATGGGTGTTTTTCAAAATGGAGGTGGTCTATAAGAATGGGGATATTATAAGTATGCTACATTTAATCAAAAGGGGTGCTAACAGACCATTTTACAGTTGTCTGCTCAGTGACCTGGCCTTTGGATGACAGTGAGGCTAGAGTTGACCTTGTTTTGATAC
>OMLO01004481.1_pt1 | contig 11687 bp, 7 predicted proteins | sample 1674811 | NCBI WGS metagenome assembly OMLO01 (sample SAMN06265003, study PRJEB25207) | coral metagenome | isolation source: Coral host | place: Mexico:La Bocana,Puerto Morelos, Mexico | collected 2008-11-13 | reverse complement strand
GATACAATTCTTTTTATTCCTAGCAAAGTTTTGGGGGATTTCAAGGCAAATAAAGTAAAGTAAACATCGCCAATGACGGAAAAAGTTCGAAGATTCTCCATACTAACAAGAAGGGACTAGATTATAGCTTAGTTATGCAAGTTATCACTTTCCAGATAAAGCGTTATACTACATCAGAAACCAAGTAAATACTTATTAGAGAACTATTTATCAACTTAAAGCAGAAAACAGTCAATATACCGGCAGGTTAAGACACTGGCATGGCAAGGGGTATGTTAAAACATAAAATGGCAGAATTGTACTCAACAATGTGGGATATGGATAACCCAAGTGCATGTGCATGCAATTTTTGAGAGCTAACCACCAGGTCAGTAATAAATACATTGTAGACCCAGGGGAGGGACTCCCATATGGAATTGACGGGGATGCTCGTTGGAAATTTTTAATTTAACCACTAAAAGAGCCCAATGTGGGTGTGGCCGAAGCTTATGCAGACCCCTAAAAGAGTAAATATAAAGAAATTATCAAAATCCTTTCTGTTTTGTTATTTCTTCCCGTACAACCCTTAACGAGATCTTGACAGCTAAAAATAATGACATTTTGCCCAGAACACCCTAAGCGAGACCAAAATCCGAAATTTACACCCCTAAGTGAGACGACGAGCATCCCCATCCATTCCATATGGGAGTCCCCCCCCCGGCATGTAGACTAACCTGAGCGCTATTTAGTCTAACCATGGTGCTATTTTGTCATGTTTTTTGCAAGTTTCTGTTTGAAACATACTTCATGCCAAGTACTTTAAAAGCTGGTTTTCACTAGCGACAGAGTTGTAGTCGGGGTCATAATCAGAAGCGTAGAACAATACAATCTAGTGAAAAGCACACCAATGGAGTCAGAAGCAGAACACTGAATCTGCTTATGACTCTGTCGCTTATGATCTAGTGGGAAGTAGATTGTGGGAGTCGGAAACAGAAGCAGAAGAATAAACCAATCACAACACTCAATTCCAGGCCTTGTGATTTGTTGGTTCTTCCGCTTCTGTGCCCAACTCAGACAATCTAGTTTTCACTGGACCATATAAGCGACAGAGTCATAAATGGAATTGGAAAAAATGGAAGCATTATGATTCTTCTGACTCCGATTCTATCAAGCTGATGACTCCGCTTATGACTCACCACTAGAACATACATGTACCCACTCTTACGACTCCGACTCCAACTACAACTCCATCACTAGCGAAAACCAGCCTTAAGTGAAACTGATGCTTCATGCTTGTGCTCATTAGTATTACGCTTATCCCATAAGTGAGAATCAGGCTTGAGGCCCTTCACTTTGCTTTGACAAAGGGCTAACGTTCACATCCTTTCTACAGTGATAATTATAGTAAATTTAGTATTGTAGCTTAGTGTTTAACTTGTTTAACTCGAACAAAGTGAGGTCACAAGGAATCGTCCCAAATCAGAACACAGAAGCAGTCAGTCACAGCTAAAGGAGCAAGACCCGGCTACATTTTCCACCAAAGCAAACCAGTTTCACTAGGCAGAACTTTTTGATGACAAACTTACATGAGCTGGTTTAGGAAATCTTGGAGCAGTTCGTGCTCCCACCGAATACCCTCTTCTGCATACGGGTCGACGTTCAAGTTCATAAATAAATCCACTGACCTGTTAAGACAATTATAAACAAAAATCTGTGACGAATCTCAGCTTCATCACGTCGACTCGCTAAACCAGCTGAACAGACGAAAAGAACACTTCATCACTAAAAAAGGCGCTCAGTAGGACAACGCGCACAAAATATTTCGGCATTGATCAAGAATTCTGAAACATTTATTAAGTGCCCTGTTCGAAGACAGAAAGATATGCACCGTTTTCATTAAATGAGGTTTTATCCGAATAACTTTTGCCGGTTTTTTTTGCCCTTTTGCCAAGCCAAACCTGTTGATCAATGCAGTTGACGAATAATTCCACTCATATTTCATATCTGGTCAATATTTTCAACGTAAGGTAGGAACGGCTTTGCAATAATCAAGAATGTTTGATACCTCAGCATTATCGTAACACCCTGGACCGCGATTTGGAGCGCCTCGTAAGCCAAGTTCATTACCAAAGCGGTTTGCCGGAACTTTAAGCGGTAAGAGTTCTCTGTTGAGAGTTGTTCCAAATGCCACTGTTCTTCGAGCTACGAGAGAAATACAAAGGTCCCTTAATCAAATATACAATGGTGAAGTCGCAAAAACAAATTACTAGGGAACGTACTGTCGTTTGCAGCCATGATTCAAAGTTTCCTTTACGCCAAGAAGTCAAATATCTACTGCCTGCTGTTTGCCGAGTGCGAACAGATCGCTATGACAACATATCTTTACACCCGCTGACTAAGGATGTCACCGGCGCATAAAATGGAATAAAAAGACTGAAAACGAAACGGCGATGTCATTGTCTGGCGCGCTGTCGCTTTTTACACCACGACATCTCCTGGCGACGTGAAAAAATTTACTCCAGTTATCATAACAATTACAATTACCTCAAATCTGATTGGTACATAAATTGCTCTGCTATGCAGCAATCAATCTGCAAAATTGTAATCGAACAGTTACACGAGTCAATTACTTTAAATTCACCAATCACGTTAATTAAATTCACTACAATAACCAAATGAATATTCAAGTTAGTGACTCATAAATAGGGTATCGATTTTTGCACGGTTTTGGGACTTTTTTAGAAGAAGCTACTTCTTCATCACGCCCTGCTTCTCCCATCCGCGCTTTGCCTTCCTCTACCCAGCTCAGCTAAAAAAGCCCTTCACAAATTTATGTTTACGGCAACTGTGTACTAAGGTCATAAATAGGGTATCAAATATTTGGTCAGGTCAAAAATAGGGTAGGAAAAATCGCAGATTTTGGTCATAAATAGGGTAAGGGTTTTGGGAAGCGGGCCGAACACCCTACCCAATTTTTCTAGGAGTACCCCCCCCCCCCGGGCCTTTTCTCTAGTGACTATTTTCAAAGAAACGTAACAGCCATTTTTTAAGCTATTCTCCATATTTTTAATTATCATATTTAAAAATGACTATTAAAAACTATTTTTCAAATGAAACTTTCACTTTTTGTAATGATTATGATTAATTGGTAACAGAACATCGTGTCGTCCAATTCTGTCTGTAATCGTATTTGAGATTAACAAATCGGAATCCCGCTTCGTGGTCATCCGATTTTGTTAATCACTTCGTATGTTAATGGAATCCAATTTGATCTGTAATCATAAGAGTGATTAACAAAATCGTTGTCCGATTACAACTTCGCAGATAGATTAGCGCAAACTAGAGCAGTTTATCCACCAATCAGATATAAGGAAATTGTAATTGTTATGATTCCAGACCGAATTAGACTGCACTCATTCCTATTACCTATTATGGCTCTTTAGAAGTATTCAATTATCTGAAAAGTATTTACATTGATACACGCGGGTTGCCCTTTCAAACCCCTGAAAGGTGTGTAAAAATCAAAGCGAGGTTTACAATAATATTTTTTTACGATAAGTGCGGAAATTCTCGCTCGTTCATTGCTTAATTTTCATTCAGAACAGACAGTACATGAATTTCTAATTCAGATGTGATGCGTCAACGAGCTAGAACGGACAAATTTAAAATTTGTTATCGTAAAAAACAAATTGAGGACAGTTTTTCATGCGTTTGTCCCGTTATTGACAATAAATTTCGACATAGCATTGTCAAAATAGTCTGCAGATCCACATCTACAGCTAATAATATGACAATGTTACGACGAAATTCATGATCAATAACAAGCCAGATTCATCCACTATGATTTTGTTACGTTTATTTATTCCGCGTTCTAACCAGTCCAGTGTCAAAGTCTCAGCTGGTACTCGTCTAATTCACGTTTTTTTTTTTTTATTTTGTGTGACTTTTTTGGGAACTGCAGGTGAGGCAGTAATTAAAATAAAGGGATTCCTAAACGCTAAAATAAATAAAAAATAAAAAATAATTACTGCGAGACTAAGTAATAATTACCGCGAGACTAAGTCTGTACCAAACATTCACTAATTAGTCGAGCGAGTAAATGATTAAATCCCAGACATTTCGTTGGCTTTGTTAGAAGATCGAAGAAGGATATCTTCGATATAGCAGTAACGTTGGATAAATAAATGTTGATACAAAACTACTTCAAATCTTGGTTACTAGCGATTTGGTTGACAAAACTGCGAAGCTTTGCAACCAGCCCCGTAGTAAAAATAGACATGATGACGTTCATTTAAGCTGGCAAAAGTCAGTATGATATAGTCTCTTGCCCGGAACTAAGCTACCTTTTTTGGTACAAGTACATCTTCGTATGTAATCGTCTTTATTTCCAAAGGCTTGAACTTTCCTGTTCTCTCCTTGCACTGAGGCAAAGGTACGTATTTGATAAGATTAAACGATATATCATCAATAAAGCCATTTTATTATCAGCAAAGAACTTGCATATATCTCATATTCATATTTTTCAAATTCTGGAGATTTTCACGAGAGACTTTATTTTCCTTGGTGATGGCCCCAAAAAGTTTATTTCAATTTCTGAGCAGGAGCTGTAAAAGGAGAGCGCTTATGTCTTAACTCGTCCCCATTTTCTGAAAATTAACTTAAAAAAACTTGTTGTCAAGCTTAAAGGTGCTAGATCGGCCGCTACATTACGTTATCAAATTAAAATGTTTCTTTCGTCTAATACTGCTTTGACGTCTTGATTTTAGCTTCATCACATTTAGCTTCATCAAACAAAAACTAAAAAGGATTTCCGTTGTTACGCATTAAGCGACATATAAAATAAACAGGCATTCCCATTTTTTAACGCAGCGTGTCAACATGGAGAACACCTGTTCGAACATTCTTTTTTTCACTTAATAATATCACTCAGAATTTGTCTCTCATTTTTGGGTTGTTTCTTTGTATTTCAGTGCAATGTCATTTCATTCAAAAGTACAGGAACTTCTTCTGACACCAACACTTTGCGGTTTTGACCAATATCGGATTTAAATTTTTGTGAAATGACGCTAAATCCAAAAGAATGTAATACACGTCAATTGACTTATATACAACAGAAAGCTTCGTTTGCGGACCAACTCAGACGGCAAAGATAGCTGGAGATCATCCCAGCAGTACGCGGAATCAAACAGCCGTGATATCTACGACTAAAGAACTGACCGAGAAAGTAACCAGGTACGAAATATCATCCGGCTTTACGTTTTTCCAAGTTCTCAGAGCTAAATTAGAAGGAATTCAGGGAGATTAGAAAGTGAAATCAGTTATATTGCAAGACCTATTACAAATTACTTCAGTTATAAATTCTTAATCTCATATTACAGTTATATATATACTTCGGTCGAATTCAGCTAAATGCAAAGACATTACACCACTCTCTAGATCACAGGAACAATGGAAAAATTTCAAACCATAGAAAAATTTCAAGTACGAGCCAGGAACGAGCCTTAATGAAAACAACGTAAAGGCTGATAAGCGTTAATAAGATATATTGATTCAGCCGGCTAAAACCTCAATAAGATTATAATATAGGTTTAAATCTAAAGAAGATTAAGTGAACGAGTATGTTTATTGCCTTAAATCCGCAACCAAACATTCCTCGAAACTTGATCACATTAGGACGAAAAGGGATTCTTGACTTGAAAACATATTCTCTCAAGGCATTGGACTGACTCGACCTAAAAGTCGTCTAAAACTCCAGGCTTTGAAAGTTATAAAAAAGATATTTTCTTGCAAAAAGAAACTCGTGGCTGACACTTTATCGGAAAAAACCCAAGTAAACGTCAGACACAGGCACCGTCAGACAGCTCTCAAAAGGCACACATTTTAATTTCCATTTTTTACTCAGCTTCGGTAACGACGATGGCTCCGCCCACCGTCTAAGACTGCCAATGACACCAAAAGTGGGATGAACGACGGGCCCATGCAATGCCATTATGTTCATAATGCAAGGGAAATTCAAGAATTCATGAAATTGTTTATATTCTTTTATTGTTTTCGGTATACTTTGGGAGCGAATTTTAAATTTTACCTAGTGAGAATATGATTTCGCGATGTTAACGCCTGACATGTGCAATATCTGTAAGAAATGAAATCGTTTTATTTTCCGAATATTTGTTTTGAAAAACGGAAAAAAACAGTAAACATTTGGCAACAAAACCAGCCACAGCCAAATTCTTCTGCGACTTAACAGCCGATGAGTGACGTGATGTTTTGCATTTCATGGCAAAGTAGGCATACCATAGAGAGCAAAAACACTCAGCAGAGTGGAGCTTTTGACTTTCGTAAAAGTAATCTAAAAAGTCAAAGTAGAAATTCCTCCTCCAAGGGCAGCTGGCTTTAGTAACTACAAGATTATTATTAGGAAATACACCGTGGAACTTTCGAACGGGCAAAACATTCGGGTCTGTCGAATGAGGATGAAAGAGCACGTCTTACACAGAAAACACACATACTTGCTTTTTCCTGTTTTTCTTGCGCGTTAGGTAATCACGACCTTCCTAACAGAAACAGATTACGTGGGTTACATGCATAACAGCTTAGAGAATGAAAAGAATGTTGTTGACTCATTTCTTGTACGGAAAGGTTTACTGGATAATAACATGGAATTTATGTACACTGTAATTGCCTCAATTTTCGAGAGATTCTTAATATTGAAAAAGATTCTTGGACCGCAGTTGTTTTACATCGTGCCCTGTCTTCAACAAAGCTGTAAATCCTTCGAAATTCGAATTTCATTGATCGCCGTAGTAATTGTTGATGGTTTTAGTTAGCCAAAACAACCCATCACGTTCATCTTCAAAATAGCTAACGGTGTTACCCAATTAAGAGAATTTCATTCAAAACCGTAAACAAACTGCTCAAGTGTGACGCGTTGAGACGTGAAAAGATTGGAGGAATTTTGAAATGTTTACCACAAATTGCGTAAAAGAGTGACGCCGACGGCCAGGAAAGTAACCAGTTGTGTTTCAACTCAGTTACGAAATGTAACAACTCCCAGCTGCAGAGTTGTTATAAAACTGATCCAACCCTGAAATAGAGCCACGCTTAGATATCGCGCAGTCATACTCCACAGTTACAGGTAAGTCAGCCTAGGCGTTTGTTGATTCCAAGACTGAATTTTTAAAAATCTCCTGATGCTTTAGCTAAATTTTTCTATGGAGAATTTGGTTCTTTGTCAGCCCCGCGGTAACTTCAGTCACCTCTTCTAATTGCTTGTCCCATCAGTAGAGGCCAGAGGAGGCAAATGAAATTGAGGCCAAAATATTGGGAAACCGACACAAATCAAATTGTTCTTTTCGAAGAGTTAATCGTGCCAGGCTGCCTTTTCACCGCTTAGACATGCATCAACCAAAGATACAACCAAAGATCGGGTGGTTTGACAAGCCTTTCACTGCCCCAAGCTGGACTAAAATATTAATTCTCCTTACTGACAAGCATAAATTTTGTTTATGCTAATGTTTAGATTTTGAGAATACATGGATTATTACTTGATGGCAGATCAATCACTTGTTGTCAAGACCATAGTTACTAGAGGAGACTCTACTAACTATGAAAAGACCGAAAGCCAATCGGTTTTCTCACTTTATCAGAGTGAGTAAGATATGAGCTCTGTTCGTAAAAAGACCACAAAGATGACACAACAAAAGAGACTGATATTCTAGATTTAGCTAGATTTTTAACTAAAGTCTGTCGTTGCTGTGTGATCGGTTGTGCATGGATAGGTCATCATTTTCGATATATTACAATTCTAACATGGCTACGAGGCTAAGGGGAACAAAACAAGCGAGAAATTAATCTGATTCATTCCAAAACGTAGATATGTTTTTTTACTGTTTTATTTCCCCAAGTCCTCGACCCAGGCTAGAATTTTAATATGTCGAATTGTCCTATTTTCCAAACCTTCACAGGAGAGCTCAGTGTGGGTATAAGCACATTTTTTTAGGGCCGCTGGGTACGTATTGTTTAGGACAGGCCACAAGAAATAAGCAAACCATTTGAATTCAAAACAGGAAAACCACTCAAGGACTTGCACGATCAGTCTGCATTCCGGAAAGTCTTGTTACTGATCGAAGAATGACTTTGAATTCTAAGCAGTGCTTAATAGCAGGTTTTTAATGGAATTGAAACACTGAATAAACTCTGACATGAACAGAAGTATTTTTTTAGTCTCTGAAAAAACGTTTAGGCCGTGTCGATAGGAAGTGATACATAAGCCATTTAACAACTTGAAGTCAGCCTTTCACCAGAGCAAAGCTAAGAGTGGTAAACTCTGACATGATTCACCCAGCTGTACATTCCATAATCATTCGGTGATCTTTGATGATTTTCTATTCCTTTTCTTTCAGTTTTTAACGTTGTGCTCAATCATATGATTTCCAATTTAGCCTGCTTTCTAATATAAATGAGCATCGACAAATAACAAGATATTCAGTGGTTTTCTAGGAGGTTTCTAGAAGAGAACAGAAATCTACGCTACCAAGGGAAGTGAAAATAGACAATTTTTATTAATAAAACCGAAGTTTTGAGATAAAGATTCTCCCTGATCAGTGTTTTGCACTTACGATCCGTTGTATTTTTCAGATTAAGTGATAGACTCTCTAGTTTGAGTTTATTAAGTTCTGCATCGATTGTATAAAACTGAAGAAATACTTTCTCATTGTAGTCACAGTTCAGTGGTTTTGAGCTGAGTGACAGGAGCTCTCAGCATAGGACTCCAAACATTCAAGGCAGCAAATAAGCCCCAGCTTTTTCTAATCTAGCTCGGAAACATTCGCTTAACATGAAACCATTCATGACACATTTATCTTTCAACAAAATGGAAGACGGGGCGATTTAGCTAGATGCAATTATTATACCCTAGTAGCCAAGTTCAAGTTCAGTTCTATTGTTATCTCACTTCTCTATGAGTACTAGTAAATACCACGACAAATTTAGCAGCGTTCCACGCAAGGTAGCTCGGGAAGCTTATCATAGGCATTCCATTCTACAAAAAAGTTAAGAAATTTCGATTGAAGGAGACTTATAGATCAGTTATATTCAACAAATGAGAGCGATGTCCTTGGAGGAATTTTACATCAAACAGACATCAGCTATTTAGAGGTATGTTCCAGTTTATTTCACTCTGATTCAACTGCAATTCCAGCATCTCCAGTACACAGACACGTAGGAAGGACATGTCTGCGGCGCAATTAGTGTCTAGGCTCGCACACCCCCAGCTCGACTGGTTTTCACTAGTAACTCATAAGCAGAAGACATGCCCGACAGCAACAACAAGGATATTCCTACTTATGATAATGATTGGTCACAGTGGAGAGGTCATTAATAAAAACGTTATTGACTAGCGGTGACATTAAGCAGTGGTGACATGAATTTTATCTACCTCGATAGGAGCCCCTGGTGGTGGGCTCCTGATCTCGAAGAAAAAATAATCCAGACTTAACTAGGGGCTGATTCAACAAAGATCGAATTTTGCAAAAAGGTTTAATTACAATGAATGATCTACGCATTCAGAATAGAAGGTTGTTTGTCTCAATCAGAGCACAATACATACATCTGTACGGGCAACAGTGCAGTAAGAGAAAAGAGAAGACCTGTACAACGACATGAGCATTTTTCAATTTTTTTGTTCAGTTGACATTTGGTTTTTCTGGGTTTTGCATAAACTGTTATACTGATCTACGCTTTGAAATCCTTCTTGCCGAGAAACTCAATTTTTATGAAGTACCTGTTCCCTTCCACCCCTCCCACCCCTCCCCCGTCGTAAGGCTGGCCATTCTGCAGTACGTGACTATTTTGACACAGTACCTTTCCAGTCTGTGTTTGTTCAACTCGCGCACGTGCTTATACCGGTAAACTTGGTTTACATCTTGATGACAGACAAGATAGCACGCTGCAGACATACCTGCTCGTGTTTGCGAGAGGAAATCAAAAATCTTGCATGAATGACTGAATTCTTGCACGGTCACTCTACGTGATACTTAGCCAAACTCTTAAAGAATTTCACTGACTCCATACTGACAAGAGATTTAAGGAATTTTTCAAGTGGTCCAAGTACGTTTCTACCGCAAACACTTCTCTGGTCCTCGATCAAAGATCGAAAAGATCCAATGCCACAGTTTCTCTTATCACCTTAATACACTTCGGTGTTACTGATGTTTATTTTTACCCATCGGAATTTGACAAATTTTAAAGGTAATCCATGCCCACGTGCACAGCATTCAGTAAATCTCAGTTGAGAAGCGTTTTACGCTCTGCCTTAAGTTCAACATCACATAGTTAAATCAAAAAGCTGTCTGAGTGTGAGATAGTTTTTGTAATAGACGACCTATATTACAGACGAGAAACCTGTTCGTGACAGCGCATGCGGTCATAGGAAAGTCCGATTCAAAAGGTCAACCATTTTAATCTCTTTACGTGACTTAAATATAACAGGAATTACCTATTGTTAATCTACAAATAAACATAGGCGTTCAATAACTTTGCGAAAAAAAATGCACTACTCTGTTGCCACGTTTAATGTAAAATAATTTCTTGAAAGCAGATGTTGAGTGTGCAATGTGGAGGTTAAATATTCCACAAAATGGGATATTCCAGTTAACGTTTACGGTGTGGAAAACACAAAATTCTCGAAGGTACTGTTTTTGGAATCTGTTTGCTTTTGTCTTAAAATAGGCACGTCGCCTTGGACAAAGTCCAGGGTTACTCGTGCAAATTCGCAGCTCGGCCTGAGATAAATCGCAACCTCTTTAGTCCCGAGGCGTAGTTGAATGAATCTGTCTCAGTTATTTTTCCTCTTCCCAATGTCTACTGTAGCTTTTTTTCCCTGTTTCTTCGCGATCTTCTGGAATACTACCTAATTCTTGTGTAGCGGACACAGCCGTTCAGTGAGAACAGTATTTTGTAAAACTGAATTTATCATTGCCATAACTGATTCAACCGCAAAATAACCAGGACCTGCGCACAACTGATGCAAAGTTCAGTTTTCACTTTTTTATTCGGAGAGTAAAAACTCAATCAATATTAATCTTGTGAGTGGGGTATCCTGAGTATGCTTGGAGTACAGAGCTTGTACATTTCTCCTTCTTGTAATGTACAAGGTCGATTTAAGGCACTTTAAATCAGCATGACTAATTCTCACACGACTGATACAAAGTTTTCACTCTACAACATGATATCATTAGAGTGAGTATACTGTTCAAAGAGGTCCAAGAGTTTGAATCAATCATTATTTTTGGATTTCTGCTGTATGAATAGAATATAGAGATTATATTTTTCTTTCCTGAAATGTGCAAGGTCGGCTTTACTTTAGACTCTAGGTTTTTCTTAGTGTATATATTTCTTCCAATAATCCCTTGCAATATAATCATACGTTGCTCTACGTGTATAATTTTCGCATGAATGACCGATTTACAGAGATCGGAAGATCATTAAGATGTCTAACGAGCCACAACAAATACCAGTCAGTCTGGTTCAATATAATGCCTTTGAGTGGGACATCGTGATGCACCGCACGGGGCACATTAGTTACAGAAAGCCACATGTAATGTTTCTTTTACGATAATCAGCTCATCGTGATCTGTTTTTTTTTTTTTTTTTTTTTTTTTTTTTTTTTTTTTTTTTTTTTTTTTTTTTTTTTTTTTTTTTTTTTTTTT
>OMLO01004480.1_pt1 | contig 11687 bp, 3 predicted proteins | sample 1674811 | NCBI WGS metagenome assembly OMLO01 (sample SAMN06265003, study PRJEB25207) | coral metagenome | isolation source: Coral host | place: Mexico:La Bocana,Puerto Morelos, Mexico | collected 2008-11-13 | reverse complement strand
CTATTTGCCTTAATTAGCATTATTGCCTATTTAACATTCAACTTGCTTTGTAATTTTCCATTCAACTGAAGATGACAAGTTCTGTCGAAACATGTCTTTCAAACTAAAAAAAGTGGTCGTTTTCCTTAAAATCTTACAAGGTTCAAATTAGAATGTCTGTGATAATAGAAACTTTTCGACATTTGACGAGAATGAAGTATGATCTTACAGCACATTACAGGCTAACATTCCATATGAGTACTTTAAAACCAAAACCAGAGCCAAGGGTTTGGTCGACAGCAGTAACCAAACCTCTATCACTCCCAAAAGCACTTTTCCACACCAGGAAAAGCAACTGAATTGAAGCACACTGTGAATTTTCGATCTGTCTCCACAAGGCACAACTGAGATCAATTGTTGATGTTTAAATGGTAAGGTCCCATCCTCAATGGTAGGTTAAACTACACTGTACCTCTGAAATATGTATCCAGCTCCACCACTATTTACTGGACAGGTCAATCAGAAAACATAGGATATTGTAAATCTATCGTGTTGCAAGAGAGGCGAACTTGTCAACACACTTTAAAGACTTCAAAATGCTTCTCTCAAGCTGACCCAGATTTTAAATGAATCCAATGAAATGTGAGAGACACCAGCCAAGCCTTTCACGGACTGGCTCCCTGGAATGGGGTTTCTAGTCACTTCATCCAGGATTTGTCATCTTCTAGTGACGACAAACTTGGCATATCTTCACGTGTTACTGGTTAGTCTACCAGGTTTCAATATGGAGTGTCCTTATACCGAATCCAAAGTAATCACTCAGCCAGTCACAAACGGTACAGACAAGACAATGACACAACAAAGACTCACTGCACCCACATGTAGCAGAGGAGGAGCATGTGTCGAAAAGGTGTGTGAGTTGAGTTACAATTGATTATGGTTTCCCTTTTCATTGGAAGGTAAAGTGGCACAAGTATCCTAAGCCAATCATAAAATGCAGTGATTACTTTGGTTTTGGTTTCACAACTCTTATTGGAAAACCACAACACGCTTTCCACCTTCACATGAAGCCATTTTATATAAAAGCTCTTTTACACTGACAACTAAGTAACCCTGCATATGTGTCTGTGAACGAAACAATGATAACTCTAGAGCAACTCTTTCACACCGTACTGTCTGATTTCTTCAAAATCTGACTTTTTTTAAATTGGTGTACGGCTGTGTAAATGGAAGCGGTAACTACCTCAGAGAAGCAGCAACACACATAATAATTATTATATAACACCTGATACAAAGGCATTTTATTGAGTTTTTCTCTAAAAGTTGCTAAAATACAGAGAATACTAACAAAGCATGTTTTACATGTACAAGTTACAGTATGCAACTTCATGATTAACTTAAAAACTGGCATTAAATTATCAAGCATGTATCATAAAAATATTTTTTAAATACATTGAAAAATGTATCTCATAGACAGGTGATTCAACAAGCTAGAAACATAATTATAATAGACTTTCTTAAAACATCAGAGCAACATAAGGTGAACATCACAACAGGAGATCATATCACTTAAACAGCAATTCCTCCCAAAAAAAGTCCCCCTTCTACCCGCCAAGATAAACATAACTGAATTTTTTAATAAAAAATATAGCAGAATTTTCAAACCACTTTGTTCTAGAACCCTGTAAACAGAAATTCTGCAAAATGCAATTCCCAAAACTTATTCCAGAGTCTTGCTGCCCTAAATTGCTTGTATGTTTTCAATGGACATTGTTCTGGTATCAAAGATACATGCTTGCTACATGTAAACAGGTCCCACTATACTTCAATTTTTTACTTACACTAGCAAAAACCTTTTTTATTATCTTGAGCCTAGATAACTAGCCTTGTTTTCAAACAACTTAAGCATGATCCAACACAAAATGATGCCTTGATAAAATGATACATTCTGCAAGTCAAATTCAACAACAAAATTTTTTTAACAAACACTAGGTCAAAATACAGTGTAGTGTGGATGCTGGAAATGGTCAAGTGGTGATCAGAGCAACCCTGGCTAACAAACCAAGAAAAAACTAACACAATGTTAAGGCCTCACCACTTCTGAAAATATTCACCAATTTCACATGAATAATGAACAAATATTCACTTTTTTTATATACTTCACAGGTGAATAGTGCTCTTTACACATTCAGATTGGTTCATTAAGAGGTGATAAGCAAGTGCTATTCACCTCAGAGAAGCTGAAGAGAAACAAAATGGCTTCCTGTTTAGCTTTGTTAGTTTGTTGTCAGCTATATAGCAATTTTTTGGTCTGCTATCGTTATTCGGCTTGTGTGGTATAATACCATTAATACTAAAACAATTATTCACCCCCGTGTTTGTGAAAGTAGTGGAATGTACATATGTATACCACTATTCACCTTCACTTCAGCAATCAATTGTTCAATAATGGACACATTTCCACTCTGAAGGCCCAAATTAACTGTTGCAGGCTAGTCCCTGGGATATACATGTAAGCCACTTTATCATTTTCTTTCACCCTTGCTAGACCTCTAACCAATGAGACCAAGGACATGCATTGAAATATGGGCTGTGCTGCTTACAGGGACCTACATTTAGGGCTGCTCTTCTTCTGCTAAATAGCACAGTGGTCAAGAAATGCTACCAAGCAGTATTTTAACCAGTTTAAATAATACAAATGACCTACATGTAGATACATGTAAATACAACTAAATGTAGAATTCATTTCATTTTATAGAAGCCAAAGCAGAAAAATCCAAAATGCTTGCATATACATTAACATCAATAATATTAAAACTTAAATTATGCATGTAGTCATATCACAACGTTCAACACAACTTGGGGATTTTTTAGGGACAGCAACACATCTTAAAATGTACCATAATTTAGACTACTACTTCTTTTTTTATATAGTAGAATATATATACACTGTAATATAAAAAAAACTTTGCAAGTGTGAAATTTGCAATCTGATAAACTAAGGGAGGTGAGCTGTACATCTAAAATGCTAGGCAAACTAATAATTTATAGCACTTAACGTGCATAAATTATGTAATCAGAGATACAAAAAAAATCTTTCTTATAAAATGTATAAAATGGCATAAATGCAAGTCAAACTAAAACAGTTTTAAAAACTAAATAACAACTGGAAGAAACTGTAAAGCTGGAGCTATGGAGACTTTCTTAAGGAAAGAAAGTTTTAAATTTTGTAAATAAATGATATATGTAGTTTGTTTTACAGTTGATACAAGCTTCTTTCATTACTGTTTTTAATTAACTAGATGTATTTACACTAATATTTTGCACAATAATTTATTCTCAATGATGAAAAAATTAATACAGTGGCTCTGTAATTAAAACCGGTAATCGTTCCTGAATTTTCTCCAGACTTTTCATAAGAAAACAAAGGTTTGAAGTACCAGATCACCTCAGAAAATGTGACAGAATTTAACTTGATTCTTACTTCTCAAGGACTTCCGCTCCATAATTATATAAATAGATCTACCACTTGAAATTTTTCTTGTTCATACATGTATGAGCTATGATACTTTCTTAATTAAATAGTAGTCTAAGAGACGGTCACTTCACTTGGTGAAACATTCCAAATGACATGCCTGAGCAGTTTAGCAAACCAACAAGGAGATTGATGCAAGGGCTCAAGAGTTGCAAGAATACTATTAACTAATTTTAAAATTGTTACTTTTATTTACTATTTTTTTTAGTTTGCATTGAGATTTCTTAGCACTTATGCTACGTTTGAGTACAAAACTATTTACAGATAATTATTAGTACATTTATTTTCTATGCTGTCCTATTACTTGTCAAAAGAATGAAGAATAACTACTTAATACAAAAAGTTTCAGTTAGAGATGAGGCAAAAAATAACATCAAAAGTACATGTATATAAATGCGCTATGTTAAAGCCATCTACAACCTTTTCATATTTAAGTAAAATAAAAAAGTGTTCTCTGGCTAAAAGTATACAACAGAACACAAGCTTTCATCTGCCAACTATAAGTACTGTACAGTCTACATATTGCCCATTGAAGACTGTAATAACTAAACACAGTCAAAAGCTTGTGTTTTTTATAATTATACTTAAAGCCAGAAAAATGCTTTCAAATTTTACTATAATTCATCCTGGCTGCTGCCTTGGCTTCTATATTTTCTTATCAAATTACATGTGTGGGATTGTCTGGAGTTTTAGCCACTTAATGTTCACAAAACAATTTACAATCCCTCCACAGCACTGTTACAATCAAGTACATTGTACATCTACATAAAGTCAAAAGCCTCTGACAAAAGAATGACATTGCATCCTTTAGATCAGTCAACCATATCCTGTATTTCTTTTGCCTAAGAAAGGCGAGGGCATGTTTATCTACCGGAGCCAGCTACAATTATAATCAACAGGCTTTTCAACAGGTTCAACAACTTAATAGTTGTCCTTTTTAACAAAAGTTCAAAGATTAAGATCTTCCCTTGGATTTAAAGTTGATATGTAGCACACGCATTACATGTAGTTAAGCCTGGGTAATTCATAAGCTGTTTTAGTGTCAGAGGAATGTATTAGTGTAATCCATAGAAAGCAGGAAATGAAAAGAAAGGATAAACACAGGAAAGAAGGACATTCTTTACATTATTTGCATAGTTTAAGCCGACTGCATTTTTAGTCTAGACTAAGATTATCTATTAAACATTTAATCCTTTTATCGTACAAATGAGATGTCTGGAATCAAAGGCATCTGTTTTGAATATTACCTTGTCAGCATGAGCTAACAAATCACTTTATGTTGCATTCATTTATTTCTTAGCAAAATGTACTTTGTTTATCTTCAAAACCACAAGATTACTGTTGTTGACTTCAAGGGCCACAGACCTCATCCAAATCTAGAGAGAGATTAGGGAGAAAAGAATTAGGTCAGACAGAGTGAAGAAGAGTTAGACAGAGTATAAAGTGCAGTCAAATGAAAAGAGTTCAGTGTCAAGAGAAACAGATCATATTGGAAATGATAACATGGCACAGTGCCCTGGTGCATAATTTTGCGCTTCACTGACAAGTATGTCACTGCATATGGGTTAGTAATTACAGGTTATGACAATGTAGAACTTTTAATTTAACTCTTTATATTCTACCTAATTACAGCTTATATTGTATGTTAACCATTTCAGCCATAAGCTAAAAGCCATAAGCTTAATTATTTTGCTAAACTGATTGCTATAATTATACTTCTCTTTATGTTAGTTCTTAGGGAATCATACAGGAAAATTGCAATCCTTTCTTTACAGTAGTTGTCAATTATTTTCTTAGTTCAAATCACGACTGTGCAAATTAATGGCAATGCATAAATTTTTGTTTAAATGCCAGAGCTTATGAAAAACAAATACACTCTATGTTCCTATGTACAATATTACTGACAATAAATTATTTAACTCTGTAGATTTTTATCTGACAAAGTGAATACACTATTAATGGTAAATTGCCAAAAGAACTGATTCTTGTCTAGTGAACTGGTTACTTGTCATTTAGTTTATGGAATGAAACCGTTAAATTGACTTATAAAAGCAGTTACTGTGATTTTATATGCAGCAGTATAATTAATTATTTTAACAGGTGCAATATACAGTTCTTAAGTCCTTATTACAAGTCCATATGTTAAATCAATTCTTACTATGTAGTCATAGCAGTAGTTGTGTACATCTTGATGATAATAAATATTATTTTAATACAAATACATGCAGCAAAATTACACGTACATGTATGTTCATACAGCTACTGTAACTTAACCTTATAAAGTTATTAATGGTAGCGCATGTAACTGATCTGTAATAATAATAACAATAATACACACTTGACCAAGTCACTGCTTTAGAATTTACTAATGTACATTTTGTAATACCAACTCAGAGTCCCTCAAATCTGTCGTTAGGAGAGTAAACAACCCAAAAGAGTTTGCATCTAGATTCGACTCCACAAGATTTTTCGACGATGATGATAATACCGTTAAAGAATAATTTAAAGATTAGATTGCTAAACACACAACATCACAAACTGATCACATCTGCCAAGAACCCACACAGCTTTTAACTCTCACTGGCAAATTGTGATACCCTTGCAGGAACCATGCATACGTGTATGCCTTGAATTGGTCCTTGCAACAAAAAAGCAACATTAAAAAGAGCTTCCAGCAGCTACAAGCACAACTTCGCCACCAGTGTTGTAGGTCATGCACACAGATGAAGACCACCCATGAAAGATCCATGCTGCACAACCGAATAATTACATGTAGCTATAGGTATAAAATTTAATACAGGTTTAAGACAAATGCTACTGTTTATTGCCAATCTGGGTCACTTAATCTTAGCTCTGAATTTGTCGAACAGAATTCTACATACTGTAATTCATACAGCTTTAGACAATCGCACCAAATGAAAGAGTCATGCCACTCAACAGAACAATAGCCTCTAACAATACAGGTTTTCAAGAAATGCTACAGAACGTTAACACCATCCACACACAACCAGGTCACCCAATCTTAGCTCCGAGTTTGCCAATAGAATTCTACATAATTCACACAGCTCAATTAAAGACAACAAATGAAAAGCCATACCACTCAACCGAACAATAACTTGTAACAATAAAGGTCATCAACAAAATGATACAGAATATTGCGGCCACCTTAAAAAAAACAACCAGGTCAGCCAACCATGGCTCTGAGTCTAACAGAGTTCTGCATAATTCAGACAGCATAAGACACCAAATACCCCACCCAACTGAACAATAACTTGTATCAGTACAGGTTATCAAGAAATGCTACAGACTATTGCCATCATCCCAACACAGATTGTTCCCCAATCTTGGGCTCAAGACTCCATGCTGCTGCAAATGAGCTTTGTGACACAAATCATGCCACTGCTTTTAGTTGCTGAGCTCCAATAAAACACCTATACATGTAGCTGCTCTACATTATTAACTTACATGTACATGTTGCATGTACAATTAATTACAATCTCCAAAGGTTCCCATAGCATACTATTACAATGTTGAATAAGGTCTTTAAAACTCAAAGACTAACCTTTACTATGTCTGGACACTCCACCATTCTGTACTTTTGTAACTATGCTACTGCATGTGATATTTAGTTTTGCTGAATCTCTTTTGACTTCCTTGGTTTCTGGTTGAAAGCCATTGTGTGGTACTACAACTGGTGGGTGTTCAACTTCCTCTGACCTAATAATTTAAGGCCATTTTAATTAACAACAATAAGTAACGTTTTCTGCTGGGTGAGGAAGGAAAGAAGCAGACAGTGCTTTTTGCACACGCATCTGTGAGCCTACATAGGTAATAGTGCAGAGGAGGTCAGGTCATAACAGTTTGTCATTGTTTGCAGTTTTCTTGTTGTTGTTCGCCATTGCCTGACCTCGCACCCAATCACACTTTAAGCTTGATACACAATGTAGTTATTTTGCTTCTCAAGGTCATTTAGTTCACTCCTTGTTGCTGCGAAGCTCTTGTTTGGCCAGTTTTAGTAGTTATTAGTCTTTTACAGTATGTAATCCCAGTATTTTCCTGCTAGACAATTTCTTGTACAATTTTTAATTATGAAATAGTACCATTTTGTAATAAAAGCCAGGCTGTGTGGTTCAACTTGGCATGGGTTACTGACAGAGAAAAACTTAATATGTAGTGATTGTGTTTGGCATCTGTGCTATCAGTTAATGTACAGGTACATGTACTCTCAGCTCAGTACTGCCCGAGTCTTCAAATTTGGGAACTCAAGGTGAAAACTAGTAATTAGTATCCATACATGCAACCAACATGCTGTATGCAGCTAAAAGCCACGCTAGAATTCACATTTTTTTCCTGATTGACAATCTACTTACTTTTCAATATCATTCAGCATCTCTGGAGGAGGTGAAGGTAAAAGTTCTGGTGGTGGAGATGGAAATTCCTGTCCTTCTCCCTCGTCTCTAAAATCACCAGGAATTTCATCATCTTCATTGTCCTCTGGTGGTGGGGGAGGGGAGGGTGGAGGAGGTGATAAGGTGTCAACATCACTCACTTCCACCGGAGATGGTGGTTTAGGTTGGGGTTCATACTCAATACGCACACAACCTTCAGGAACTAAAAGTTCTTCTTCGACGGCCTTATCCTCATCGTCACCATAATAGTTCAATGGTGCACCATGTTCAAATCCTTCATCCACATCTCCCACTCCTTCATCAGCATGATCGTCAACAGCTTCCTTCGGCTCAGACATGTTCACCACTGCCTCAGTTGTGCCAGCCACTGCCACATGCAGAGGCTCTGCCTGCCATTCAAGATCTTCCTCTGATTGAGCTTCAGAGGGTGTGTCAGACTCCTCTCTTGTCATGTCAGGTTCATCGTCAAGATCCTGGAGTGGAATAGCACCCTCATTTTCTGGTAATGGTTCTGTGGCAAACTCTTCCTTGGGTGGGGTTTCTTGTGAGGTTTCTTGTGGTCTCTCTTCATGCTCAATGCTTGTGGTTGGCCCATTTAGGGATGTAGGCCGTTTTTCTTCGAGTTCTTGGTGAGGTATAAGAGGTCGTGGAGGTGTGCTCTCTATTACCCTTGTTTCAACATTACCATACCCTGCCAATAACCTTGGTGATGGCTGTGAGGAGTTGCCGACAGAGTTGTGCCTTGTTGGTGTTTTCATGCTTTGTGATCTGAAATAAAGGAATAATATTGCCATGAGAAAGGAAAACGTCAACAATATCTGCAACATCTAGTACAAGAAGGACATAAAAAAAAATGGTATAAATTAATTTTTGTTATATTGTTAACTTAAAAAGACATTTATTTAGAGAATGTACTGAGAAAAAGTTCAGGCTTGAATAGGATTTTCAAGGCTTCATTTTAAACTGCCTATAGTATGTTGCAAGTACAGGACTGTTCACTACTGCAATGGTCTTTAATGCCTTTAAACCAATAACTTACAGTTCAAATATAAGATTTTTCATGTACGTGTATTCACTTAATACTGTTTTGTAACAATCTTGCTGTTGCCAGTGTTCATCATGATTCAATACTGAGGAAGGAAGCATTATTTGTTTTCTTGCATGTTGATTATACCAAGACAAATGACAGTTACATTTACAGTGTATATGATTGTATATGGCATCTTAACATACGCAATTTGTGTAATTTACATGGCACCTGCAGACTGTATTGTTTCAAGTTTTAATCATTGAATTTCACATCTTTTTTTTTTTTCTTGCCATCAATCAGTTTCATGTATATGTACTTTGTACAGTTCAGTTTGCACAATGATGCAAAGACTCATTTACCTTTGAAACAAAGGCTGTTGTCTGAAGGTTGTCCGACATCCCTCGATGATTTGTTTTTGTGTTCTTCCACTGTATCTGAATGAAGACCCTCTGCTTAGGAGTCTTGGGCCAGTCTTCATTATAGGTTTACCTGCATTTTGTCTGAAAAAATAAACATACAGTATATTATGCTGACATTTTGTCCTTTGCACTTTTACCAACACAAAGGGATGTAACTAAGTACTAGGGGTTAGGATTTCTCTCATGCATCTACAGATGCCTACTTTGGGCTTGAGAGCTACTTAACTTTGTTATTTGCAGAAACAACAACAAAAAAATGAGTTAGTCTGAAGACGACTTCCGCTCAGGTTGTCGAAACCTCAGTCACCAACAACAGTTCTTTTCAGAACTACCTTCACCCGGACGATACTCCTGGGTTCAAACCATTCACAACAAAAAAATGATCTAGTTAATTGTCAGGGTCGAAAACAAATCAGATACCCTATTGCAATTTCCATTTCTCCAGCAGCATGAAAACCACAGCAGAACCACCAAAACCATAAATACACACCTGTGCAATAGCAGTACACTTAGACGTACATCTTTCAAGTGCAAAATACACCAATCACAGCACAAAAGGCAAGACATTAATATTTTGCAACAAAAGCACAAATTGAATACCACTTTTTCAGTTTATTTAACACTTGGTTGTGTGAACCCTCTGGTGGCCTGACACCTTAAACATTCCATAAAAATTATATATTAAAAATCCTGTGTTCAAAGGTGTTTGAGGAGGTGCAGTACAAGGGACTTCTAGCATATGATGGTCAACCCACCTAAAGAAGGCATGTGTGGTAATTGCAATTTTCCAGAAACTTTTACAAGCATTCCTGCTTGCCATTTGGAATTCTACAACATCCTTGTAGTGACCCTAGAGTAAAGAAGAAACAAATGGCCTATTTAACATTCTACCCACAGCAATTTAAAATGTATCAGTCAATCAGCAATTCATGAAGGTTGGTCTGTCATTTTTTTAATTGAAGGTTGGTCTGTCATTTTTTAATTGAAGGTTGGTCTGTCATTTTTTAATACAAGTTTTTCTGTGAACCTCAAGAGAAGCAGCTTTAATTTCACTTACAAAAATCTCCGGATGTAGCTTCAGAAGAAATCTCCTTCTCTTGAAGCTAAGTTTTCTAATTTTTGCCCTGAAAGAGTAAAATTATTTACTGTTAAAATTAAATGCAGTTAAATGCAATTTAACGGAGTTAACAACAAAGAGCGCCAGTGTTGTCTGGAGTCAGCGGCGTTTCATACATGGGCATGCGCCAGATCCCATGTGCTCTTCGACTGAAGTGTGTTTAGCGTTACAGGCGCTAGCGTGTTAGTTGCGTGGCTGGCAGCAGGACCTCATCTTCAAGGCTTCCTCCCTGAGTGGCGTGTGCATTATTTGTTCTTCGTTCGTCGTTTTCGAATCTTGCCGTTGTTTCTTTCGTTTGGTATGGCACATCGTCGTGCAACAAACAACAGTGTGGCCGCCATGTTGGATTCAAGTCAGCCTTCTTCTTCAGCCGATTCTCCCTCTTCGGTCGTACGTCCTCCCATTTCTTCGACTCCGGTGTCCACTCCGCCCTCCTTCGTCCTCTCTCAACAGGACCTCAGTCAAGCGTTTTCACAGGCCTTGGGGGATACGTTACCTCGCATTTTGGCGGCTTTGCAAAGTCACTCATCGAGTTCTTCGACGGTGGGAAACGCAGCGTCGGGCACGACGTCATCCGGTTCTGTTGTCATTAACCAACCACTGCCTTCTTCTGCAGGCCAGTCCTCAGGTAATTTGGTCGTTCCTCCCTTTATTTCAACATACTGCACGTTAGGCAATTCTTCTTTATCTTCGCCATCGTTGTTTGGTTCTCGTGGTGCTGCGAATGGATTGCCATCTTCCAACCAGTCTTTCACGCCATTGGTTTCCTTTGGTTCTAATTTCTCCATCGCCTCTACCTCAACATCCCTGAATAGGCCGTTTGTTGTTGGCCCCGGTTATTCCCCTATCCCTGAGAAGCTGGTGACAAAAATTAGGTCTGGCCAATTTGTGGATCTTGCTGACTTGCTAGCAGAGAACTTGAAAGCCCAGGAGACAGAGCCCCAAACGTACCTTGATGGCAAACTTCTCGTGAGTTCTTCCAAGAAAAGGGTGCAAGAGATCACTGATATCGTGACATGGGTTGAAGCATTCACCGTGTACTCGTGGATCTTCTGCTGCGCTCACTCTTCCAGATGGCAGGACATGACACAATACAAGCTGCTAATTCTCAAGACGTCGCGCCAGTTCCCTGGGAAGGCTTGGCTCCATTACGATGTTGCATTCCGCAAGGATGCAGCTGCTGCAGGTTTGGTGGACT
>OMLO01004479.1_pt1 | contig 11688 bp, 9 predicted proteins | sample 1674811 | NCBI WGS metagenome assembly OMLO01 (sample SAMN06265003, study PRJEB25207) | coral metagenome | isolation source: Coral host | place: Mexico:La Bocana,Puerto Morelos, Mexico | collected 2008-11-13 | reverse complement strand
TTTGTGTTTTGTTCTTTTAGGTGAGCGACCATTCAAGTGTCATATCTGTCAAAAAGCCTTCAAACAGTCCAGTGATCTTAAGAAACACATCAATCTTCACACTGGAGCCAACCAATTCAAGTGTGAGGAATGTAATATGGAGTTCCGCCGAGCTGATGCACTTCGTAAACACAAACTGGGACACAAAGTGGGTAACATGCCCTGTGGTCACTGTGGGAAGAACTTTTTGCACATAGGAGCATTAAGGGCACATAGAGCTATGCATAACGGTAAGACTGAAGAAAATATAATTATATACAATATTTGACAAGTTTGTACGAAATGTTTTGATTTTTTGATTTTGATTTTTTTTGTTCACTTCTCCCCCAAGTGATTTGTTGACTTTTCTATATTTTAGACTGCACAGACAACTATTTTGTCACCCATTGTGGTTCTCAAATCAGTAGACCCATGTGGCTATGTTATTTGATCCATTGGTGAGAAAATCTCATCAACAAGGAAAGACTGTGAAATAACCTAGTTAAAGATTAAGTCCATTGGGTTATTGCCTGACATTTTTGTTACGTCACACCAGCAATTTTCTAGTGCCAGAATTACACTCATAAGGTGGAGAGAGGTACTGAGAGGGTTACAGTGTCTTGTTCAAGAATACAGCACAATTTAATACTCAAGCAGCTGGATTAAACTCAGACAGCTTAACCATGAGGTCAGCATACTCAACCATCAGTGTAAAGTGGCTGACGCTAACCTAGAGCAATCAAATGTAAGGCTAAGCTTACAAACACTGGAATAAAAAATCTCCTGGATTTAACTATGGTCATTTTTTTTCTCAATAGTTCAACCTGTGAAAACAAGCAGATCATTTCATCGTTGTAACTACTGCTTCAAGACATTCACAAAGGCAGAGAGCTACAAGGCTCATATCGAGGAGCACAGTCGAGAGCAGGGTGGAGCACTTGTGCTGTTTGACTGTAAAATCTGTTCCATGAAGTTCTTCACTGAAGTTGAATTCCAAGATCACATGAATATTCACAATGGCAACCGCCCATATAAGTGCTTTGTGTGTGATAAAGAATTCTGCATTGCTGAACATCTGCAAGATCATGTCAGGCTTCACTCTGACGCAACTTCGCGTGTCAGGTGCGAAGAAGGCAGCAATAGATTTCAAATGCCAGATGACTTAATGAGGCATGCAGCAATCCATGCTTGATGTCAATCAATGAAATTTATGTAACTTCTGTATGATATGTTATTTGTCCATTCTGATAATGTCTGAGTTTGAAAGTACATGTGTATCAACATTGACAGTGTTTTGTGATGTTAAATGGACAGCTAGGACACAACTTGGACTTGATCAACTTGAATTGCTGATTTGCACAATGATAGCAGCTATTGTTTATGCCTCATTCTGAAACATTTGCTTTTCTTATCCAGTAGGAAGTAAATCAGCAATCCCAGTTGATCTGGTTTGAGTTTTGTCGCTGCCTAATATTTCTGAACTCTTTTAGCATTGCATGGGTGTGTTTCATTCAAAATTTTAAATTCATGCCTGATAAGTAGAAACAGTTCAGATTCAACAGTATAAAATGAGATGTCTTAAGACCTACCACTGTCAAAGATTGCTGACAAGTTGCAAATATCTTGTTGACTTGTCTAGGTTTGTTGGTGAGTGAGTCAGCCAGTGTGTCACTGGCATTAGTAATCTTATCAAGGCTGGTTATATGCAGTTGGTAACTTACAGCAACAAATACTTGAGGGGCACTAATGACAGGTCAATAAATCTTGTATTGCGTCTAGTTATGGCATGTACCGGTAATTGTGATAATTGGTATTCACTAGTGTGACTAGCGTGCCTGATGTGTTCGGTTGTGTAGTGGAGGCAAAATTTGTAAATAACAATTGTTATTAGTCCATCGGTAACAGTTATATAATATATTATAGAACAATTTCTGTCCAGAAATTATTATCTTACTATTCTCTTAATTCTAGAGCTATGTTAAGAAAATATGATTTTATTGTAAGGTTATTTTTGATCTAGTTGTTTTATCTCAAGTTAATCAGTGCTCTTGAAATTGATCTCACCTGGAATAATAATTTTGATGTTTTTTAAGTCCTTGAGAGAGAAATAAGTCATCTGATAGGAAATCAAATCTGAGTGTCTTGCAGAAAGCAAGGTTGTGATTGTGTTTCAGAATTAAGCAAACACACTTCACTTGTATAGTTAAGAAACTCTTAGTTTATTTATAAATGTTGTTTTCTTATAAAGATATGGCCTTTTTTACTATAAACTGTGGACCAAAAATATTAGTTGGCATAGTTATCAACCTTTTTATAGTGATTATTCATAAATTGAAGCGAAGCTTGTTTTTACAAGAGATAATGAAATTTGCTTGATTTGCTCTGTCAGATGAATTCTTACAATAAATAAGAGTCCAGTTCTTCAAATAAACAAATATTAATATTAACCTAGCCTTGGAATAAATCCTCTACTTTGAATTCAGAGTTAAATAATATTTCTTCAATTTAGCAGAGGACAACATACTAGGTATTTTAAACAATGCAAGAGCTTTAATAATAGTATTCTCTTCTATGGTGAGAAATTTCATCTCTAAGTGGATGATATTATTATTGAAACTTATTAACATGTACCATATAGATTGTGGTTACATTCTGCATTTAATTTATTGTCCAAAATAGTCACCAAGTGTATTATTTGGTCGGCAGGCCGACTTCTTTTGTAAGCTTAGTTTAATTTACTAGCTAAGTAACTTATAATCCGATCCAGAATTGGTAAATTATAGTCACATATAGTGATTTTCAAATGGAGATTTAGAGTTAAACAGATTTTAGAGTTTCTATCCATACTACAAAATCGTTTCCAAGTCTGCTAAATTATACAATAATTTAGAGTAAAATCTCTCTCTGTAAGACTCTTACACAGTTGAGGTTCAAATCTTCCCAGTATAATTTGTGTACATTATGAAATTCAAGATCATGCACAAGAAAACATTTATTCACCCTCTCAAATGAGATATGAGCCATAAAAAAATATCCATTACTATGATGTAGCAATGCATATACTTAGACACTGATTGGTTGTCAGATTTGTTGACCAATCGTGACCACTTGTAATAGTTGTTAGTGCACTTGTCATTGTGGTGAAACAAAAAGACTCACTTCCTTTGTTGTATCAATTGCCACGTTTGACTTTGTGTGCGCAGCTAGACTGCAGTGACAGCTATGGGCTGATATATGCTATATGCTGTGGGTTTGGATTCTGGCTTGGCTTTTCTTGTGTGTCACAGAGTAAAATCAGTTTACATTGGTATAGATAGTAATATTATTGGACAGAGTACTGTACAGTTCAAGGTGAAATCAGTCATAATAATTTATTGAAATTACCAGCATGTTTACTTCGTTAATTGTAAGATGCAAGGGCCCATTTATCCTTGATTATAACTAAGGGGATGTCTGCTAAAAAAGCAAGTGCAATATTCTATCAGTTTAACAAACAAACAAACACAGAGAAGCCATTATTAAGGCTAGTAATAACTACTGGAGTTTGTGGCCACTTAAAGCAATCCATCACCAGGGCTTGTAACAGTATACTTGAACACCCATATGATCATGTTTCAATTGCCAAAGTGGGGACATGGAAAGCCAGAATTTGTATTATAGTGTCGGGTAGCAGCAGTAATAGTAACAACTTTAGATGCAAGACAATTTGTCAGCATGTTGAGATTATATCAAATAAAATGACACCTTAAGTTCAATGTTGTTTTATCATTTGATTTGTTAGAAGGCTCTCTCCAGTCTCAGTCTGTTTTGACCTTTTGTTCAGAGACCTCCATGTTTGCCAAAAAATGACTGTTTTGCAGTTTTACTGCATGTCAGTTTCACTGCAGGGACACCTGCTGAATGCGAACAAACAGAAATATGCAAAGTTAACATCACTCGGTAGTTTCAGGCTCCCATATATATAGCACATTCTAAAGTAGAACATTCTACTTGACATGATGGAAACTTCATTGACTCAGTAATTTATTTTTCATGTTATAACATGCTGATGACAATTCTGAATAGATATACCGGTATTTTACAAAACCACACACTAGGGATTTGAACTATAAATATCATAATTAATCCTTACTAATAGTTGACCTGACAAATCCCGACAACAATAGTGGTTACATCTGATATATTGAGATAAATAGTGTTTCTTTGTTGTAACTTAAAAGTAATATACACAATATCCAACTACATGCTTGCACACTGCAATTGGTATAGCACGTTTTATAGTAGAGCATTCTACTTGACACGAGAAGGTAACCAAATTTTCTCAGTAATTTATTTCTGATATAAAACATGATACCATGCTCATGGAATTCTGAGAACATATTTAACAAAACCACACACTAGATATTTGAACTATAAATATCATACAGTTCATTAACAAAATGATTTGTCCTATATAGCTATTACTGTCAATCAAAATGTGCCATTCTAGAAAACATCCATTCCAACTCCATGGAAGGGTTTGGTCTGGGCTATGGAAATTCAAGGTTTTTAAATGAATAACATAACTAAACTAAGTTTCATGTGGGGTGGGCAGGGAATCAATTCGAGAAATACCTGCAAAAGGAGAATGCATTGCTTTTGGAACAACAGAATATAGATGTTTATTCTGTTGTTCCAGAAAACATTGATACCCCTCCCATGAATGTTTTTTCTTGTTTGAACAACCTGCCCTTCTGAAAATTCCAGTTTTAATTAATATCATCCTTCAAAAATTTTGGCTTTTCAGCATTTCCAAAAACTTTCCTTGGGGTAGGTATTGATATTTTCTAGACCCACAAATTGTACTTTTGACTGAACATCAAAATATTCAAGTAGCGTAAATAGGCAAACTATTTTGAAATGCTAATAATACATTTATTCCAGATACCCGAACTATTCTTGTTAATTTGTATAGTTACTTAATCATTTGATCTCTATGATCTACTGCACAATGCCCTAATTTAGATTGCAACTACAAACTGTCGTTTCTTTAACTGAAGACAACGATTATCTAACAAGACTTTTAAAATAGTCATTTACAGTTATGTAGTTTTGAAATTGAAGCCTAGTATGGTACAGCAAAAGTTATATGACCTTATATAGCTAAAAAAAAACTAACAATTCAATGAGCTTTCAGATATTTCAATGATTTGCAACAATGTGGCATGGAACAATTGTCAAGTTAAAATGAAATTTGTGAAGAATAAAATAAATTAAATGCACTGCTTAAGTATATACTTGATACAGAAATACTAATGCATAAATAAATGACTTAAACCTGCACACAAACAGCTGTTGCAGGAAATACTGCATTAACATGGAAGGACACAATATAATGATATTGTCCCACCAGGGTATGTGTGGAACAGCTAGCGTCTGCATGCCATATTATTTCAAGGTATTCATTGCACTGCTGCAGTAACTTTTCCTGTTGGAGCTAATGCCTCCAGCATGGCTGCGGTCATGCCATTGAGATCATACTCGTGTCGCCAGGCCCAGTCCTTTCTTGCATTACTGTCCTCTAGAACCTGGGGCCAACTGTCAGCTACAAGAGATATATATGCATCTCAAAGTTATAAAGTAAATGGTTTGCAAAAGCCTTAAATTACTAATAATAGACTTATAACCTTTCTGATTTATTACAATTAGTATGTTCAGTCAAGAAAATGAAAATATGAGAATGGGCACAGTGCACTTAGGGAGATGAAGACTGGCCTTATATGGTAAGTGTGGTGGACTCTCGATCAAGCAGTCTGGGTTCCAGCCCATTGCATTCTGTGCTTGTAATGCGTATGACACTTTACTATTACAGTGGCTCTCTTCACCCAGTATCAGGTTGCTTGAAGTCACTTAATGCTAACCCAGGTTAATGGTTAAAAATTACCTACTAATTTTTCTTGTACAAAAATGTTCTTCACTCCTTGTGTTTTGTGTAGTTTGAGACTACTTTTAAGTAGCTCAGAACCGAAGAACACACAGTATAGATAGGGAACCTCACTGAAAAGTTATTGGTGGGGTTAACCCTGCAATAGACCAATATTGGGGAAAAAGAAATACTCTTAATTGCTACACACAGGGATAAGCTACAGCCACATGGACCACCTATGGCCCAATATACCGACCCCTTTTTTACATCCCACTCAAGCCTGATCTTTACACTGCTTAGAGAACCCCCCAAAAATAATGAGTTATCAATAACTATTTTACACCAACCTATAGCCTGCCTCTCATCAGGTTCATATTCCATTTTCAGTGTTGGGATAAATTTCTTCAGCTCATTTGCCAGCTCTTCAGGTGTAAAGCTTATAGCACTGATATTGTATGTGCGCATATTTAGCTTTTCTGCAGGTGCCTCTAGTAACTCGACAGTTGCTCGCAGACAATCGGGCAGATATATCATTGGCATTCTAGTATCAGGGCGCAGATAACATTTGTATTTTCCAGTTCTTAGCGCCTCATGAAAAATGTGGACAGCATAATCAGTAGTACCACCCCCAGGGGCAGTTTCTGCAGAGATGACTCCTGGGAATCTTGCAGAGCGAAAGTCCAAACCAAACTTGTGATGATAGTACTATGAATGGAGGATAAACAACCAAAATTTAAATGTTTGTCATATGCCCCACCTAAATAGCAAATACTTCATTGGTTTCATTGTTTAGCAACACAAAATGTTTCTTTTGTTTCATCCTTGACAAAAAGATGCCTCTATGAAAACCAATGTTTTTTTGTATACATTATATCTCAAAAACAAAGCAAAAAAAGAGACATACATTATATCTCAAAAACAAAGCAAAAAAACCAGGATATTGTTTCATAAACCTAAACAAACCAGCATGGGAAATTTGGAGCTGTTTTGGCAATATTCAATTTTAGCCAAAAGTCTAAATGCCCTTTTTCCACTCCACCCTTCAATTTTAGTTGCTCCGTGCTATCAGGATGCTGGATGTGATCTTGTGGCAAGCAGTATAAAGCAAATTTGGTCCAGTACATGTATCTTTACCTCTCCCAGAAGCTCCATGTGAACTTTAGCTACACCATAAATTGTTTTAGGCCTCTGAATTGTTAAATCAGGAGTTGGGTTTGACGGAGTTTCAGGACCGAATGCTCCAATTGTGCTTGGGCAAAACAGCCGTAAATTGTTTCTGCGGCACAGTTCAAAGATGTTGTGGACACCTTCAACATTCACTTGTAGAGCTTGGGACACATTCTGTTCACCAACAGCACTTAGAATGGCACTGAAATGCACCAGCCAATCAATTTGCTCATTGACTACAATGGACTGCAGGTTTTTAAAGTCCAGAATATCAGCATACAAGTATGGACCTGGCCAGAAAATATGGAAAAAATGTTTATCAGTAAATTAAATTATGGTTATTCAAACAGGAATAGCTACTGTCTGTGGTATACGTATGATTGATTATTCAGTATAACAACATTTTTAGGATCTTGGGTACTTTTAAAGGAGTGTGTTGGCTGAGCATCAACCAACACTACTGGTCAACAAGTTGACCGAGTGAGTGCCCTCCAGAGTGTTGATTGATACATCAGCTGATTAACTTGGCGTACACGTTGACAGGGGGCTACTCATGAGCCCAGACCCAACAAGTAAAAGCAAAGAAAGAAACAGAAGGAAACTCACCGGTTTCCAAAACATCCCAAGATGCCTTTGCAATGTCCGACATGATAACATTTTCTCTTCCATATTTTTCTCTAATAAATAACCATAAAAAATTAGTTTAAGAGACAAGATCAGTTAACATTTATCTATCTTCTTCAATAAGACATATTCTAGTTTAATATTTTTTTAATTCTAACCAACTGCCTGCTTGACCCAATTCATGTACTTTGAAGAAGTGGCTTTCACTTAAACTCTTTTCAGAAGATCTGACATAAATTTAGCACAACATCTAAGATCCAAGCAACGTGGATTTAGAGTAAGAGAGGTGCCCACGATAAATATTACCAGAAGTTCTCCAGGACAATTTAAGAGATATTTAGCTAGTACTTTCAAGACCCCAAAAGCTGAAAGCTTTGACATGTAATCGTGTTCAGGTCGAGTTTTAGAGAAAGGTTGTATGTATGTATGTGTGTTTGTAAGCTTTTGTTGTATTGAGTCACCTGTGTGCTGTGTGAAATTTAATTTAATTTGCATTTTGTTACTCACTCGATGCATTTGTTCTAATTCAAATCGTCTTTTTCGTTGTTGGATTTTTTTCAATCACTCGAGCTGTTTGATAAGCTCCCTTTTATATAAATAGCTGAATAAATGGGTAGCAATTAGGCTAACTCGAAGGCTGAGTCATCCATTGATTATTACTCAACACGTTATGCATATTTTAACGAGTCCGTTTACGGCGCGACAGTCATTTAACGGAGCACTTAGACGAGATCTTTACGTTAAGGTCGAATACACGGAATTGACCTAAAAAATAACACAGACAGAAGTCCGAACAACTTTGGTGCTGTGACGGCGTGGCTTAGCGTAACATTGATGTGGTTCGATTATCAACTTAGCCGGAAGATCTACGTAGTCGACATAACCTGACATCTTACCTTAACATTCTTGCAAGACCTCGTCCAAGTTGTCCTAAACTTCCTGAAGAAAAACAAACCGAATAATTCAAATTTCAAGAAACAAAATGAATCTTAGAATCGAGTCTTTCGCCAACTTTAAACGCTAATTCATGGAGGCATCAACAGGAATGTTGTTCAACGCAATATCAGTTTCATTTGGCGGAAAAGCGAAATTTCCTATGCTTCTGTCATTACCCCTTCGTATTAATGACAGAAGCATAGTTTGTCTTCAAAAATAACCAAAATAAAGCATAAAAGATTAAGACGACAAAAACAGACGTTGAAAATGAAACATAATACGCTACAAATGTACAGTCTAAAGTGTGGGAATGGTTGTGATCTAGAGCTTTTCATAACGAGTCTTACCAGTGATTAATATTCGAGGCGAATCTCTCTTGACGGCCGAGTAAAACGAACGGCTTTTCCCAAATACATTTTCGCTCATACAAGCCAAGTGACCCAATTTTAAGCTTCTCGTAAACATTTCGTATTCAGTAACGATCAAATCATCCGGCAGACGATAGACTTCCTTTTGTTATGGAACTTATGAATAATGTGCGACTTTCGCCACGCTCGAAGGCGTACTGGCGGTGTGGTTGGGGGTGTGTTGAAAACATCAGCCAATCACATGTCAGAATGAGCTAATTGGCATGCACAGTGCACAAATGCACGTGCTCTTGGCTTGGATCGTGCGTGCGTTGTCTACATACCATACTGTTTTTTCGCTTGTTTTACGCCCTATTTCAGATCGATATCAAAGGGGGGCAGTTTCACAGTAAATAACAATAATCAACGTCTGTCAACAAGAAAGAAAGTGGTTCCTTTTGCAAGTTGAAAACACAGGATTCTCGCATAATTACGTAATCAATAGGTTTGCAACGAGGTTAGGTGTTGTCTATCGCGACGCTGTCTTAGTTATTAGTTATTGCATCAGATGCTGCCAGACAAAAGGATCATTTCACAAGGTAATAATGCTTGAATAAAGACAGATGCCAAGACAGGTCCCCGGGGACAGGTTGCATCATCATGAAATGCCTGAGGGGTTGTGGCTATTTTATGCACATAATGAGATTGGGGAGACCAATCATATGCGGGTAGAATTAACAGCAAGTACCTTCGCTCTGGCTTAACATTTTCGGGCTAAAAGGTTTTCTGCGAAAGATTACCTCGGGGTCTTGTTTGCGTGAATGTGATTTCCCTTGGGAGACCTTGGGTAGAATGAGACGACTACGGGCGGCTAAAAATACACGGTTGCTGTTTGTTCCCAGTCTTAAAATGGCATGACTATCCCAGAGAGACGAGTTAGACCGCGGGCGAAAGATCCGCAAGGGAAGAAACGCAAACGAAGAGAAGTTCGCGGCTCTCGCCTCTTTTTCGTTTCGTTTCTTCCTTCGCGGATCTACGAACCTAAGAGAGACTACTCGCGGTTTCCCGGTAGACCAATTTAGCGTACTTTCACTGAATTAGTTTCCTTGTGCATGCAACATTCGCCTACTTGGATTACATTCACGCTATCTAGGGTCATCTCGTTGATGGGTCGAAAAAAGTGACGTTTTGCATTTATGCATTCTATCGTGGTTTTCAATCGAGAACGTCCCAGAGTGATTAAGGCGAGGGTACACCCGAAGGCCGAATTTTGGCTGGGTATTATGGTTTTAACGCAAATATCTCGTTCACGTTCCAAGCAATCAAAAATCTCTATGCTTATATCACATCTACGTTTCTGGCTTTTCAGTGTAAATTTTTTGGTTATTTTTGGGTACATTTGGGGATAAATAGTTTTTTCCCAAAGGTCAAGTGAAATAATGGAAACAGGAAATTTTGAAGATTTGATGTTGTTTTAAAATAATTAATTAGAATTTGAAGTTAGAAATCGGTAGACGACGTACATCAAACAGTTGCCCACCAACCTTCGCCTAAATTAAATGTGCCCAGCGTGCTCACCACGAGTGAGATAGCACAGCTCTGTGATCACTGAATAATTTTCTAATAACTTTCAAGAAAAAAAAAGTGAACTATCAGTTTCCAACAAACTTCGTTCCCAGGGTCTCTCTCTCCCCGCTCCCCAGAGAGAGAATACAGGCAAGACAATCCCAGAAGTGCCCGGGAGACTAGATGACCAACAAGAGCTTGGGAACGAGATCACGCGCTTCGTTGTCTTTCGTGCTTCAGCTGCGGCGACAGAAAATTATGGAGAGAGAATTTCTGTGTTTTGCTGCTGTTGTAGCTTCGTTTTTCACCTGCTGCTTTGCTTATGGCAATGGAACAGTACCTGCAATAATCTGGCATGGCATGGGTTTGTATTTTAATAGAACAGCTGAACAACACTTATAGATAGCTGGAAACAGTGCAGCCGAATTGTTACACCTCATATTTTTAGGGCGAATTTTTGATTTCTCGTTTACCATGCCTATCTCTGCTCCTTATTCTTTTTTACAGTAACATTAGCCATAAATTGAAAAAGAAAATTAGACATTTAAGCAAGCATAATGCCTACACAAGCTGCATTCAAGGACGGCAAGGCCTCTTTAATAGTACACGCAGAAGATATTTTGTTCTTCGTGGTTGCATGTTTGTACAGCTTATTTAGCTTCATACTGCTCCTGATGATTTCAACCTCAGCCTCGGAATGCAAATTCTGTTTAGTCTTAGAGGAGCTTAACACACGTTACCACCCACACACCCAGCAGGAAAGGGGTGTACTATGTGAAATTTTGGCTTGGGGTTCAGTAATTGTGCGAAAATGGGTACAGATGTCTACAGATGAACTTCAAATGTAAATTATCCTATTACCATGCCAACTAGTTATATCCATCGTCACAAGGTCAACCCACACTTGTAAAATGGTCTACTGTCTTTTCCAAAGTTATTTAAATGCCCTACATTTGGTTTTGATGGAACTTTGCCATCATTGAGGCCTTCCAAGGGGTAAAAGTGACAAGTGACATGTACAACCCTGAAAAGTAGCGACACTGGAATTTGTAATCAGTGACAAGCAAACGAAATGCATCACTAAAATTTGACAGTGACAGAAGAAGCACCAAAAGAGGGTGACAT
>OMLO01004478.1_pt1 | contig 11689 bp, 10 predicted proteins | sample 1674811 | NCBI WGS metagenome assembly OMLO01 (sample SAMN06265003, study PRJEB25207) | coral metagenome | isolation source: Coral host | place: Mexico:La Bocana,Puerto Morelos, Mexico | collected 2008-11-13 | reverse complement strand
TTGCAGAGCCTGAAAAGGGTCGCATTTATATAGATGTCTTCTTTCTTGTACCGCAGATCTTTAAAAAAGCAAACACTCACCTTACAAGGAATGAAACATCGAATTGTTCAATACCTCTTCCAAAGGCACATTGAAGAATCAGCCAGTGGCAGTAACACTTAGTCGCTTGCACTCAAAACCCCTTCTGTTTCACACCGTATGAATGCTGTGCCACCTTAGACAATACCTGAACGAAATATAACAAAACCTTTGGGATGGACATGTCGAATCTTGTCCATCTGGTTTTACAGGGCGCCTTCATGGAATTCACTCTTTTAGATGGACGCTTGGATTTGCACAAACATCTCCGTGGGTGGTGGGTTTTGGCGTTTTCAACGTAGTGGAACTCTCAAGCCACCTGTTTCTTTCAATCCTGATAGCAACCGAAGTTGCATGCGAGAAGGGAGAATTACATTGGTTTATATTGGAAAGGGAATCTGTGATGAAGTTGAAGTGGAAATAGATGGAATTCATTGAGTTCAGAAAGGCCACATTGAATTGTTTATCAGTTCAAGATTCAAAAAAGTGACAAACTTGGCCGGCACAATGAACGTGTTGCACCAGGTCTTGACTGGTAAAGTATGACGTTCCACAGTCATCCAGCTATGCAAGGGCTACGGTTCGCTGTATTTTTGGGTGAGTTTCATTGAACTCCTCACAACCTCACAAATTCAATGTGGTTTTGTTCAGGCAGTGGCAGCTCTCTTCAATTTGTTTAAACCAGCAACCTATTACAACTTTGACTTAATTTGAGGGAATTCTTCCAGAAATATCCATAAGATACTTTCAATTTAGTGAATTGTTGTTCACTCCTGCCATGTGTGGAGCCAAGGTGATGGACCCGCTCCGGAGACATTGTTGAATGCACTCTTTAGGTCACGAAACCCAGATTAGATGGTGGAAGGTTTAGGCAGGAAAATCATAAAATGTCAAATTTCTGCAAAAAACCAAACCTGAGACTTATCCTTTGACTTAAATGGCTTGCTGAAGAATCCACAGTTGGGTGTATTTCCGAACGAACATGGGAGGCGTCAATTTGTTTCACGTTTACCTTTTTGTTTGGAAGACGCGTCATGTTTGTCGAGTTCCTAGTACTATTCTATAGAAACCGTTTGGAGCAAGCCGAGCTGGGGTAGGGGTCTCGCTCGAAAGACATGACTTGGGGAGATATTTGGAGCACCTCAACCTTCTATTGTAGCTCTTTAGTGCCAATCCTGCTTCAATACTGTACTTTTCTGGCATCCTGCAGAATGCCTCTTAAAGTTAAAACCCCTGTGACAAACCTGCCGCGCAAAAAGGCACAGGGAGGATCATGCTCAAAGCTTCAGCATCACGTCTCTGCAGCTGTAAGGCAAGTGATGCTTCCTTTGGGCGCAATTCACCACGGCAGCATCAAAGACGAGGTTGAAGTCCGCGGGGGTTGCTATAGAGCGTCGTGTGACTTGCAAGTTGTGAATGTTTGCCTTTCTGGAAAATTTAAATGTTTACCTCAAAGTTCCAACCCAAGTTCAATAAAAAGTCACTGCGATATCACTGCTACTGCATATTGGAGCTGAGCACTTTGACATGTTTCATGTTTGTTACGTGTTGCATGCATGAGCTATTGATTGAACTTGCCATTGTGGTCCATTGTAAGACGGAGAACAATGAATTGCATCAGAGGGTTCCAGCTGATACCCTGTCATCAACCACCGATCACACGGGTAGTTGCAACATGTTGCAACATATCCTTTTAGATCCCATGATTGAGGTTTATTAAGCGTCACTTATTTATATCTACTCATCACAAACACTACCTTGCTAACCAGTATGACTAGTATGAGAAGTTCATGTTTGGAATGCCAGGTGGAAGGCGCCACGATTGAACGTTTAGGGCAGGGAATCCTAGAACATAGAAATGTGGTCGTTGAAATCCACGTCACAAAGTTGTTTTCTATCTGTCTTGGATTAGTTTTTATTGTTGGAGTAATCTTAAAATGGTGTCTTGTCAAACTCATTTCCGATCTCAATCTGGAAACTGCAACTTAAACAGTGAAAAAGCGCTAGCTGTTTGGGTCAGGTAGCGGATTATAAAGCTCTCTATAGGGATAGGGATAGATGTTTGTTTCGGTGGCTCACCTGAAATCTGCCTGTGGAGTGTGTCCCAGGGACTTAATTGCCGCCTTGACGCATGAGCAAGTTTTAAGGACTCCAGACATTTTCATTATCATACTGTTTTGTCAGTATGAACTTTTGCAGTATGGTAAGTTGAAGAGACGTAGAACACAGTGATTGGACCTCTTCTTGTGTGGCCATGTCAGTTGGGTCTTAGAACTCTCTGAGTCAGTTGAATAGCAACATGATGTATGTTTATGTTTCATAGTCACAGTCTTTGTGGTTTAAGTCCATTTTGCATGGAGTAATGGACGGAACAAGAATGAAAAATATTTGACGACTGAACCCTGTCAAACGAATCGTTAGATTCCTGGATCCTGGTCTCAAGACGCCTGCAAAACGTAGTTTCAATTCCATGAACTTCGCTTCAAGGCCTTTGCCCTTCTCGCTTAAAGATCACAACAGGCCTGAAGAAACGCGACAATTTGGTGGGAGCTTGCAAGGGTCATGGCGGTAATGAATGCTAGCTGCTAGTTTAAAGGAAATGGATCTCATGATTTTGGGGCAGAGGTCCTGGATGGTATTCATCCAGTTATGAATTGGTCATTGTGACCTTTTTCTGATGACATTCTTCACAGTGTTCCTGCTTAAGGCAGGATTCTTCCTATTTCAGCAGGTATACCAAGCTGCTTAAAAATCCTCCACCGGCTGAAGAAGATTTGGAATGAATGTGTGGTTGTTCACACGCCAAACTATAAAGCGCTACTTGGAGCTTGGAACATGCAGGGGTTTCAGAATACAGACATTGAGGATATAGGAGATTCAAGGGGGCTTGCACATATCATGCAAAACAATGATACTTAATGCGTGAAACATCCATCTATTTCGGCAGTTCCTCGCGTTAGTGTTTGGGACTTGGAATAAATATCCTAAAAACAGACATGCAGCTCATGCAAACAAGTATGGCTATACGAATATACACCTTAGACATGATTTGTTTTCAATATGGAATGTGGAACTTACAGCATTAGATTAATATGCATTCATATTCTCTATGTCATGCAAATATGACAAAAATTCATGGAAGCCACAATATGATCACTATGAAATTTTACATGAAGACCGGCAATGGCAGGCTTGTCAATACCATTGTGCCACCCACGGTGCGGAGGGTGGCGACAGATGCGCGATCGATAATCCCGGTTGAGTCCAAAGCACTAGGGTGAATTTGATCGACCTCAGGCTGTGGCTGCATATTTAGATGTTGGTTTTTGTTGTCAGATGTCAGTACATTCAATGAGCATTGTCAGCGAACTCAAGCAGAGAGATGTAACCAACTGGACTGTCGAGTGTCAGAATCTTGCCAACCTTACTGTGGTTTTTCAGCGACTAAATGAGACTATACTTTTCCAACCTTGATATATTGAAGGAACATGACTTGGTGTCATTGATCACAATCCAATTATGGAATAATTTTCACCAATATTTTTAAAGATCTAAATAGAGCTGAGCGGCTGACACAACATAGCTCTGGCGTGTTAGATGTGCCTGAGTAGTTTCTTCACTAAAGATTTACCAACCTTAAATGAGTGTTGGCACATATACGCAAACCAAGGTATGAATCAGCACAACCAGGAAATCTCATGAACTGAAAATCCCAAGGACAAGATCAACCTTCAAATGAATGCATGAATGGGTAAATATAATGTGTCTTGTTGGTTCCAGTGACTCGTGGCTTCATGTTCAGTTCTTACTGTCGTTGTTCCTGCTTTACCTGTTTGTTTTCAGGTGAGTTCACATTCCTAGACAGAGGTCATTTGATAGCATGAAAAATTGAAAGGGTAGTTTGCAGACACTTGGTCACTTGGTTGAGAAGTCGGGTACAAGTAATGCAGAAGCTGTCAGTGGTTGGCATCAAAATGTTGCGCTTCGAATTGATAGTTGAAGTGTACATACTATCTGTCGGTACTCTCATATTGATATACAATAGATCATACGGGTTTTACATGGATTTACCCTGTTGAAAAATTGTTTTTTCGAGTGGATCCCTCCACAACCAGCGATCTATCAGATGATTTTGTTGGTTCCTTCGGGCTCTCTGCTTCAGCCAGGATGGTTTTTTCCGGGTAGTGGCGGTGCTGTCGGTTCCCCAGTCGAGCCAGTCCGGTGTTGCGTGCTATTAGCGGAGTTACTTGTACCATCTTGTACTTAGACGTTGATGATGTTGTAGCTACTTCTGGTTCTTCACCCCATCCCTTTTATGTTACAAGTTGACCTGAAAATGAGGATGCAGGAGGATGCATACTTGCGATGTCCGTAAATGATTATCGGCATTATATTCACATTGTCTCGTCCCAAGCATCAATGGGAAGTCGGACATATCGTGAATAAATTACATGTGCATGTCATGAAGATTTATGAAGGGCTTCACTTATCCTCACTGTATTTCAGATCACGCCAGAACCTACATACTGTATTTGCATAAGCTGTTGTAAGGTTTGCCTACTTGTTCTCATGATCACATGTCTCAAACCTCCCTAAAACGTGGAATGTGTTGTGATTCTTGTAGAACGCCATGCACCTGCCAAGTTGCCAAGGGCCTTTGTGCTACTTGCAAGCTGCAGTCTATGTTTTGTTGTCCGGGGGGCCCGGAAAATCTCTGTCATCAACTCGTGTTGTTGCCTGTGCGGAATGTTGAATATTCCACATTTTACAATCTCTAGGTTTCAAAAATGATGTACATGATATGGTTTTGTTTATATCTTGAAACGATATATCTTGAGATGATTCGACCAGATTATGAACGCATAGTTCAGGTCAATCACAGTCATTTGTGACTGACATCGGATTGTAGCACTGGAGCTGTCAGTTGGCCCGCACATCCGTTGTACAGGGACTTACATGGTGCCTGGTCTCAAGATAACTATGAAGACCTGAGTGGCTGAGTGGCTGTTGTGTACAATCAAAGAATTAGACATTTGCAACATGTCCTAGTCCTCTTATACCATGTTCTGGCCTTTGCAGGAAAGGTACTTGGCACACGCTAGTTTCTTCGACAGTTTTTTTGTAATTCACACGATATGTGTGACTAAGGTACATCATCAACTGGGCAAAATCAACAGATGTGGTGAAAAAAACAACTTCCCAAAAGAGCTACTCAACTGCTTGGTGAGGTTGTACACCTCAAGGTCCCTCCAAAAAAAGATGCTCATCATGTGTCATCCATGAGGTTCGATCCAAGAATTCCTTGAACAAGCTGAGGGAGGAGAACCGCCCCTTGGCCAATGCCCAAAAAAATTGCGGAGGGGATGGGATGATGATAGAAACTCTTTTTGTGATGAACATGTCGAGGATCAACCAGTTTGTCAGATTCTTAGTTTTTCATTGTCCCTGAGGGAGGTTGTAACGGGTTCTGCTGGAGATACTTTGATAAAAGAGCCCTTGTGGAACGTTGTGGGGCAATTTCGGTGAGCTGCAGCTGCAAAGCTTGCCAGGGGTATTGACAGTAAGAGCGTGCTCAGCTTTTTGATTTCAAAAGCGGCTTGGACAATTTTGAATGTCCTACCATGCAAAGAAACGCAAATCGTCAAATAGAAACCTGAGGCCAGCACACTATACATGATTTGAACACTCATTTTCTAGGATGCAAGGTGCACATTGACCACATGTTGCTATTTGTGTTAGGACTCTTTTAGGTGCTGGAAATGACAGGTGCAACCAGTCACCTTTACTTTCCACTAAGCCTATGGCGTAGTAGCTACATTGTCAAGATCAGACTATTCCTTCGGAATGTGCTGTATTTGAACTTATGTTTGTTTCCAGATTCCTACTTGCTTTGTGGATGATGTGAAGATTTGGTGCGCATGTCATGTCTAGTCTAGTTTTGAACAAATATTTGATGTGGTGGTTCCTTCTTGGGATGTCAGTTCTTGATGGGCTGGATTGAGAGAGGCTGATTTGGTCGGACACCTCAAAAGCAAATATTCAGAGGTCATCCATTGATTTGGGTATGGCTGCGGCTACTGGCTACAAACTACTTGGTGGTTTCTGGTTGATTCAGTCTTTCTCGGGACTATGGTACCATTTGACTCATACAAGTTTCAATAATTGGTTGAAACCATTCACCATGCTAGTTCATATCTCTTGAGATGTCCCGGATCCACAAGAGTGACCATCGCTAGTCCAGGAAATCAATTTGTTGGTGTGCTCCTCATTTCAGCATAGACTAGTATCGCTCCCCAGCAATTGAAAATGGAACTTGACAATCGCCACGATAAAGGAAAATGATTGCACCCAAATATCAAATCTGGATTTTTGACTTATGATAAGTTATGAGTTCAATTGTACTACCGCCATTTGACGCTCTCTAACCTTTATGGACCAGCGGAACCAACAACTGAAAACCTAAGGCCGTCTCCGTTCTGCCGAACAGCGTCACACGGAGATTATGGTGGGGAAGTTCCACCGTTGGGGGGTGTGTGGTATCTTGTGCCATGGTCCGGAGTCTAAACACCTGTTGTCTACCTACCCATTCTGAGGGTGCCTTACCAGCTTGTAATACTCGCTCCAGCTTGGAGTTGTTGAGATTTGTTGAGCATGTTGGCATGTTTGTGATTTTCTATATTTTCTGGCCAGCTTTGGAAAATTGCATGACTTTGACAGATCCCTCTTAGCGGTATGTCACTTATGTCTTAAATCATTGACCTCCAATGATCTCATTGATTCCACCATGGCCAGTTGGGGAGCGGTCCCGTTGGACAAGCCACAGGCAGTGATGGGATGTGGCTGTATGATCAACCTTGGGAGATGGTCCTCACGTCAAAATAGAACAAGTATTCACATAGTATTCACCGAGGTTTGGTAGGTAGCAATAAGCATTGTGCACAAATAACGCTCGTGAGCGGTGGAAAGTGAGAGCTAGAGGCGCATAGGGTTAGGAGGTGGGATCATGAGTTACAATTGATGTGGCTGGCTTTCAAATGATGATTCCCACACACAAGAGAGTGAAAGTGAAAGCACGTCCCCTGCAATCAAGATATTATATAATTATATACCAATTTCAGTAGAAATCAATGCCTGATGTACGTGCTGTTTACGAACTTGACTTGGCGTAAAGAAACACAAATTCATTTCAATGTCAATTTCATTGCAAGCTCTATAGATCTAGCATAACTGGCTGCAGAGCGACGGTTGTCCTCTCTACGGCAATGAATTCAAGAAACGTCATGCAGGGATCTCCTGAAATACAATCTTGTCGCCTTGTCGCCATCAGGCTATGTAATTGGCCGGCCAGATGCATCTCAAGGTGCCGCGGGGAACAAAACATAGCACCTGAAATACAGATTGGAAGACAAATACATCCTTGCGGGATGCTTCCGTCCACTTGCAATATGAGTTTCAGGCTGTGTCATCATCATCACACTCATCACACTCATCCCAGTCATCATCATCATCATCATCATCATCATCATCCTCCTCATCATCATCATCATCATCATCATCATCATCATGTTTGATTCAATCAATGTGGAAGAAGGAAGAGAAAAGCAGGAGAGGAAGAACTGAAGAACACGGTCCAACATGAGAGACGCTACTGATTAATCATTATTCATTTCATAGTATGGTCAAGGCTCTTTTCAGAGCATTAGACAGCGCGGGACTGGTTCACTCGATCGGCGGAATTAGAGAGCTATCCCCTTCACAAAGTTGAACGTTTATTCGTTTTTTCCAACATGAGCAGCTGTCCCTTGGCAACTCTGGGCTGGAAGATTTTTGCTTGTGATGCTATGTGAATTTTGAGGGTGTGTGCAGAAAGGTTTGTGACTGTGATTTCCCGTTGCTGCTCTAACATCAGCAGCCTTGTGAGTTGTGAGATTGTGGAGGGACCGAACGACCAGCCGCCCACGTAACAATCCTTGGGATTAGAAGCTGCAAATGGCCTCGTCAAGAATGATCTCCTGTAGAATTTTCTGAGTCAACATATCACTACCTGGCCGGACCTTGTCACCAGCGATGCCTGGTAGGGAACCTCCAAAAGCAATTCGAAATCGGATCGCTTCTATAATTCACAAAGATCAAGAAGTGACACATATTTACCTACGTAACTATACATTTATACATTTTGGCATTAGCATTCCCGTTGCATTTGAGTTCATTCCTTTCCATCATACCGGCGGTAGGATCCCCGAGCAAGAAAGATCCAGATGCTCGAGATACCACAGGCAGGTCAAGCATCGTCAAGCGAGGCATTTCAAATGATGCGGGTGAGACAGGATCATTTGACCAGATCCCAAGTTGCTGTTTGCTAGCTTGTTCGTGACAGGATCTTCTTGGAACAATGTCACAACTTGATCCCAGTGATAGTGATCAGCTAAATATCGCAACTTCAGTATCAATCAATCTGATTCCTCACATAATTACACTTTATTCTTGAACTGAACTGTTCAGTTCTTCTCCGCTTTTTTTGGCTTGCGTCACTCTCCATCTCCTCTCGGAGGGAAGAGTATCTTACAAACTCCAAGTCTGAAGGGATGGGCTGATAAGCCTAATCTCTATACTCCTATATAGATGACCGTAGATTCAGAGGCGGTTTTGTAACGTAGACACATTGATCTATTTATACTAATCACATGGATCACCACTCCCTGCCTGGTCCCCGTTTGCATGTCAAGATGAACAAGTGTTGTATACCTCTCAAACGTCATGCATCGAATGAGATGGTTCTGATGGTTGCCTTTGCCCAGGTAGTCTTTCCTATGTGTGGAAGCACAGCAAGTCCAGTTGCCATTGCTGACCATTCACGGGTGCTGGAAGGACTGGATCTGCATGTAGATTGATTCTCGGGGATGGAAAAAAACCGCCACAAACAAGAATAGGAATCACGATACTTGTAGCAGTGGGATGAATGAATGGGTACAGTTGGTGGTGATCCGTATGCAACTTGATGCCAACTCAAAGTAAGGTTTGGCTCGCCCTAGAATTTTCTGTCCAAATAACGAAAGGATGCAAACATTATATATATATATATACATACAGTATATACATATGCCCCTGCATGTTGTTTTTATGAAATACCAGCACTTTCAATGCCGTGTGTCTTCTTCACACAAAGCACAAGCTCAAGTAGATTTGCACAGCTGTTTGTGCCGCAAGCCTTATTTTTGAATTCAACCATTATATGTTTGTAGACTCACATGCTTGCAGAAGGTCATTGCAAATGAAATTGGTTTCCCATGTCTCGGCAGGTATATATTACCAATTGATATGCCCAGCAAAACCATCTATGCCTTGACCTGCAAGGTCGCACTGATTGTGACTGTGAATTAAAACGCCCCACAACCCTGTCAGTTTGAAACTTCATGTGAAAATTCGTGGGAAACTCCCGAAATCCTCCGTTGAATTGAAGCAACACGGCTTGTTTTCTTCCACGACCTTTGGCGCAAAAGACTCCCGAGGTGGTGGGCAATCCTATCAACACCACATCCCCGAACAACAACGCTGGGGCTGCCTAGCGCCCTTCAACCTGGGCAAGAAACAATGGTTGAACGGCTGGGCCTTGTTGGGGCAAAAATGTGCTTGTTTGCTATTTAATCATGCTGAGCTCTTACGGTATACTGGCAATACTTGTTTTTTTGATCTCTTTTGTAAGGTTTGAGATTGATCTGATATAGGTGAAATTTGGTGAATATAGGTTACCAATGTTGTATCCACGATCTTCGTTTCATGCTTGCAGTTTTCCGTTCTCACCGTAGGTGGCACCGGCGGTCGATAGCTCGCCTGGGGGTCTCAGGGGCAGCCCAAGAAGTGAACTGTTTATGGCATGACCAGTGGCCGCGAGGTTGAGTTTCCACTATTTTGCTGTGAATAAACAAGGGGAAGAGCACTATGAAGGGCTCAAAGATGGATGTTTGGATCATTTTGTTGTTTTTTGTTGTTGGAATATTTCGGGTCCTAGGGGCAATTCTGAAACCCGGAAGCTCACTGCGGTTGAGACTGGGTGGGATACAATGAATCGGCCCCATGAGTTCGATTCGGAGGATTTTGTGCAAATCAGCTCCAACGTGAATCCTTTAGGGTCGACACAGTCAAACCTTTAATTGAACCAAGAACTTTGTTTGTGCACGTGAAAGTCCTGACTTTTGCTGGGTAATCATGAGCATTCTAGCGATTCTAGCCAAAGTGCAGAGGGCATACTCACAAGCTTGTGAAGCAAGTGGATTTGGGGTCCATCTGGCATCCTTGATCATCCCAAATGGCAGTTTACACTGGGAGTTCAGTTCCAGGTTTGTGATCAGATTGATTTGAGCACCTTAAACTACTTTAAACTCTTTGCTCTCCCAATTTCAGGAATCATGTATGGAAGTTCACCCATTCACACAAATTCACTACCAATTGCACGTGATGATAATGAAGACAAATCTGACAGTGATTTCCGAGGCCGGCAGAAGCTGAACTTCAGCCAGAGGCTTCGGGGAACGAATTATTTAATATTCATATTGTCACAGTTCAATGTCCTAAGACTCAGACGCAATTGCACAGTTGGGATGCTTCATGCCCTTGCTGCAGGAATCTCAATCGACCATAGTTAGGCGGGTTCGGGTGTGGGAGAAGATGTGTGAATGCTTCTTTTGAAAACTGTTCATAGCTGGTTGCTTCCTAATGTGGGAATGAAATGGCCAAGTTGTGACATGTTATATATGGGTTTAGTCCCAGATTCATTCTCCCACTACTGAGCACCAACCAGCTAGTCAATAGTAGCGGCATTCATCCACATGCCAAAGCTATCACAAGATTGCAAGGGGACAGGCCCACGCAGCCCAAGATTCAGGCAACTTGCTGTGCGATCAAGGTCCCCTAGAATTAAGGATTGCTTGGTGCTGTGTGGATCAGGAAACTTTGTTCAATTTTGGAGAATTTTGGTACATTTCGTGTAGTGGTTGTTTTTGCACACTGCAAACGTCCTCGGTATTTTTTGTGTTTCTGGGAACACAAGACGAATAGATAGATTTGAAAATGAATATCCCGAGAAACATGGTTGCACTGAAAGCCACGCAATTTTGTCTTATTGCCGCTAATTGAATTGCAGGGCACCGACGAAACCAGCCGGACCTGACGAAAGAACTGACCCACCTTAATAAATAGAAACAAAAAACAATTTAGATATTTATCACGAGATCATATAATTATACAATATATATGTATATATATATATTAAAATTAAAATCAATATAATAATTATTTTGAATATATAAATTAAATAATTCTCGGATATTAAAAAATGGGGAGGTATTTATTTTGGGATTTTTTTTCTTTTTTTTGGGGGAATTTTTTTCTTTTTTTGGTCCCCTGGTCCCCTGGTCCTCTGGTCCCCTGGTCCCCTGGTCCTCCAGTCCTCTGGTCCTCCGGTCCTCTGGTCCCCTGGTCCCCCGGTCCTCCTGTCCTCTGGTCCTCTGGTCCCCTGGTCCTCTGGTCTAGTAGTAGTACTAGTGTACTCGACAACCACAACAACAACAACAACAACAACAACAACAACAACAACAACAACAACAACAACAAC
>OMLO01004477.1_pt1 | contig 11689 bp, 11 predicted proteins | sample 1674811 | NCBI WGS metagenome assembly OMLO01 (sample SAMN06265003, study PRJEB25207) | coral metagenome | isolation source: Coral host | place: Mexico:La Bocana,Puerto Morelos, Mexico | collected 2008-11-13 | reverse complement strand
ATGCTCTTCCAAGTCAGGTTCTCTTTCCAGCACCACAAGATCACCGGCTTGATAATCATTTCGAGTGGTAGAGATTTCGTCGTTAAGAAGACTGCATCGGACCTCTGGAAGACGAGAGTTCTTTGTTAGGAGGTTGAACGGTGTTGCCGAGATTTGAACTACAAAGACGTTTTGGGGAGATTTGTCTTTACACCATTCGTTGATGAAGAGATTATGAGCAGATGGTTTTCCTTCCTTATCTTTCGTGATTCCCCAGTGACACTCATCTGCTATGATGACAAAGAGGGTGTTGGGTCTTTCTTCAACATCCCTTTTGAGGTCTTCAAAGTGCTTTTCCGTTTCTGTACTGTGAACATACATAAACATCCGCTTCTTTCCATGCAAGCCATCTCGGGATTCCAATTCCCCTTTTGACAATACACCGGCATTGGGATGACAGATCCTCTTCTCTGTCTGATCGCTGAGCATTCTGTACCGGGCCGTGTACACCACGAACTCCACGTTGTTGAAGACATCGCGGAGACTCGAAATGTTATGGTAATGCGACATAATGGTATCAATTCGCTTCTTTAGGATAGCTGCCATCTCTATTTGCGAAGGATAATAGCAAGGCCTTTCAGGATTCGCTAGAACCTCTTCATTAACCTCTTCTTCTACGTCTGAGGGATATTTGTCTTCCACTGTAATGTCTTGGCTTTCCTCCATTTCGTCGTCAACCTCCTCCATGTCAGCATAAAATGCGATATCCTCAGCAATAGCTTGATTAAGATTTTTCCGTAGCTCTCCAGTGGGGTCTGTGTCGTTGTTGATTACGACGTCAATGCTTCTAATCGTTCCCTCTGGCGGAGAAAGAGAAATGAAATCTCCACACTTCTTGATGAATTCATGGACTCTTAAATTGATTTCTTCGTCAGTTACACCACACCACTTAAGGCGCCTACGGTTACATTTTCGAAGCTCTTCCTCAAACTCCGAGGAAGGTTGGAGGAGTTGAAGGAACGTTTTCGTGTCTCTATCGCATATAGCATCAATGATTTCGCATACGAAGTCACAAAAAAGGGAATCAGTCATAAAATCTGGGATCTGCCAATAGAACAAACCGTCATAGTCCCCATTCAGTGGAATAGTGCATTCAGAATCCTCTGAAATGGAGAAGTGAACGACCACAGGAAGTGTCAAATCGCGAATGACGTCTCCTGGAAAATGGAATAATATAGTTTTAATTTGTTTGTGTCAGTATATAGTTGATAATCAAAAGATAAAAAGTCCTGTTTAATATCCCGTCATCGATAAAACGCCTCTTTAATCATGCAGGCTTGAGCCCTGTCTAGGTCTATCCTTAGGGTAATTCAAGGCACTTAATGTAAGAATATTGCCGGTGTATTAAGCCGGAGGAAGACGAAGAAACAAAAATACAGTGTCACAAGATTGTGGTTCAACAACAAGCACTTTATTTGCGCCTTAGCGAGGTTTATATGTCACAACCTACGAGAGTGGAAACGAGGCTCATACAATATCATGGTTGCACCAATATTTTCACATCCTTCCCACATTGTTTTTGAGTTAAGCCCTAAAGGGAAGACAACTGACATGATAACGATAAAACTTAATCACGCATTAACAAATAAGGAGGATATTGTGAAACTAAGGTAATTAAACAAAGAACATGCTGAACAACAGTTCTACGTTCTCAGTTTCTGGTAACCAATGTTATGACTTGGTGAAACAGAAATAACAATTAAAACCACAATGATCAAGTCACACCGTAGTCTTGGAATCTAACAGGCTCTTCGATAACGCGTCCCGTTGCTTGGCACTCTTAGAAGGTTTGACTTCCGGGTGACCTTTCTGGCTGTTTGCAGCTGGCGAGTTTAGCAATTTGGCGTCTGGGTTTGGCTGGGGTCCAGGTAGGGGATCTGGTGCTGAGGCTTTAGCCGTTTCTAGCTGTGTTGGTGTAGGGTGACTCTTAACCAGGTGCTGTGTGTTGCGCCTGTAGGTGGCTCTCCGCGACTGGATTGGACCTCTGGTCTAATCTCCTTACCACTATACCCTTGTTTCAATCATGTTTGCCGAGCACGAATGGCCTCATCCTGATAGTGTCACCAGCATCCAGTGCTGGTAGGTCACGCGTTGATCGATCGCAATATATCTGCTTTCTCTTTTGATTTAACAGTAGTTGTTTCATCTCATAGTGATCGAGTGGGTTTCTGTGTTTCAGGAGCGATCTTGTGAATGGTAGTAAGCTTCTTGTCCTTCTTCCTAGAAGACGCTGTGCTGGGCTACTGGCAACACCTTGAGTTGGCGTATTACGGATGTTGAGTAGGGCCAGGTACTGGTCTTCTCCTGACTTTTTGCGCAACATAGCCGATTCAGCCTTTCTGTTTGCTTTACTGTGGTGCGGTGACGTGGTGGTGTGCTCAATGTCCCATTTCTTTGTGAAGTCATAGTCGATTTTTTGGACACCGTCCAAGGGGGACAAGCTGCAATGAGGTTAGCCCTATGTTAAGCAGCAAATCCGAACAACAACAACGAGATCAGACCACAACAACGGGAACTACGTTCCCTACTCGGAGACGGGGCCTACGATTTTTCGTCCTTAGCCGAGAAGACTAGCTAAAATGTCTAACCATTTGCGGATGTAAATACAAAGGCAGCACATTCTCCTCAGTTATTTTAAGAGCCTGAGTGTGGGTTCGAACCATCACTAAGAGCCTGAGTCTGGGGCTCGAACCCTCGACCTTCCGCACGGTAGTCCGACGCTCTACCAACTGAGCTAACCGGTCATCGGTGAAGAACTTGAATTGAGCGGAAGTGAATTGGGGACCAGCTGTGACCAGCTGCTTGGGGATACCATAATGTGGGAGTCACAGAAGTTGGACTTGTAACAGGCGGTGACGAGGTATTCTTTGTCGTGATAAGTGAATCTTCTCCCATGCTCCTTCCGGGATATGAGTTTTTCTTTGTACGGTGCTAGTTCATTCTCTCGGCATGTCTCGCAGGTCCGCAGCCATGCTTTTAATTCCTTGTTCATGCAGACCTCAATTCCTTGATATCCGCTGTGGATATCTTTCTTGACTGCAGCTCGCATTCCTTTAGGAATCAGTAGTCGCTCTCTACAGAATATCAGTTACTGCAAGTTCATCAGGTAGTAGAGATGACTCTGTAGGCCAGCCTTCTTGTCTTACGCATTTCAACTCTTGGAGAGAGAGATATCTTCATTGGTGTGTCTGCGTATCTCATAGGTAGGAAAGGGCATTGATGGTCTCAGACTCTTCTTGTCCACAGTCAGGGGTTCTTGGTGGGTGAGCTCTGCTAAGCGTTTCAGCTAGATGCATCTCTTTGCCCTTTCGGTATTTCACTTCGACGTCGTATACAAGGCACGCATTAACATCCCCTGCAAGCGTTTAGGGGCTCTGTCCAGGGGTTTCTTTGTGATGCTCTCAAGTGGTTTGTGATCCGAGTACACAATCACCGGACGACCAAAGGTATACTGGTGCCATTTTTCTATGGCGAAGACGATCGCGAGCATCTCCTTCTCAATGGTTGCGTATCTGGATTCTGCTTCACTCAGAGCCCGGCTTGCATATGCCAATGGTGTCCATATTGAAGGAGGGCAGCTCCGAGACCCTGTCCACTAGCATCAAATTGGATGGTTAGGCTTTTAATTGGATTTAAGCAAGCTAGTGCAGGTGCTTGTGTCAGCAAGCATTTCATCTTTGCAAAGGCTTCTTCATGTACTGCGTCCCACGTCCACGCAGTGGTAGGGCGGGCTAGGTCATATATTGGACGCATCACATCAGAGAAATCTGGGAGAAATCTGGACAGGTAATTCACAGTTCCTCTTAATCTTTCCACTGCTGCTTTATCTAAAGGGGCTGACATGCTTTGGATTGCTTCTACTTTGGAGGGTCTGGCTTGAGGCCGTCGCTGGTCAGCAGATGCCCCATGAAAGGAATCTCCTTGAGACCAAAGGGGCACTTCTCGTTACTCAATGTGCTACCGTAAGGAAAGTACTCACCCGTGCGTCATGTTCTTTGTCTGTTCGACCCCAAATGATTACATCATCTGCGATGCAGCGGGTTCCCTCAAGGCCTTCAAGAGCAGAAAGAAGCCTCTTTTGAAATATTTCACTACTGACCTTTAAAGCAAAGGGGAGACGAAGCCAACGGAAGCGCCCAAATGGTGTAGCAAACGTGGTCAACAGACTTGGAGCATGATCGAGTTCATAGTAGAGGTACCCAGACTTGAGATCACAGACAGATAATCCTTTTGCAGTGGTAATCTCTGGAAGTACATCGTCTAGAGTGTGGAGTTTGTAGTGTTCACGCTTCAATGCATCATTTAGAGGTTTTGTTTCAACGCAGATGCGAATCCCAGACTTCTTTTCGGCAAGAGATATTTGGCTGACCCAGTCAGTAGGTTCATCCACAGGCACAATGATTCCAGCATCTACTAGACGCTGTTATTCATCTCTGACAGCTTGTTTCCACGACTCAGAAAGGGTACGGGCATAACGGATTACAGGCTTGGAACCTTCAATAGTTGTCAAGTGGACTTTCCTCCCAGGTAGAGTACCAGGCATGTCTTTAAATGCATCAGAGAACTACTTGAAGTATTTGTGGCTATCCAGGGTGACAACACTGACTGCTTTGAACCATTATGCATGCAGTCACAGAAACCACAGGCTTTAGACATGTTTCGCAGGACAGAAAAATACTCATCAATTGACTCACCAGAAGCTTGATCTCTGCGGTTGAACTGAAAACGTTCGAAGAATTCCTGGGTTTGACCGAGAAAGTGTTGGTCGTACTTGGCTGGAATATCTACCATCTTGTTGCGGTCTTCATTTTCGGAGAATTTCATGCCGTTGTAGAGTCGCATGGCTTCTATACCAAAGCTGTGCAGTAAAATGGCACACTTATAATCTTCTGGCTGGCTGTTTAATCCCGCGATAATGCAGTAGTTTTCCCAGAGTTGTTTCCATAATTTCCAGTTGTCGGCCCGATCGCCGTCGATCTCTAGAGGCGGCGGAGGAGAGATCGACTTGTGGCCGGCGAAAAGAAGGAGTTGGAGCTTGCGATCCAGAAACCTTATTTTTGCTATCTTTTTTCATGGTTTTCAGTCACCATTGCCACTATGTAACAATATCGTCGGTGAATTAAGTCGGAGGAAGGCGGAGAAACTAGAACACAGTGTCACAAGATGGCGGTTCAATAACAAGCACTTTATTCGCGCGAAAGCGAGGCTTATATGTCACAACCTACGAAAGTGGAAACAAGGTACATACAATATCAAGGTTTACCAATATTGTTCCACAATTCTTCCAACAATTTTCGCTAAAAGTTATTACGTGTGATACTGCTAGTAACTCGATCCTGTGAAAAAAACGTACAAAGTGAACAAACCAATACAAGTTTTTTCTCCCTGGCCTATGTTGCCAAAGCTACTTATGGGCAGAATAAGCGTATCATTCTCTAGAATATACTTATTACTCTCTGTGGTCGCAGAAGTGTACCTTAGGGGATGCACGCTCTCAAATTGAAAGATTACCGTACCCAGTGCAAATTTCCAATAAGTCAATCGGAAACCGTATCTTCCGTCCTGGTATCCTGCGATGTCTAGTCACTGACCTGATATGGGTAAGATCTCACGGTTTCTTGGCCGAATTTAGGTACGATAAATACCAAATCGTACCGTTTTTTGGTGCGTTTCTGTGGCATATTAGGCTATTTTGGTCTCACCATGGGTATTTTGGCTCGAATACGCTCCGTCATAGCTCGACCGAACTCGCCTGGAATGTCACCGGTGGGAAAAAAACATACGAGTAGGTATAATGAGAGCTTGTTTTTTTTTCGAGGATCGTAACATGCTCAAATAACTTCAAGGGCAGTATCTAATAGTACACACCCCTTAAATGCCATTTTACACAACTGAATTGATTTTAAATCAGCGCAACTTTTGCATTATGCCGTAAATCATACAGAAATAGTACGAAACACTTAAAACTATAACCAGAAAAAAACTGAAACTATTTGAAAACCGGTTAAAAAATACCTAACCTTGTTTTAATGTACCTTTCAAGTAACGTTTACAAAAATTATTCAGGCAAAATTCTGTTACTCTGCTTGCATTTATTTTAAATTTTCTTAGTTTCCGTTAAGTACTTGTCGTTATTTTATTTTTTTAACAATTGACGATAACCAGGCTCTCTCTCTTTCCCTCTCTAGGGGAGGGAGAGGTGAAATGGGAGTCTGAGGCGGGCCGGGGAAGAGAAACTTAACCCAGCCAGATATTACGTTTCCTCTGTAAAGACTGGGACATTCTTTACAGGGCTAGAGGGTTAGAGTTCGTAATGAAAATACATCCTGAGAACAGTGACTTACCCTGGTTAGACATTTTCTTCATTTAGCTCCTAAATGTCCCCAGTGAACTGCGCTGTACTGAAATTAAATAATTAAATGTAATTTAATTAAGCTAACTTAGGGCGGACGTTAGTGAAAGGTCTCGTGTTAGTTATAGCAAGAGTAGAAGCACAAAAAGATTGCAAAGATAGATTTCCACTATTGTTAGAAGACGTGCTCTGATCAGATGTAAAAAGTCTAGTAATTGAAAGTTACCAATTTCTGTAAAATTGTAAAAAGATGAAAATGTCGTAAAAAGGCCATGTTTGATACATGAATATTCTAACATGGCTCGGAGGCTTTCAAGACAAAATTTATTTTGTTTTTGTTTTTTTTATTGGTTATTTTTCATTTTAATGTTTTTAATTAATTTTTCTTTTTAATTTTTTGTTCCTAAATTCTCAACAGAAACTTGGATGTTTTAGTTAGAAACATGTAATAAGCAATTTTACAGTTGAAAGCGAGGCTTAGGGCGACCTTGCTTGTTACAGACATGTCTGCTTTTTCATTTAAATGCAAACTAGCTAGCATAAGAATAACTTTTACACAACAGAAGCAGTGAGGTCTTTATAGAAACAAGGTCACCTTCAAAGGCAAGGTTACTGAACAGGCTAATGTAAAATGTAAAATTTATTCATGGATTTCAACAGTGATGTAATACATATCGCGTTGCGACTGTCACGCGAAAGGGAGCTAACGCCCAAATACAAATCTTTCAGTGGTGATCATTATGATATCTAATATAAAATTCAGACAATTAAAGTGATCGGAAAAAAAACAACAATCACGCGACGCGGGCTTAAAAACGCAACATTTTACAAAGAATGCATGAGCTGATTATCGCCGTTTGCAAACCAGAAATTTTGCAGCGTTTGAGAACCAACCTCTCCTTGAATATTACAACCAAAGAGCCAAAAAATATTTTTCAATCAGTAGGTTTCATAAGCCTCTTAAATGTTTGGAGTCAATATGTATCAAGCATGATGTATATTCTCAGTGCAAAGGTTAACAAAGAAGTGAAACAAAGGTGTTCGCAGGCAACATCATAGACTTAGTAACTCTGATTATTACGCTTTTATGTGATTTTTTTGCGTGATTTTCCTTTGTCTTTGAATAGATAAAGTGTTGCTTTCTTGTTGTTGCTGCTGCTCAGTTTGAACTCTGAGTATGTGATCGCGTGACCACGGTATGAGAGACAAGATGTACGACTGTAGAAAGATGACTTTCGTCTCGTTTTTATGCAAATCACTTCCTTCCGACATGACTAAAGTTGCGAAATTTACAAAGTGATTTTTATCTGCCGTTTACTGCACTGCACGTTGGACGCGTTTGATGCTAGTTTCCAGTTTTGCTTTGAACGGAAGCTTGATGGCCGAGTATTTTGACTCCCGCCTTAAATTGATTTTTGCAGCTTCTGCCAAACGATCTCTTTCTTCAATGGGTTCACAGACGCTCGACTACAAAATTAACCAAGAACAGGAAAGCGTTGTACGATTTATGTAACACTTAAAAGATTAGAAATAATCAAAAAAAAGAAACTAAAGCTTACTTGCGTTTGGCGTCCGCTACAAAAATCCGGAGTATGGCCTGCTCATGCTAGATACGGGTCAATCTCGGGTGATACAGGCATGCGGATACTCATTACACTCGGCAAAATGCACAAACACTCGGTCGATTACCAGTGTCTTTATGTACCCGCTTTGAAGACAGTAAGAAGGAGTTGAAACGGGTTAGAGGATGGCTTGCGGCCACTCCGACAATACCCCCGCGACCGTTTGAAATTTGATCCTCTTCAAGCGTGCTTTTTGTACTTCAATCAATCAATGAATCAATCGTTTATTTGACGTGGTCAGTACACTTACAGGTACGCCACGAAATAATAAACGGAACGCAATGCATGTACAAGCGATGACGTTTCAAAATTATTCCTAAAAGATTGGAACATAAGCAGACAAACTGATTCTTAAACTAAACTGTAGAATTTTAGGGGTTCACATTTAGGGTAGTCCAACTTCAGGTAGCTTACCTTTACACCACACTGTTCCCCATTAAACCAATATTTCGTCTCGTTGTTTCGGGTTTTAGTATACGCCAAAATCTTCAGCCTTCGAACGGCTGAGCAATCCGTTCACAAAAAACTCTTGATCCGTTCGAAAGCCGTTCACGTTATCCGGTCGTGCATGGCTTATACGTTTACAAACCGCTTTGCTTATCCCTTCAAACGGTGTATCCACCGCGCTTGTCATTTTGTCAGCTCTCAAACGGTATCTTACATCTTTTTGGCTCAACTTACACCAGGAGTTGCGGACACTTATCGAAGTCATAGAATAGCTAAAATTGTTGTCTACGATAATAATATCAGACAAGTTATAACATAGGACAGTTTCCTTGCAATTGTTGTTCATGATAAATCGGCGATTAATTTTTCTCCTACGGCAGAAGTGGAAGACATATATGTTATTCACCAGACCTCTGTCTTGCGTTCGGGCACAGTTTTTCCCAATACGGACCGACCTTGGCTGGTGAATAACATTTTTGATAATAATAATAATAATAATAATAATAATAATAATAATAATAATAATAATAATAATCATAATCATAATCATAATAATAATTATAATAATAATAATAATAATAGTAATAATAATAATAATAACAATAATGTATTATCGTTTGTCTCACGATGTAATCACTTAGGATGTATGTCGCGACGTTTCGTCTGCATACTCGTAGTCTTCATCAAGTAAAGAGGTCGACTGGTTACGCGAAACCTTACAAACCATTATGCTCTGCTGTGATTTGTTGCTTTTCAACAGCTGTGATTGGCGCATTTCGATCCTCGTTGTTCCGGTGAGTTGTTATTCAAGTGGTCCGCTTTTTCGCAGCTTTTCAGTTGTTGTGTTTTTTGATCGTGGGCATCTATGCTTCTGGAATTTCTACTATCCCTGTTGTTGTTGTGAGGGTGAAGATTTATGTGAATCGCCTCTTTGACCCTGCGTGTGTACCAATGTGGATCACAACCAATTAACTTTATCTCATCCCAAGGCGGATAGTGTCCGGTGTTGTGGGCGTGCTCTGAAACGGCGGAGGTCTGGGTACGGGCGAGTCGGATGTCTCGGTCATGCCCCTTTATCCTGTCTTTCATAGGTCTTCCAGTCTCGCCGATGTAAACTTTGCCCCATACACAGGGAATTCTGTAAACGACGCCGTCTCGGTTTAGTCGGGTCGGCAGGGTCTTTTGGCCGTACTAGGTGTGATCTTAGCGTAGTTTCCGACTTGAAAACAGCGCATACGCCTTGTTGTTGTAGGCAGCGGCGAAGTTGCTCGGACAAACCTACGACGTAAGGTAAAACCACGGTGGTTTTGAACTCGGTTGTGGGCTCTGTGCTGGTGTTCCGTCTTCTGGTCTTGGCAATTTTCTGCTAGGAAGAAAGAGGATAACTTTTTCTCCTTGGAAATAACAGAGGGTTTAGTTACATTGCACTTAGCGCGATCGTAAAGACACTTTACTATACCGCGTTTTACTGATTGAGGGTGGTGTGAGTCATACGCTAAGTATTGATCAGTTTGGATAGGCTTCCTGTATACGCTGGTGGTGAGGCGTCCGTCTGGTTCTCTGGAAACTGCGTTGTCAACGAAGGCGAGCTTTCTGTCAATCTTTGCCTTCATGGTGAAGCGGATTGAATGTTCCTGGTTGTTGAGATCAGTGTAAGAAGCTGTCGACGCTTCCGCGATCTTGGACAGTAAAGGTGTTGTCCACGTAGCGTTTCCAGATCCTAGGTTTGTATGGTGAAGCAGCTATTACCTGTTCTTAGAGGTTGGCAAACAGCAGAAACCGGTCTTCCCATTGCTGCACCTTCCTGTTGTTCGTGAATTGATCCGTTATACTGAAACTATGTGGATCTCAATACGAAGTTCAGAAGGTCCGCGATCGGGGCAGATGTTAGCGTCGAGCAGTCCGCAAGGCTGGGGTCGTTTTCCAGTTTCTGTAGAGCTGCCTCTACAGCGGCGTCGATGGGAACGTTGGTAAACAGCGACTCTACGTCGAAGGACACCATGATCTCGTTGTCTAGGGTACTTTAATTGATCTTATTTATAACAAAATTATCGATGGTGATTGGTTCTCCGCGCGCCTATTCGTAACGTATCGGCGCGCGATCACGTGGGTGTCCAATTACAGGTATCCAATTTAAACTCTTTGTAATTCAATACCTGTAATAGGATACCCACGTGATTCGCGCATCAATTACGTGCGCTTTCATGGCTTCCTTCGAGCTGTTTCCTATAGTTTTCAAAACTTATGAAAAGCGTAAAAAACTTATGAAAACAGACGTTTTCGCTCCAAAGAAGCAAAGACCCATTTCAGTTTTGCCTGTAGTGAGTTAACCTAATTAAAAGAGTCGGGTTTAACTAACTTTATGAATATTAAATAGTAATTATTTATTGACCGAATCGCAGTCTGGTTTCAGACCAATGTTTTCACCGATTCAGCTTTACTGAGAGTTGACAAACCAATGGCTCTGGATACTAATAACAAGCATCTCAATGACGTGATATTTCTTGATTTGGACAAGCCTTTGACACCATGGACCATGCTGTTCGTTTAGGTCAGTCTTAAATAAGGTAAGCTCCACGCACCGCCCAATCCAATTTTATTAAAAAACTCTTCCCCACGACGTTCGATCAGAACCACGTTAGTCAGTTTGTCAGCTCAGCTGTTCGTTAAAATCCTTGTTCATTTTTCATTATCAGTAAATTTTGCAAATCTTGAATTCCGAAGGTGACGGACATTTCAGGCTAGTGAAATGCTACAGTGCCAAAGAACGGCCTTTGGGACACACTCTGTTTAACACACACACCAACTATTTAACGTTTCCAAAAGTATTCCATCCGCATTTGATACAGTGAGAATGGAACTTATATTTCATTTCGTGGGGTTGCCTTTTCGTACTGTTAGGGTGGCCACATAATCGGGACAAGATCTCAGCTCGCATTGAAATTGGAATACGAATGATGGCTTTTTTTTGTTATCTTTAGACCATTAAGGAATTACCAACACATAGAGGATTTTCGTTTCAAAGATTCTAGTTTTCGCTTGTAAAAGAATCTTTTTACTCCAGTTTTCTTTATACCCGCAAAACGGTCTCGGAATGAATCTACATTTTAAAGGAGCTCATTGAAGGTATTTTAAATTATTTTTTGCGTCCAGATCAATACTTGAAAGCGAACATGAAAGGGAATCGAAGGGAATCTTTTGAAAATGTACAACACGAACAACGTCCAAA
>OMLO01004474.1_pt1 | contig 11691 bp, 1 predicted proteins | sample 1674811 | NCBI WGS metagenome assembly OMLO01 (sample SAMN06265003, study PRJEB25207) | coral metagenome | isolation source: Coral host | place: Mexico:La Bocana,Puerto Morelos, Mexico | collected 2008-11-13 | reverse complement strand
GCAGGGCCCTTGAGTCTACCGTGGCTATCAGCTTGAAAAGTGCGAACTGAGTGTTGCAGAGCTGTCAGTTTTATACTATTATTGATATGATGTTGAGATGAAGTTGAGGCTATAAATATGTTACACAAAGCTCCGAGGTTGCACAAAACAGTCTGCAAATGATCCAAATTTCAGTGTCAAGCTTTGTACAAGGAAGAGCTCTGCCCGCTTCCGGCAAGCAAACTTTGTCGAATCGGTGATCGAAGCTGTTGAGGAGCGATGTTGAGACATGCGACCGAGAAAGACACGGACCTCCGTTCCTTCAGTCTCTTTCAATGCCTTCAAGATGCGCAGGGGTTTAGCTTAATGAAAGTGATGCAGCCACTAGTGTGTTTGAGTATTTGTCATGGTTTGTCCGCTGTATCCATGTTGGGCACAAGATAGATAATATTGGTGAGGGACATGCATGCCTGTGCCACGCATGACGATTCTATGCCAGCTTGATTGCATTGCCATCTTCCCACACCTACAGAGTGCCTGGTTCGAGTGCTTGTACCAATTCCTTGCTGCAGGAGCTTGACAAGATCTTCACTGAGATGGGATTCCCAGAAGAACCCTGGCGAGACGACAAGGTTGTGAACAAGACGTTTGCTAAGGGCGAGATTTCCTTGAACTTGGTTGACTTGATGGAGTTTCTTGTTTGCATGTTGGAGGCTTGAGCTGCGCACTTGCGGCACATTGAGCGAATGCAGGGGAAGGGGTTGAAGCTGCATTTTGTGATGCAAACACACTGCCCTGCAACCACCCTTTGATGCAAACACAATGCAAACACAAACCGGTAACCGTCAGAACGCCTGGCACAGGCAGCTGTGGTTCAACCTCCAAAACCCAAGAATGTGAGGATCGGAGAGGATGTTTTTGTACATCACCAAAGAGACACACAGTAGATCATTAGAGTGACCAAAAAGTTCCTTGTGTTGAGTGTAGCTTGCAATAGCCTTGTGTATATAACAAAACGACCTTTGGCGAAAGTTAAAATGTGAGTTCGCTAAAGTAATCAAAGATGACATGTAGATATACATACTGTATATAGATATGATATGCATGTATTATTCGATATAGTGTCTAGTCCTTTGTTTTTTTCCGGGAAGGGAAAGTGAGGCCAAGGCAAGGCGAAGGACATTGACTTCTGTTTGCCCCATGATATCAGGGCCCCTGAGCATTTTGTGATCCAATGTGCTATGTCTTGCCACCATATTATTTATTTGTTCATTCATTCATCTTCTTGGTCGCATTCCAACGGTAAGTTTGTTTTGCCTGCGTACATATTTATGAGTTTTGCCTTCGGTAGCTTTCAATCCTAGCTCGCCCTGGCACGGCCTGGAATACAAGCATAATATACTATTTGCAAATTAATTATGGCTATGTATATATTATTGTGATTTCTGCAATATCCATTCCTTCGAGGTTGGTCATCCTTGCATTTCATGCATCTGCGAATACCGCAGGCTCAAGAGAGCTCAGGGGTTCACGTGGTGGAAAACAGGGTGCGGGGTCGCCCGACCGCGTTTGTTCTCTTGGTGGTTGCTAGCGATTAACCAGTGGTCTGGTCATAGCGGTTTCAGTGATCTTTTGGGATAGCTCAGGGAGCTTCACCGAATTCATATTGGTAGCGGAGCTAGTGTGCTCACCACGGTGATTTGACTCTTGAACGGTTCGAGGACGAAACGTGGGTTTTGGACCCGGGAACTTCAATCGGTCGACAATCATCCGTGGAAGTGAGTTGATCTTTCAGCGATGCCGGAGACGGCAGGGCCTACGACGGCCGGGGGGGCTTCGACGACCCACTCTGGTTCAGCCTATACCGGAGGTTCGTCGTTGCCATGGCGCCTGATCCCTGCTTTCAAACCTGGTGAAACTGATATCAACGATTTTTCACGAAGAGTCACCTTCTTAGCTGGCATTTCGCCACAGGACCAAATGACGTTGCTTGCACCTCGCATTGCAATGTCTTGCGAAGGAAGTGCCTTTCAGAAGATGGTGAGGTTGGATCCCTCCAAGCTGAAAGTATCCGACACAACTGGTGTGGCCCTCATCGTGAAGACGTTAGGTGGAGTGTTTGGCAAAACGACGCTGGAAAATCGATTTGAGCGTTTTGAACGGGCCATTTACACGACAGTTCAACGTCCTGATGAATCTCATGAGAGCTTCGTAGCACGTCATGAAGTTCAATTCGAAGATCTTCTATCCCAAGGAGTTTCCTTGGAGGATGTCAGGGCCTATGTCCTTTTGAGGAATTCAGGCCTCACGGCGGAGGAGAAGAAAAAGGTGATCGTGGACGCAGATGGAAATCTGACTTATGGAAAAGTCATTGATGCCCTTCGTCTTTTGGGATCCAAATTCTTCCATGAAGTTCAGAATGGATCCAAACCTGCCGTACGACAGAAGACGTACGATGTGAACTTCATCCAGGATGACGTGGACGGCGACCTCAATGTGGAGACCGAAGAGCATGGCTTTGTGGTCCATGCCGATCAGGAAGAGGCCATGATCGAACAACTTCACAATGAGGGTGACGAAGATGCTCTGATAGTAAGCCAGTTTGAAGATCAGATTCTGGAAGTCTTGCAGGAAGATCCGTCAATGGCTTCATGCTTCAACACCTACGTTGAAGCCCGACGCAAGTTGAGCGAGAAGGCTCGCTATAGGGGCTTTTGGCAACCTTCAGGTGGAAAAGGTGTCAAAGGCAAAAGCAAGAACAAGTCCAAGGGCAAGAACTCGTTTTCCAAGCGTTCTCTGGAGCAACGCATAGCAAACTCACAGTGCAAGCGATGCTTTCAATGGGGCCACTGGAAGGCCGAATGCCCACAGAGACATCAAAGTTCAAGCAATGGTGCATCAGCAACTGGAGCAGCATTCACAGGTGTGGCTCTTCACGAAGATGAGTTGCAAGGCCCATGGAACTTTGTGGATGATGATCTGCCTCCCGACCATGCCGTTGCTTTCGTCGCCCAGGACTCTCAGGACCAGTGGGGTGTAAAAGGGTCATGCATTGGTTTTAAGACTGGTATCAAAACCACCGATGATTTCATCAAACCCTCCTGTAAGAATCGAGTTGGTTTGTTTCATAATACTCTTGCCAAATGTTTGGGTAAATTGTCCCATAGGATGCAGCCTTCCATGCCTAATCGTGCATATCCACCATCGATCGATAAGCCACGTTCTGAACCCCTGAGCCCAAGTTTTGACAATCGCAGTGAAAGTTCACCACCGGTGAACGAAGAAAGTGCCCAGTTTGTCTCTCAGGGTGCCGAGGGCATAGTTGATCTGGGTGCATCGTTGTCAGTAATAGGCGAGGGTCAATTTCAGGAGTTGTGTCAACACCTTCCACCGTCATTTCAAAATTCCATGAAGATGGCACCCTGTGACATAAGCTTTCGTTTTGGAAATGATAGCACGGTGCGAGGTACCAAAGCTGTTTATATTCCGTTGGGCCAATGGTGGATGAAACTCATTGTTGTTCCTTCCAATACACCATTTTTGATTGCCAACAGTCTTTTTCGCAATTTAGGAGCCATCATCGATACCAATAAACATGAAGTATATTTCCAAAAGTTGGACTGCACCGTGCCGATTAGTTTGTCGGAACGTCGTTTGTTCATGCTGGATCTTAGTGAACTGATCCGCCGGACATCACTTATGAAACCTGAGGTGCAAAAGAAAGTGTCCCACCAATTTGTGTGCCAGTGTGTTTCCGAAAATTCATGCAAATCCAAAGGAGAAGAATCCCTTGATATAAATCTCTCAAGTCTCCATCAGGTTGAGCCATCTCCTTCAGACACGGAGTTGAAGGTTTCGTCGTGCAGTGACTCAGGCTCGAAAGACCACCCGTCTCTCAATCGTGTGTGTGGTTCGATCGTTCACGGCGACCATGGCTCAACCGTCCAAGACCAATTTTCGGGATCTGGCCGAAAGGTTTCAAAAGGTGACCAATTCGCAGGACGATCAAATGACTCTGGAAGAGATTCAAGCTATGAAATACGACGACCTCAAGGACTGGGTCATGGACTTCGGGCAGGCCAAGCGGGGATTGCCGTTCCACGAAGTGATCAAGGACAGCAAGTATGTGAGTTGGTTTGTGAAAACGTATCCCGACAGCCAACGGCCAACTCATGCCCGTCTTCTGCAGTTTGTGAAGCTGCATGTGGAACGCCTGGAGAGCTCCATGACAACCCGTCCCAAGAGCAAGGCGTTGCCTCGCAATGTGCCGACCACCAAGCCAGTGGAAAGCCCCTCTTCGAGCGACATCGAGCCCGAGGAGCTGGAGATCGGCAGTTGGGAGCAAGTCCGTCCCCAGGAGCAAGAGATGAATGCTCTCCAAGATCGCATGAGTCAAGTGGAGAATGTGATGCAACAGATTCTGAGTCATTTGACGCAAGGCCAATCAAGCAGCCAATCACAATGATGGCTGAATCGTCCGTGCTGACTTCGAATCCTGAGATGGAACCCGATTGGTTAGGACAGTGTTTGCAAGCCTTGGATGAAACGGACCAGTCTGTTGTAGACCTTTCGTTCTTTCTTGAAGCATTCCAAGCCGGAGCTCATGCTGATAACTGGGTAGCCCGTGAGATGTGGGATTACTTTAAGACCAAAGGGGATGTGAGTAAACATTTTTCCACCATCAAGCATGATCTAATGGAAATCTATTGTAGCAATGATAGTGAACTTACCAAACAGGGTATCCAACAGGGTTTGTCAGCATCACGTTTTGGACTACGAGATGGTGACTTGTCAACAAGTGAAGGCCGAAAGAAACTGTATGATCGATTGTGGAACTTTCGACCTGGCCACGTGTGGATGTCACCGAAATGCCGTGCATGGTGTCGTTGGTCCACTTTCAATATGCATCGGTCCATCTCAAGTGCTCAAAAGGTGTTAACATCTCGTGAGGATGACCTAGTACATTTGTTGCTTTGTTCCGCCATCATGCAGTTGCAACATTTCCGGAATCGATGTCACTATCATTTAGAACAACCTGTAGGATCTCACATGATGTTTCAGGAAGAGATGGATATCATTGTGACCAACACCCATCGCGTGACTTGCGATATGTGTGTAGCTGGCCAGCTGAAACATCCCGACACAAAGAAGCCGATTCGTAAATCAACCCAAGTTTTCACTTCGTCAACCATTCTTCAAAGAACCTTGGAAAGTTTGAAGTGTCCTCGTAATCATGAACATTCCCCAGTTGAAGGAAGTTGTACTCTTCCCAATGGGAAACGGTGTGCTGTGTCGCGATTCACTGAACTCTACACCCGAACGTTTGCCACCAAAGTGTGTAAAGCCTTGAAGTGCAGCCTGCAAGTCCAAGAGGCAGTAGTAGCTCTGCCCGAGGTGATTTGCCCCGCGGTTGCCGCAGGTGATGGGAAGAGACGTCGTTTAGAAGAGAAACAAGAACCACCTCATGCCTATGTAGAGAATGATCGTCAAAAGAACCTTCAAGCCTTCATACAGGCCATGCTGTCAAAAGCACCTAAAGTAGGTAAAGCTGTGTTCACTGATGGTCCTCTGTTGCAGCAGTGTGAAGAGCTCTTCCCTGGCTACCAGATAGCCGCCATAGAAGCACGCAAGGGTGCTGATCGATATCGTTTGCCGCCTGTCGGGATCACCAAGCAGTCGGCTCCTCTCCGGTGGTCAATGGGATGTCATCGGAATGAGTCCGGAACTTTCAGTGACAATGACTGGGAAGATTGGTCAAAGATAACTCGTAAGCACGCCATAAGAAATTGCCCTCCTGCTCGGTTGTTGATTAGTGTTTTTGCCAAAGCACGTATTCAAACCGAACCATCCGTTGAGACACATCCCACAAAAAGGAAATCCCTAGATGGTAAAGATGAACCACTCGGCAAGAAACACTGCCCTTCAGAAACAAGGGTCAATTGTGATGAACCTCTCCCGAAGACTGAAAACGAAACTGATTCTCAACATAAGTGTCATACTCATGGTCCATTGTTCTCCAGTTTGCCTCATGAAATCAAATCACAGATCCTGAAGATCCATAAGAATTTGGGACACCCTGACAATCGTTTATTAGCTCGAGTCCTCAAAGAACAGCAATGGGATTCCAAGATCGTTGACAGCATAACCGACATGGTGTGTCCCTCCTGTTTTGAGAATCAAAAGCCTCGTTTAGCCCGACCGGCCCATATTTCCCAAGAAAGAGAATTCAATGATCTTCTCATGATTGACGGGATCGAATGGACTAATCAAGAGGGAATCAAACACCTCTTTTATCATATGATTGATGCTGCCACCAATTTCCATATAGCCATTCCGGCTGATTGCCGATCCTCCAGTCATGTGATTGAATTGTTGAAGACACATTGGATCACTTGGGCAGGAGCCCCAAGGACTCTGATGTCAGATTCTGCTGGCGAATTCTGCAGTGAGGAATTTGGAACTTTCCTTCAAAGCCTGGATATCCAAAGTGTAATCATTCCCGCCGAAGCTCATTGGCAGTTGGGTAGATGTGAAAGACATGGAGCCATCCTTCAAAACATGCTCGATAAATATCAAAAGGATCAACCCATTCGAACCACCAATGACCTTCGTGAGGCCTTGCTCCAATGTGTTCAAGCCAAAAATAGCATGTCCCGTGTTCACGGTTACACTCCTGAGATTTTGGTGTTAGGTCGTTCTCGCCATTTCCCTTCGTGTAATAGCAATGAACAAACTGGTTCATCAGATTGGCTTTCACTTGGAGAAGAAGAAGAGTCTCAATTGGAAAGTTCAAAGTTTCTTGAGAATTTGGCTCGCCGAGAAACGGCACGGAAAGCATTTGTGTCAGCAGATCATGACCAAAAGCTACGCAGAGCGTTGCTTCGTCAAAGCCGACCCAAAAGAGAGACCTTCGAGAAGGGTCAATGGGTGATGTTCTGGAGGCATGGTAAGGTTGGTCAACCTAGTCAATGGTTAGGTCCTGGAAAAGTTATTGTGTCAGAAGAACCCAATGTGATTTGGATAACGCATCTTAGTCGGTTGTATCGTTGTGCCCCGGAACATCTAAGAGCAGTGTCCGAACGGGAGTGCCAAGCCGCAAGGAGCAGTTCCAATGCAGCAGAACTTCCGGATCATTTGGGAACAGGGGTTTTTCAATACACTGACCTCACCGGTAATCAAGCCATTAATGTTCCGGTGGATCATCATACACTGAATCCGCCAGATGTTCAGATTCCACCTGATGTTGTAACTTCTGTACCTTCCGGTTCCTCCGAAATTTCAGAAGAACAACCTGATGCAGAACCCTCACAGGAAAATCCTCAACCGGCCGATGTTCCAATCCCTGATGATCAATTTTCCGATGATAACACTGAAGATAGTGCCTTGAGCCAATGGAAAGAGTTTCATGATCATTGGAGAATCCAAGATAATAAGATTTGTCGAGTTCACAGGGAACCCCGGTATCGTATGTTTTGCCCCACCAACGTGGTTGATTGCCCAGTTCCCATTGATTGGTTGATGCCTGGTCGTGAAACACAGGGTCGTTTTCATGGAACCCATGATTGGAACTCATCCGATGTGTGGCTGAATAACCCACAGGGACATCAAAGCCTTCCTATGCATTGGACTGGAGAGACCATATTTCATGTCAAAGAGGAACATATTCCGCAAATTTCACAGATAATTCCAAAGGAAGAACCCAAAGTTGTTGGAGTAGCTTTCCATATTGATCTCGAACCTCAAGAGATTAATCACTGCATGGCTTTAGATCACGATCAACAAGTTGCCTTTCTAGCATCAGCTGCCAAGAAGCAGCGATCAGAGGTCAAAGAGCGTGATTTGTCATCACAGGATTTGGAGCTGTTCCTCCAAGCCAAGCAAAAGGAAGTGTCATCATGGCTTTCGACAGAGACAGTACGTCGAATAGCTCGTTCTCAGATCCCGGAAGATCAGATCCTTCGCACCAGGTGGGTTCTCACTTGGAAGCCTGTCGATGGCCCCAGTGACGACTCCGATGCCAGAGACTATAAGCCCAAGGCACGGTTAGTGGTGTTAGGTTTTGAAGACCCACAGATTGAAGCATTAGCTCGGGATAGTCCAACGTTAGGAAGGGAATCCCGGATGTTACTTCTTCAATTTGCATCATCAGCCAAATGGCAGATCAGTACTTTTGACATCCAGACAGCATTCTTGAGAGGTAGCCGCACAGATGGAAGAATTCTTGGAGTTGAACCCCCTCAAGAGATGAGAGTCATGATGCATCTTAAACCTTGGGAATGTTGTGAACTTCGTAAGTCAGCATACGGTTTAGTGAACGCTCCTCTCCTTTGGTATGAAGAGCTTCAAAATTCGTTGATCTCACTAGGTTTTGTGAAATCTCCTTTGGATCCATGTTTGTTTGTGTTGCCCCGCGATTCCCAATCCATTAAGCCTGGACAACCACAGATTCATGGATTAGTTGGTATTCATGTTGATGACGGCATTGGAGCCGGAGATTCTCACTATCATCAAGCGATAGCTAAATTGGAATCTAAGTTCCCTTTTGGTAGTAAAAAGGTCCAACGAATGACTTTCACGGGTTTGAACATTGTCCAACATCCTGATTTCTCAATTGACATTGATCAAGAGAAATATGTAGAGGACATTCCACCCATTCAAATTGATAGAGATCGTAGAAAACAAATCAAGGAAAAGGTTTTGGAAAGTGAAAGGCAAGCACTTCGTGGCCTTGTGGGCAGTCTCCAGTACGCTGCCACAAATTCCAGACCCGATATTTCTGCCAGATTGAGTTTCCTTCAAGCGAAGCTCAATTGCGCGACCATTCAAGAACTCCTTGACGCGAACAAGTTGCTTCATGATGCCAAGAACTTTAAGGACACTCGAATAAAGATCAAACCTATTCCTTTAGCTGATGTCAGATTTCTTTCGTTCTCTGATGCCTCGTTTGCTACCCGGAGTAATGCACAGTCTCAAAAAGGTTGTTTGATTCTCACAGCATCCGAAGCTATAGGTGAATGGCAATCAAGTGAAGTAAGTCCCATGTTCTGGTACTCGAAGAAGATAGCCCGTGTGGTTCCAAGCACTCTGGCTTCTGAAGCATATGCGTTGAGTGGTGCTCTTGATGTGTTAAGCTGGCTGAGATTGCAATGGGACTGGCTGTGCCGACCGTCCAACAATTGGAAAGATCCCTTGAAGTGTCTTCAGCAATGCCCCAAAGCTTACGCTGTTGTGGATTGTAAAAGCCTGTATGATCTTCTTCAAAAGACCATTGTTCCACAGTGCCAAGAATATCGTACCATGCTTGAGTCACTTATCATCAAGGATCGATTACAAGAAGGCATAGTTGTAAAGTGGGTCCATAGTGCTGCACAAATGGCAGATAGCCTTACAAAGATAATGGACTGTGGCATCCTGCGCCAATTCCTAAAACAAGGTCGCTGTATAATCCATGACGTTGAAAAGGTACTTCAGCAAAGAGCCGATCAAAAGGCCAAACGCCACTGGGTTGAACAAGTTCAGTTAACTCCACCATAGATGTGTTTTTGTGTACAGTTTTCATTTCCATCAAGGGGACATTGATGGTTCAGATCACCACCTGGGGTTGTGCTGGAACAACACTTACCGTTGTCCACGGGGTCGATATCCAATCAGAGGTTTGCTGCAGAATCTGACCAAGCACGGTCCTTTGATCACTCGTTTGGGTAACAAAATTTCTTGAAGACTTTATCGAAGCATAGAGAGAGAAAGAATTTTTCACGAGTGTGATTTCTGCAATATCCATTCCTTCGATGTTGGTCATCTTTGCATACTTTGCATCTGCGAATACCGCAGGCTCAAGAGAGCTCAGGGGTTCACGTGGTGGTAAAATAGGGTGCGGGGTCGCCCGGCTGCGTGTTGGTTCTCTTGGTGATAGCTGGTTGGTAACCTGTGGTCAGGTCATAGCAGTTACAGTGATCTTCAACCAATTCACATTGGTAGCGGAGCTAGTGTGCTCACCACGGTGATTTGACGCTTGAACGGTCGAGGACGAAACGTGGGTTTTGGACCCGGGAACTTCAATCGGTCGACAATCATCCGTGGAAGTGAGTTGATCCTTCAGTGATGCCGGAGACGGCAGGGCCTACGACGGCCGGGGGGGCTTCGACGACTCAGGCTGGTTCAGCCTATACCGGAGGTTCGTCGTTGCCATGGCATCTTATCCCTGCTTTCAAACCTGGTGAAACTGATATCAACGATTTTTCACGAAGAGTCACCTTCTTGGCTGGCATTTGGCCACAAGACCAAATGACGTTGCTTGCACCTCGCATTGCAATGTCTTGTGAAGGAAGTGCATTTCAGAAAATGGTGCGGTTGGACCCATCCAAACTGAAAGTGTCCGACACAACGGGTGTGGCTCTCATCGTGAAGACGTTGGGTGGAGTGTTTGGCAAAACGACGCTGGAAAATCGATTTGAGCGTTTTGAACGAGCCATTTACACGACGGTTCAACGTCCTGACGAATCTCATGAGAGCTTTGTAGCACGTCACGAAGTTCAATTCGAAGATCTGCTCTCCCAAGGAGTTTCCTTGGAGGATGTCCGGGCCTATGTTCTTTTGAGGAACTCAGGCCTTACGGCAGAGGAAAAGAAAAAGGTGATCGTGGACGCTGATGGAAATCTGACTTATGCTCTTTGACAGTGCATGTAGGGTGTAACTATGAAGAACCTCCCCGTTCTGAGGGCTTAGGGTGGCCTTTTTTCTGGCTAAGATGACTAGCTTTTTGCTTCACTCAGATTGCATGGATTGATTGCCGCACTTCTTTGCCGACTTAGCAACGATATAAAACTCTAAATTGGATCCTCCTAAAGCTAAGATAAGAGAATGTCCCAGATTTGCTACCGGTCCCTGTTGGGCTTTTCCATGACCTCTTCAGTCTACACATGAAAAAGATTTCCAGCCTAAAGAAACCTACAACTAGAAATCCATTGTGTCGTTCCCCGGAAAAATGCTTCAGTCATGTTCCATGCATAACAACCGGTTTGCTTTTGTTAGACTACCGCAGTGCAGTACGGCAATGCATTAAACTAAAATGGTAGTGAATTTTTTGCGATCTGCTGCAAGCACTTTGGTGGTCCAGATTTGTGTGGAAGACTGGCTTTCAACTTAATACTCCATTCCAAACAAAAAAGCATTCGTCACCTGACCTGCCCAGACTTGATTTCATCATGAAGGTCACATTCACCGATCACCCGATCACGTACTTTTTCCCCACTTTAAAAAAAAAAACTCCTTGAAATTTCATTGTTCAACTTCATTCTTAACTTACCCTCCAAAAAAAACAAACTAACATATATCCCCACCAATTGGGTAACAAAAACAAACCCTTCCACTGGGATGAGTGTAACCTTTCCCCTAGAACCTTCCTGGTGCTTTTTTGACATTGGGATGAATCGCCTTCAACTGCTCCTTGCATTCGCGAGTATAGTTGGCCACCTCTTCGAAGTGTCGCGCCTTTACGAAACGAGGCGCCCATGGGAAATCTTTCACCTTTTTTTGTTGGGTGGTACCAAAAAATAGGGAACACGAAAAATTGCCTAGGTTGCAGGGACACTGGCAAAATTGGTATATATACTCAAATTCAAGTATTTAGAGAAAAAATTGGAGCAATTCTGCAGTATTTTTTTTGGGACTGGTTTTTTTTCACATTGACTCTACCTTGGGGTGCTCTTACGG
>OMLO01004473.1_pt1 | contig 11692 bp, 13 predicted proteins | sample 1674811 | NCBI WGS metagenome assembly OMLO01 (sample SAMN06265003, study PRJEB25207) | coral metagenome | isolation source: Coral host | place: Mexico:La Bocana,Puerto Morelos, Mexico | collected 2008-11-13 | reverse complement strand
TATTAGCTGGCTAAGGTGCCACGTTTGCAACTGGTCATCGATATTACTTCGACAGTCAGAAAGCTTTATCAAGCTGAGTGTACCTGCCGACTCGGAACAAAATGATTCCCCTCTGGCCTCTAATAAGCACTTGTGTTCCATAATTTGATTTTGAGATTACTGAGCCGTTTCGCATTTATAAACTGGCTAGCGGGTTTACCCGTGAGGTTATTAACCGGACCTCTGCGGAAGCAGCATCACAACAAACGCCATCTTTCAGCGATGAAAATGGCGAGATTTCTTCAACCTTTCAGTTCTTAATACAAGTCTTGGATAGTTAATTGTCTGATTCACGAAGAAACCATGCTTTGATAAGATGTGTGGATCCGGGATATTTAGCACAAATTGGGCCTGGAGTTGGCGAGCTTTGTTCGCTTACAAGTCGAGACTCGATAAATTCGCGCTCATGTTTCGCAGTCAAGGGGAATACCTGCCTATTTACTGGAACTGTTGTGAAATTCAACAGTGTGAATGCTTGGTAAACGGCTGAAGATGGAGATTAACCCAAGCTGTGAAGTAGGTAAGCTGTATTTATGGTAAAATCTGCTCGAGATATGTCAATTTCGGTGCAGGTGTGAAAGTTGCAAGTGCACGTAAATGTGCTGATAGTAGTGCTGATACAAACGGCCATAACTTTCGAAATACCAAAAACGTACAGGGTTTATTTCATATTTTTGCCGACAAAGGACTACACTTTTTGGCTGTATAGACTAGAGGTCTTAACTAGGTCCCAAAGTTGAGAAATAAGCTTCTAGATGAAGGCCATTTCCAGCTACCTTCGATGGCGATTTATAGTGTCCTGCAATTTGCTTAATTTCCTCTCGCCACTTAAATAAAGAAAAAAAAAATTGTTCTCATGAAAAACTAGAGAGGTTTATGAGTTAATTGACATAAAATTCAATACTAGATGTTGCGAATCAAGTATTTTTTCAGCGCCACAAAAAATGACAATTTTATGCTTTTGGAGACGTTGCGACGGGCGCTGACCGGACGAAATATTGTTTGGCTCCTAACGCGACCATAAAATAATTTTGGATCAAACCAAACCTGTTTTTATGCAAACCTTGATAAAGTCTTTCAGTTGCCAGAGTTTCAGGCAAAATTATTTTTGATGCGAAATTGAGTGGGTGGTTCTTATAGAGACAGCCTCTTAAAACTTGTGCCACATAAAGAGAGAGAAATGGGATGAATCTTGAGAGAAACAAGACTTTTCTCAAGAGAAAAGAGATGCACTTCACAAGAAATGAAACAAAAAGTGGTAACTTACATTTGAGCGGTACTTCACATTGCAGTTTAATTTGCACTATGTGAGATTGTCTCACTTACATGCAAGTGTTCACTAAGCAAAACATACTGGTGGCTGGTCTTTCTAATGGACTTGATGTAATGTTGCTACCTGGTAAAATTGTCCAATTACTTCTAGTACACTAGGCTAGACTTGTAATAGTGCTGTATAGTAATTAAAACAAGGAATGACTTAAAGTGATCTACAGTGTAATGTTATGCTTTTTTGTTTTTGTTTCAGATATGCCTGACGTGGCAAAGAGTGATTTACATGCCCTAAAGCAATGGTTTAACAGCATTATAATTCAAGAAATGATTACCAAACAAGAACCTTCCATTTTCATTGGAGATGTGTTTGTAAAGAGGACACTAGCAAAGTCCTTTCTCAGAGCATGTGAAGACTTGCCATCTGCCATTACCAGCCAATCCCATCTAGCAATTTTCAAACAGGTTTCATCTGATTTCCAGGGTTCCAAGGAAAATTCCGAAACCACTGTGAATTGTTTTGAGGTTATCCAAACTCTCTTGCAGTCCCCAGAACATGAGGTGCGATTGGATGTTCTTGAATTTATTTTCTCTCACTTACCTTCTGACAAACACACCAGCTCTGGCAGGGAAGCTATAGGTGAAGAGGATGCATTAAGGAACAGTACAGGTTCATGGAAATTTGAGAAAATTGAGGGAAAATTAAAAAGTCAACTATTTACAGCAGCACTGAAAATGGAGCATCATACAGAATGTTTAGAAAAGGTAACTGATATATTTTGGAAAACATGTGGAGGAATTGTACCCAATAACCCCAGCAGCCATAAGTATTTATTACAGTGTAGTGGTTGAGCATCTAGCTTGCAGGTGGAAAGTCATTTGTACTCTTGTTGGAACTGAAAATTATTTTACAGTTTCTGTTACTAAATGAATGTATCATTCTCACTGTTTTACTACCAATCTTAACACACACTAATGTTTTTTTTCATACAGCTATAACTTGTTAACACAATCCTAGTAATGCCCAAAGCATATATTTCTTTTGCAATAACCCTTGAACATTTTGTACAAATTTATCATTTTCCTGGAAAATAGATGCTTTACATGCCAACCATTTTGTTGAACAGGCACTCTACGCACTCATCAATCTCTGAACAACATTGAAACTCCTGGGGTTTTGCAGATTTTAAGAGTTACATCTGCCACATTTACATCTAGAGAGAATGGCACATAGCAACCGAAACAGAATTTGAAGCATACACAACAATCACTCACCACGAATTCATAGGTTCTATTCCTTCATAACGGTTCCGAAGCTTCTATTTCAAAGTCTGCCTGGGTTTCTTGCTTTTTCACATGCTCGGAAAGCCACTTTTCACTTGCCATAGGTTCGTCCTTGTATGGTTTAAACATGTCTGGGTCTAAGTTGTCATCTGTTGGCAACACAGCTTCATTCGAGTTTGCTTCGTCAACTTCAATTGCTTCAATCACGTACAGACCAGAATGTAATTGAACTCCGAATCATCTGAACAGTAGCTCTACTCAGAATCCGAGTCACTTTTTGACATTTGGGCCAAAATATCAGGCCAAAAACCCGAACAACTTGCTGTGACTAACTACTTCTTTGTTGTTTGTCAGCATCAAGATACCAGGTTGACGTCACAACTCTGACTAGTGCCAGTCTACCTTAGGTGCGGTTTTGACTTCGAAAACCGCGACTTCTATCGCATTTAAGAAATTGAGGATAACTTCCAATCTCATTTTTCTGTGTGTTACGGCTTGTTTTCATTGTTTACTTTTGAGAAAAAAAGAAACCGGCTAAGCGCTATAGGCACTTTAAGCTTAGGTGAAAAGAAACAAAGCTTGGTAATTTTGACTGTCTATCTTACTATTACACTTGAAGGTGTACATGTCTGGAAGCTAGATGTAAGGAATGTTACAACTGTTATTTAGCCATGTTCATTATTCTTCAGGTGTTTCAAGTTCTGTACAGACTAACAGATGTTTTATCCTTTCCCTGGATGCTTTCTTCAGGAGATCAAGTTTTATACTCTGAGGTGGGTAAATATTAGTGAAATGTATTTTGTTGACTCAATATTTGTTGAAAATCTCAATTACTATACGGGCTTCCAAAGAAAAGTCAATTTCTTGAAATGCAAGCCATTCTTGGCCACCAAAAGTGGGATCTTGGCCCAGGTGTTCCTAACATGGACCGTCGAAACTAGTAATGAGCATGCAACAGCTTGCTTTATTGTGTGTTCACTCTTCATAAACATTGTAACAAACACAATGCTGTGTTTTTTTGAACAAAGTCTTAGAAAGAATAATGCCGTGATCGTTTTCAGAACAGGTCAGTTAAGGAAATACACTGCTAACTTCCTAGGGATACAACAACTTGACCTCTGGACTTGCACATGATTATGGCCCTCTAAGCTTCTGCAAACTTGTGTGCAAGTGAGCATTAATCAAAAAATATTTTGCAGTTTTTTTTCTATTTTTGAGTTGGGAAGTATAACTAAACACTTTCCTTTTTTATTATTTGGAATACTACACTTTTATGTGAAAAAAACAAAGCTTTGATTATGAAAATTGTCCAGGCGCGAGAGGGGATAAGTCTCTACTAGCAGTTTTGTCATAGTGAGCTTTGGCTTTCGCGCACCTACCCAGATGCTCGTCACGGACTACAGTTACAGGTGGCACAGATTGGCGCAACGATGATTCAGATATTGGAAGAGAGAAACCTTTGTGCTGGGGAGTAGGTCACACCCTGAGGCGGAGTGTTCCTGTGGTCCAAGAGACCGGTGAGGAGGTCTGATTTTTTTAACATCTTCTTGGCTTCCATAACAGCAGCCTCAACTTTACCCCAGTACCTCTTGCATAATACGGTGACTGGGTAATTGACTTGAAACCAAAAGTCTTGGCAAAATTTAAAAAATTCCTAAGAGGTATACTGAGGTCCATTGTCTGACAAAAATGTATCTTGTATACCGTAACGAGTAAAGTGTGTCTTTGTGACTGAGATAACATTGGCAGCCGTGATGTCTTCATTAAACAGATCAACCTCAAACCAGTCACTATAGTGGTCTACTGTAACAGAATACCAATGTCCACCCTGCTTGAATAGGTCCTGCTAGATGAATTTCCATGGATCTTGTGGAATTTCATGACACAACATCGGTTCCTTTGGGAGTGCTGAACCATAGCTAGCACATTTGGCACGCTCCTGAAGGATTGCGGCTTGGATTCCAGACCAATACATTACTTGAGCCCGGCAAATCATGCTTTCATCGCCCTGATGACCATGGTGGAGTTTTTTCAGCATAGTAGACTGTAGCTTTATATGAATGAGGACTTTGTGTGACTTGTACACTACACCATTGTATACTGCTAGCTCATCCCTTAATGGATAGTAATGACCGAGTGCTGTAGGCACCTGTGATTTGTTGGAGGGCCATCCATGGGCCACAAACTCACTCAGAACTTACAAGGTAGGATCCGCTCATGTTTCAGCTTTAATTTCCTCCAGGGTGCTAGGATACATCTCAGGGGAGTCTAGTTCCATGGTCTCTAGTTCTACCTGGAACAGCTCTAGTGCATCCTCTAAGTTGCACTGGAACACCTCTTCTTGTGGGTCTCAGGGTGTAGGGGGGTTCAAGGCGGCTCTCGACAGTGTATCAGCCAAGTACATGTACTTGCCTTTCTTGTAAACCACTGTGAACTCGAACAGCTGTAGCTGAAGTATCTTACATGTACGTTGAAGGCGTCTGGGGGCTTTACTCAAGGTTTTTTTGAAAATTGTTTCTAATGGCTGGTGGTCAGAATGTACTACAACATCTTGTTTACTGGTAGAACTTTGTACAGGCTACTTTGATGGCCAGGCATTCCTTTTCAATAGGCGCATAGTTGACTTCAGTTGCTGACAGTGTTGAACTTGTAAAAGCCACAGGTTGCCCATCTTGCAGCAGGGCACCCCCAAAGCCTGTGTCACTGGCATCTACTTTAACACACATGGCTTATTCACATCAAAGAATTTGCATTTGCAATTAAGCTTTTGGCTATCTTAAGAGCTTTGTCATGCTGGGAGAACCATGACCACACTACATTTCCATGTGTCAGCTCAGTAAGGGGCTTCACAACTTCTACAAGGTTAGGGGTGAAGTGTAACAAATAATTATGCATGCCTAGGAACCACTGAGCCCCTTTCACATCTTGCGGTGGGGTCATGTCCTTAATGGTCTGGACTCTATGTGGATGTGGGGTGATGCCATTACTGCTAAGGAGATGGCCTATCCAGGTAACTTGCTTCACTTTGAACTAAAATTCTTGGGGTTTAACTTGAGATTCACTTCTCAGCACCACAACATTAAATTCCACAAGTTAATATCATGATCCTTCTCAGCCTCCTCAATACTATCTCCACTCCCATAGACTAAAATGTCATTGGCCTAGTTCACAACACTAGTCAATCCTTCCAGTGGTTCTTGCTGTCTACGCTGGTATTCCTCCAGTCCTAAACTGATCCCGAATAGCATATGCAACCAACGATAGTGACCAATTGGAGTATGCATGGTAATTAAGAATGAGGAACTGTCAGATAATTCAATGTTTGTGAACCCCTTGTACACATCCACACAGGAAAAAATTTTGGCATTGTTCAACTTAGGCAGTAACTCATCAACTGTAAGAATGTGGTACTTTGGGACTTCAATGGCTTTATTGATTGTCTGACTTGGGTCAATGCACACACGTATGCTTCCATCAGGTTTCTCTCTATATACACTGTTGGAGATCCATGCAGGTGGCTCAGTAACCTTTTTCAGGATACCCTGTTTTTCAAGGTCACATATTGCATCAGACGCTTTTGCTTCTTTTGCTACAGGGTACCGATGTGGTTGAGCTTGGATTGGAGTTACATTAGGGTTCATGCTGATGTGTAGAGGCAGCCCCAAAGTTCCTAACCCTGTATGGATATCTTTTAAGGCATCCATGACAATAGCTTTAGTCAATTTTCCCCAAGGGACACACCCACCTTACTAGCCATACTCCCCTCTGGGTTAATTCTTTCTTTACTGGTTACAGCACTATGAACTGCACTAACATTCTCACACATACCATGTTCTGGAGAGGTGCTGGTGGTTTCCTCTGTCAGATGAAGCTCTTCTGTTGCACTACCATTCAGTAAGGTGGGCCTGACTTCCTGATCCGGAGTTCCACTTTTCTTCACTCTTCCTCGCTGAAGTCCAAAGTCATGTTGGCCCATTTCTGAGGCACGCCTTTGTGGGTTGTTACAAATAAAAGACCAGGTGTTCCCTCCTATCTCAATCATGCTTAATCTAACACAATCAGATCCTGAAGAGTGAAGAGTGTGAAATTTCCTTGAGTGTCACAGACCAATTCTATTTGTCCCACTGGCTTACACAGGAATGACTGTGAATGTTATTTATAAGCCTGCGTAATGGTTTGTATTTGCATAAGAATATATTGTGCACGGTCAATCAAATCCAAACAAACTCTTATGTATTTCTTTGTCGTTGAATAGTAACTGGTTGTTAATCATAAATAAGCTAATCCAACGAAAAGCTTAGCAATCGGTGAGTAACAAATCACTTCAAATTATTCTATTTTCGTTTACAAATCGACTTCCACCTTGCAAACAAGAGCAAATTCATTCAGATGTGACTGACTGATGTCGCCGCCATTCTCACTGCCAGTTGCAAATTTCGTTGTAATTATACCTGCCAACTTTTAACAAACTTTAACCAGAGAGTACCAGGATTTTCAAAAATTACATGAACATATCCAAAGATGTCCGAAGACATCCGAAGATGTCCAAAGAAGTTCTAAAGAAAATGATTCAATACTCCACTTTTGAATCTAACGTTTTACCATAAATATTGGCAATTTTGTACAACATGGCCAAATTCCTGTGAAGTGAACTGTGATATCAGTGTTCTAACAAAGTATAGAGTTATTTATAATAATATTATTTATAATACCTTGTACATCTCTCGGACCAAGTCCAAGGAAGTGTTCTGCTAAACACGACCTCGTTCTCAATGCTTTTCTTGTCAGAAATCATAGAAATCGGAGATTTCGGGTAAGTGCTGTCCGGTACTCATTTACTTTTTCAATTACATGGAGTTTTCGTTTCTCAAATTAGGGAAAGTGTTTCAATTCAAGCTGTTATAGATCACATTTTTCATCCAGGCGTGAGAATTTGGTCTGTAAGCATGAGTTGGCTTGAGATTGAAGTTTTCAGCTCGCAGGCGTGACATCACGCCTAAGGTGTGAGAGTTAGCAGGTATAGTTTAGTTTGCAAAATGAAGAGGTTCTCCAGTAATACTGAGCCAAAAATTTCATTTCCAGGCTTGTAAAATGCACATCCATAATAAACCCATATTACCTTTGCCGCTTATGAGCAAAACACTTTTCGGTGGAAAGAGATGAAAATGTGAGTGACATTTTTTTTGCAATCACCACGCTTCAAAGAACAAAAGGGTACACACTTGAGGGACACTAATTAAGCCCCATTGTTGAATTCTTTTGAAATACATCCACTGAATCGCGGCCCAAAAGTCACAAGTCCTATTCGTTCGTCTGAGCCAAATAATTCTGAAAATACTCAGCCCTTTTTATTGGAGCAAACTTGACAATAACTCAAAGCTTGCGAAAGGTAAATTAACGAGCCTTCCATGTTAATTAGCCAGCAGTATACCCCATTTCTGAACAACACAAACAAGAAGATCTTTTATATCTTATCACCGCGCTTGTAAAATTTAAATGTATTGTTAGCACTACTGTCGCAATGCTGTGCACATTCCAAAGCAATCCTTGATGATTCACTGAGTACTATAGACACCACATCACTTGATCAAAACAAACTGTATTATTGCACCATGGCTCTTAGCCTTCATGAAATCTATGATGATGTTATGCCCATGAATGATATGAAAAAGTAACATGTGACACGCTATTAAAAAAGCTATTAATAAATCTTTCTTAAAAGTCAAAATTTATTTGTCTGTATAAAGTAGTCACGCGAGTCACATAATCTGAGATTTTCCGCCATTCACTCAGGCTAGCTTTTGTTTACCTCAGCAAATGTTTAATTTTCCTTCAAATCTCTGAACTTGCTTCGATGAAACAGCCAAAGAATTCACTTCAATTGCCTAAACCCACAGAAGATACTCGTAAATTAATGACCGTGGGTTCTGGCGAAAAAAACTAGCAAATTAAGACTATCTTATTTCTCACAATCCATCTATTGTTAGTTTATTTAAAATTCTCTTCAAATCTAACGCTTCTGTAAAACTGAAATAAAATGTATCACACCTTTAAGGAACCAATATCCGTAACATTCTCCCTGTGTTAATGTTTCAAAAGCTTTTGGCGGATAAACATAACAGGTTGCATCATTCAAAGTCCCGAACACGATTTGGCTGAGTGGAGGTGTGCACCCGAACACCAGACATGATTTCTGCTCAGCTGCATGGCTACCACCACAATTCCTATAATTTTTGATACCAGATTTGGAATCTTTCTTTGATAAACCTCCTTTGTTGACACTATGGACCTCTTCCTTTGGATTGTTTACCTGGGTCGATGAGAGCTTGGTGTTGTTTCTGCCTAATAATTTGTTTGCTGCCCCACAACTAGCTCCTGCTAAGCTTACTTGCCAGCAATGACCAATTACAACATACCCTATATTCCTTCCTCCCATGTGGTGCCACCTAGTTCCCAGTCTCCACCTGAGCAGTCTACTGTGAACATGCAAGCTGGACCTAGTGGAGAATCCTCAGAGGTCTCCCATGAAGACTCCAACAAGACCCAGTGGCCCAGAGGGATGTGTAACAAGATATGGAAGGACAGTCAAACTAAATTCAAAGTTCTGAGACTTTGTGGCCTGATAATAAGGCATTAACTTATGAACTGTTTTTTTTTTGCAATTATTATTATTTTCACTTTCTTTGCTATTTGCTTCACTGAAACTGCATGTATTTGACTGCAAAGGAACATGTGGAACGATCATGTGGAATGTGTGTGAGTAATGCAATTCTGTTTCATAACACGGGTGTGAAGCATTTTATGTGTTAGTTTTTCTTGTCAAGTAAAAGGTCTTCTCTTGAAAATTACAGCGTATTAGGTGCCGGGTTAACTGAAATTGTCTAGCTTTCAGTCTGTTGTTTATTTTGTTGCAATTTGCATAATTCCTACTATAACCTTAAAGGTTACCCGTGTGGCTGAACTCGAGGTAGAGGGAGTCGTATAATGTCAAAGTCCAAGTTTAATTCCTCGTGAGGCCCCATCTGCGGGGTTGAGCTCTCTTTGGACATAATGCCACTGACTCAGCAGGGATTGCTTGCATATAGCAGATACACGGGTAGCCTTCTTGTCATTCTCCACATTACGTAGCGCGCATGTGCTATCCGTCCAGGAAATGGAATCGTCGATTGAGTATTCGATTTCCACTCGAGTCACTCTGTCTAACCTAGTGGATAACATGGCGGCAGACAGCTCCATTCTTGGTATCATGACAGGTTTTAACGAGGACAACCTGGTTCCCCATCGTGAAAGAACAATGGGCATCCTCGTTGTTATTAAGCATCCGGAGATAGGCCACTTTAGAGGCATCAGAGAAGAGATGCAGTTGGCATGATTCCACTTCACCAAAGTCGCGAGGTTTAAAGCATCGCTCTACTTCAAAGTGCTCTAGCTTTGGTAATTTGTTCAACCATATCTGCCAACGCGTCAGATCTTCTTGTGGTATAGGGTCGTCCCAGTCAAGCTTTCTTTTGCACAGGTCTTGTAGGAGTATTCTGGTGGGACAAAGGGGGCAACGAACCTGAGTGGGTCGTACACTGAGCTGATGACAGATAACAGTCCTCTTCTAGTAGCCAGTCTATCCTTGATGGTGATGCTGAAGCTGAAAGTATCAGAAGCTACATTCCATTGGACTCCAAGCACTCTTTCGATTATAGGGAGATTGAAATCGAGGTTCTTGACCACTGTTGCTCGGTCGGCTTCTGGAATCGACTCTACAACCTTTCAAGAATTTGACAGCCATTTTGTGAGACAGAACCCACCTCTGCACAGAAGCTCTGTCAGGTTATCAACGAGAAAGATAGCACTTTATTACCACAGACTTCAGACAGTCATCAACGTAGAAGTTACGATTCACAGTGCATACAGTTTCGGGATCAAAGCATGTTTTGTTATCCTTGGCTGTCTTCTTCAAAGCAAAATTGGCACAGCTCAGAGAGGAAACTCCACCAAATAGATGTACTGCCACCAACAGCTTTTCTGGTTCTGCTGCTAGGTCACCATCTGGCCACCAAAGAAATCATAGCGCATTACAGTCTTCAGGAGCCATCTTAACCTGGTGAAACAGCCTCCTGTCGAAAATGAACTAGTATCCCCACCAGGGAATTAGTGAGGTCCGGCCCCTGTAAGAGCTTGTTATTCAATGAGCTTCCTCGATGCTTAGCTGAACAGTCAAAGACGATACGGATCTTTCCTGGTTTGGCTGGGTGGAAGACAGCATGATGGGGAAGGTACCACGTTCTTCCTGGAACGTCTATGGCTGGAGCTTTCTTTGCATAACCCTTGTGAAGGAGGTCCTCTATGCAGGTTGTGTACTTCACTCGCAAATCAAAGTCTTTCAGCAGATGCTTCTTTAGCAATCTGAGCCTGTGTTCCACAAGACTCTTGTTGTTCACAATGCAGGGCGGGTCTTCCTTCCAGGGCAATGTGATAGTGTAGTGACCATCTTGCAATACGCATGTTTCTTGCATTATTTCTAGAGCACGCTTGTCATTCTGTGACAGTAATGGTTTTCTGCCATATACAGAGTCATTAAATTCCATATTGCAGTAACTTCTGAATTGCTCCCTTAGCTCTGCATCTGCTCTTATGAAATTGGTCGTGTAGAAATTGGAATCTTGAACTCTACCCAGAGGACCATTAACTACCCATCCGAATATTGTCCGGGTGGCATAGGGACCGCTATGGCAGCTTTCTAGAACTTCCTTTGGTTGCAGAATCTCGGGAGCGTCAGTACCAATCAGCAAGCCCACGTTAGTGGTGATTCTTATCCCAGTAAGGTGAGGCCAACAATTGACATCTTCTTGCTGAGCTCCATTCTCTACTGCCACTGGTAGCTTTGGCCTTGTAAATACGCATGGCAATTCGATGGCATTCTCCTCAAGATCCATTACTTGGAGGCTAACGAGTGCAGCGCATTTACTCTCTTCTCTTTCCATGGTGGGTGAGGCGCGGTGGCCTCATGGTTAGTGCGCTCGACTCCGGATCGGGTTCGAGACCTAGCCGGGGACATTGCGTTGTGTTCATAGGCAAGACACTTCACTCTCACAGTGCCTCTCTCCAC
>OMLO01004472.1_pt1 | contig 11693 bp, 17 predicted proteins | sample 1674811 | NCBI WGS metagenome assembly OMLO01 (sample SAMN06265003, study PRJEB25207) | coral metagenome | isolation source: Coral host | place: Mexico:La Bocana,Puerto Morelos, Mexico | collected 2008-11-13 | reverse complement strand
TCAACTGGAGATAGCTCACCTGCCACACTGAGTAGCGCTCGACCAGCGATGGAATCCTCAGGTTGTAAAATATGATCTCACGAACCTTTCTCAATGCCAACTCAAACAGATGATCGTCACTAGCAGCAACCTTGGCAGAGAGCAACCTCTGCTTTGCAATGCGTACTGGATGTGGGTCAGACTGGGATGAATCTGAACCAATGCAAAAGAAGACTCAAGCTCACCAATGGTAGTTCTCGCCTCTGGAACAGGGTCTCCTGGAAGATGATGAAGTCAGTAGAGCCAGATGCAAAGGAGTCTGTTCGACGATGCTGAGGACCAAAAGCCCTTTGAAGCAAGCAGTGGCAGTCTCCTCAGATCTTTTCCGTCTGGAACGGGCAGTGGCGGAATTTGATCTTGATGACCTGCAGTTGTACTTTGGCGGCATCATGCTGTTTTGTATTTATTCATCGTCAAGGTTCAGTGATGCTGCAACGTGCAGAGACATTATTGAGCAAGACACATGTTATTGTGGTCAAAGGGCTGGCATATGAATACAAAGGTTCGACTACAAGCGAGAGTAGGGTCGATGCTTTCCCTCTCTGCGCATTGGGCGCTTGTTTGCATACTTCATCTTGGGCATATGCGCGAAGGCAAGTTCGCAGCAAATTTGGTATGGAGGGTATATCCCATCGGAGGGGAGAAGTCCTGAGCCGATGAATGACAGCTGCAGAAGGGAATGAGCTCATGCGAGCAGTTCTGATCAATTGTGGGCTCACTGAAGAAGCTGCTGAACAATACCCTACCCATTCCATGAAGCGAACCATTCTGGACTGGGGCAGCTGCAGTGGAGCGTTTAGTTACGGAGAGAGGCGATGCATAGGTCACCATTTGCAGGGACTGCGATCAGAACCGACTTACAGCCAAGATGAGATGTCTCGACTTCATGGGAAGATTGAGAGAATAATGATCGCAGCCATGAGGATGGGTCAATTAGATCCAGATGCTAAAGGAGCTAGGAGGATCAAGCTGGACAACCGTGATATGTTCCAGGAGGAGGAATCATCCGAAGAATCAGAGATTGAAGAGGTGGACCCCCAAGTGCATAGCCGGGTCTTTCAGAAAGCATTGGATGAGTTGCATCCTCCACCACCGCAAGCTGAAGGAATCAGCTGTTGAGGAGGTTGACACTTCCTATGCGAGGCACATCATTTCAGAAATATTGCATCATGTGGTTACCGCCAACAGCCTCGCTTGTGGAAGACCTTTGAATCGAAACTATCTTCTGCTTGACTTGAGTGACAAAGATGTTGCACATGAATCATTGGCAAACAGCGTGTTGAATCACATCACACTTGGTAGCATGCCTCGGACAAGGCGAATGTGTGGTATGAAAATATTGCCACATGACTTTGTGCGTGACCACTGCACACGAGATGTCACTTGAGTTTGCTTGTCATCATTTGTTTGCTGTTTCATGTATAGAGTTAGCGTATATAATGACTTACAGTGCGGTGAGGTTTTTCGCGTCCAAAATGGAATGAATTTTGGGCGCGAAAAATGTGTCCTTTTCGTTTGACCTTCTGAGTCATGATCATTCCTGTGAGTTGAACACTCATATGATTTCTTTGGACTGTGAGCTGAGATTTCTCACATGATCGATTTCCCGTTGATATGTTCAAGTGACTCTGAAGCATGACTGACTGTGCTTTAACTTTGAGTGCCACCCATCAGCCACAGAGCCATACCCACCAAATAATTAAAAATACGGGAAAATACGAAAAAAATAGACATGAAATATAGGAAATTTTCACCCCTATATACACAAAAAAAATCCTTTTTTTATGTATTTTTTGGGCTGTGGAGCTCCAAAAAAAACTCTATATTTTTTTGGGTTGAAAAATTTTGAGTTTATCCGTTTAATTTCCCAACCAACCTTCAAACCTTTTTTTGGTTTGTTGTTGGTCAAAATTCCCACTTGGTCAAAAAAAAATGGACTAAAGATTTCATAGATTACAAATATAAAATTGAACTAGCCATCGCAAATTTACCGTTTTTTTGTATTTTCCATATTTTTAAAAAAAAAATGTTTTTATGAATTGGATTGTTTTCCTATGTTTTCCTATTTTCCCTATGTTTCCGATTTTTCCCATATTTACCAAAAAAATGGTGGAAAAATACGGATCAAAAAAAAAATGGTGAAAAAATACGGAAATAGAAATTATTCAAAAAAATTAAAAGAAATAGAAAAAATATAGGAAAAAATACGGAAAAATACGGAGAAAATAGGGAAAAAAAGTACGACAAAAATAGGGACAAAACAGGGGCAATAATTTCTATTGTTTTCCTATTTTTCCTATTTTTTCTATTTTTGAGTTTTGAAACGCAGAAATTGTATGTCCAAACCCCAAAGAAAGGATCACCAAAAGCATCCCGGTCTGAAATCCTAGTTTTTAAAACTCCATTATCATATATGATTTTGATTTCCCACTCCCTCATGTTGAGAAATCCCTCAAACGTTTGGGGAAAGACTCATGCGACATTGCAAAAGGATTACCTCGTTGTATTGCAACTTCTTCGTCTATTTTGGCTATATTTCGGAAATTTTTGAAAAACACATTGTATTTTTTCGCTATATCCAGGGTCTATTTTTTGTATTTTTTCCTATTTTTAAATAATTTGGACTATATGGTCTGTAGCTGCCAAAGCTCGACTCAACTTTAACTTTTCAAACAGCGATCAGGCAGTTAACTTTCCGTTTCTGACCTTATGAAACACTTGTTCTCTGAAGGTTCATTTGAGTCTGCGAGGCACGATAACATTGCTTGAACTCAACGGCGTCCAGTTGAAGCACTTTTTCTTTGTCATTTTTCAATTGATTGGCAATTTCGGATTGCGTGAATTGTAATGGAGTCCGAAGCTGCATTCAAGCGCCAGGCCTTAGAGATTCAACTGCCTCAAGAGATCCTCACTCTAAAAGCTTTGAGAGACGAGTTCAGTTGCAACATTTGGTCAGTTCGCACCTTCCAATCCTGCCCTCGATACCATAAGTGCCATAATCGGCAGGGAACCCCAGCTGAGCGGAGTTAGTTCCGCTGAGGCGTCTTTGGTAGTTCGGTTCGCCATAGTGTACTTGGTGTGCGACAGTGCGGCACTTGGGGGTTTTTCGTGAGTCGAGCTCTTCCTTTTGGTGCTCCAGCTTCAGTGTTTGCATTCAACAAAAACACTATGGTCAATTCTTGTGAGAAATTTTAACGTGCTTGCAACAGTATTCTATGACGATTTCCCGGTTCTCGAATATAGCGACATGTCAAACGCGAGAACTCTTCTCCTCAACACGCTACTTGATCTGCTGGGATGGCAGCATGCAGTTGTTGGGAAGAAGGCATGCCCATTTGGGTCTACTATGGCAGTTTTGGGTGTCGGGTTTGAATTGTCCACTATTTTTCGGGGAACTTTTAAGGTGCGGAACAAACCTGGTAAATCGAGCGCATTGTGGGGATCTTGCGTGAGTGTGAGAAATCGGGTCAGTTCAGTCAACATGATCTGGCTGTGCTTCAAGGTCCTCTGAACTTCGCAGAGGGCGATTTTTCATGGGCCGCGCAGTCAAATTTCCGACGTACATGTTGAGTCACTATGATCAGTGGAAGCATAGCATGTGGCAAGTAAAAGCTTTCATTGATAGCGCTTGCCGAATGCTTGAATCGTTGAAGCCTAGGATTGTGAATTGCTTTGAGGTTACTGCTCCGTTAGTCATCTATACAGATGCTGCATTTGAAAAGGATGTTGCACGTTGCTACTTGGGGCTCAATTCTTTTTGACAGGCATAGCAACTTCACTGCGGCCCATCAAGGGACCATTGACTCTTGGTTGGTGTCAGCTTGGAAGAATGCAGCACGCGAACAAATTTTACCGCAAGCCGAAGCCTATGCAGGTCTGGTGACTCGGTATCATTACAAAGAGACGTTGTTGAACCGGCCATCTTTATGGTTTGTCGATAATGAAGCTGCGAGGTACTCTTTGATAAAAGGTGCCAGTCCTTCTCTTAGCACGTTTGTTTTGATACGAGAAATCTCCATGATCGATGCAGAACAGCCCACAGGGGCATGGTATGAAAGGGTACCATCTGCCAGCAACATTGCAGACCTTCCATCTCGTGGCGATCACATGAGAGCTTGTGAAATTGCGAATGGCGTGGCAAAAGGCGACATTAGACTCAATAGTTGCACGTATGACAGATTGAAGGCTACATCCTTTGAAGATCTTCCTGCTCGATGAGGAACGGGGGTGATAACGATCTCACTCCAACCTGCGAATCTTGGGCTGTGATGATCGGCCTATGGGTCATTTCAGATTATACCCCCGGCTTCGAGAAATAATTCAAGGAGAAAAAGGAATGAAATAAGATTGCTGTTGTGATCTTGCCCTCGTATGTGTCACTTTTTGTTTTATGGGTATATTTCATTTTTTTAGTTAAATATGCGGATGCGTGATTTGGCGTAAGCGTGAAATATTTTACTAACCAGGAGCCAATAGGAACGTTTGGTGTCGCTTCGTAAACGGCTGTTCCTCGTTGGCTAGCAAATTTTCTTTGCGAACTTGTTGGCATGAAAAACAAAATTATGATGTTTACCTCAACTTGGTGTTTTGCATCTTGTGCTGTGATGTCTTGTTGTGATTTTTGTCGGTAGTACCTCCGAAGATTAGCATGACCCATGCATAAGGATGACTTTCACACAAATCAAGAAGTCCACGACACTTTGATCGTTTCACCTCTCGTGAATCAAATCTAAATCTTTTATATCCGAATTTTCCATATCAAGGGTTGATGATGGGCGGGACCTCTTTGAATTTTCGAGATTTCTGATTTTGCAACCCCACCCAACTCTCGAATCTTGGGTTGTGATGATTGGCCTATGAATACTTGGGTCATCTCAGATTTTGCCCCCGGCTTCGAGAAATAATTCAAGGAGGAAAAGGCATGAAATAAGACCGCTGTTGTGATCGTGTCGTCGTATGTGTCACTTTTTGTTTACGAGTATATTTCATGTACGATTTAGATCTAAATGCGCGTATGCACGATTTGGCGTAAGCTTGAAATATTTTACCAACAAGGAACCAATAGGAAGTAGTAGTAGGGCGCGACGAAGGTAGCCCGAACATCTGTGCAATCCTTACCAACGAACGTCGAACCACGGGCGCGTCGATCGATACCAGGTGTGAGATCAAGCACCAGCGCAACCAAAAGGTCACGGTACTGGAAACCTGTGTGCTTAGGGCATCCAATCCAGTGCTGCTGTCTTGGTTCAAGGGGGACGGAGCAGCACCCAAACCCCCACGCCAGCCTTCAAGCACGACCGCCTCCCTTCTTCCCTTTGCCCTTTCCACCTTTGCCACCTCGCCCGGATTTGCACCCTTGTTGCCACGTCCGCCCACCTTACCGCCACCAGCTTTCCCTTTGGCTTTAGCCTCACCCTGCTTGGCCAGAGCCCGCTTACGCTTTTCTGCCCTTGTTTTTGCCCGCCAACATTGGATCTGATTGCCACCACGTTCACGGTTGGCTGTGGTGAGAGAGGCGTTTAAAGTCTCCGACACGTGCTTTTCGATCCGATCGCCAACGGTCCCCAACCTCCAAACAATTGTAAAAGTACGTAATTTAGGTTCACCGTCGCGACCAAATTCCGGTTCAACACGTACGACCCCGCCCCGACCTTCTTCACGCAAAGCCCCAGAGCATCCACGACCTGGCGCTTCTGCCTCCCAAACAGCTGTTCATCCCTTGGTGGCGATTCCTCTGGCAGAGACTCGAACCCTAAAGCAGCCGCAACCTCGTCTGCAAACACCTTCCCCGCTTGGGCCCCAACCATCTTCTCAGCGGACGCTTCCTCCCCCAAAGAGACCCATAATTCCTCCAACTTTACAGAATTGATTACGTAAGTCCTGCTTTGGGCGTATAAGCGGTCCACTCTGTCGTCGGTCCTATGGATTTTGTCTGTCAACCATTGCAGTATGCCCTCCGCTTCTCTGTCAGCTCCCCCTCCCCCTGAGCGGCCATTGCAAACGCGCGGACAGGTAGAAGGACCCAGTACACAAGTTAGAGCGGTTACGCTTCGAGCTAAATGCGCAGCAGTACCAGTAGATTTCAGCGGGTTCAACGACAGGCCCTTGGCCTTCGTATCTAACCCTTTGCTAATTATAGCCGTCCGGGTCAGTTGCTGAAATGTAGGATGGATAGAGACCAAGAAATGAACACATATCAAACATATATCACCTGCTTGATTTGAGGGGAGTATGTGTGTGAATCTATACCCGACAGATGCGTTCATGCGAGCGGACCGAATCATAACTAGCATATTCCCTACCGCACTTTTGACATGTCCTATTTAACAACTCAGAACCCCGACATCTCCGCATGTGTGCTTGTAGGTACCCCGGTTTTGTCTGGAATCCACACTTATAACACTGACCCGGAGCACATCTTGTTCATTCATTAATCGGGGTGGGACTACTAAAGGACCGCGAGCTGCCGCAGCTTCCCGACGGTCCGCCAGTCTCTTACAATCAAACTCATGCACCTTAAGGAGTCTCATGTCTTCAATTTCACAACCACAATAATACTGACACTTGCGATTAGACTCAACATCCCCTCGGCACGTTTTTTCATGCGTGCGGACACTACGCTTTGCCAGCTCTTTGCCGCATTTGCGACAACGACCGCGCCCCTCGGCAAGTCCTACGCCAACAGCTTTACATTTACCCTCATGAGTGCCCCTAGCCAACGCCGTGTCAAAATGCCACCCACACTTACTACACACTTCAACCAAACGGGGGTCCCTATTTTGAATGTCAACCCATGCAGCGGGTGTGGCTGACCAACGCTCCCACTGTGGGGAACTAAAACCCTTGCCTCTTCCCCAGCAAAAAAATCAGCACAATCATTTCCCACATCATTACTATGTCCCTTTACATGTTGGCACCACAGGGGTCAATGAAGTCGCACTTGGTCCACTAAGTCTGCTACCTTATTGGCTAGTTCCACATTCTGGCTAGGTACCGAAACTCTAGTTGCCATATTTCGCGCATATTCTGAATCATAATAAATGTACGCGGGTACCACAGCTAGACTTTGGCGGTCATCAGGCAGGGTCACCAAATTGTTCCTCGGATCTTTCAAGTAACCATAGGGAAGCTTCCCCTATTGCTGTCAACTCCCTTGTATTGTTTGGGCCTCTTTCCGCCCCTAAGACATTTCGGCCCCAACAATGAATGACTACGGGCCCAAACAGTATGTAGTCTGGGATAACATATCTGGTTACCACATGTCGGAATAGGACCGCAGCCCAGCCTGCGCCTTGGTTAGCATTTCCCCCAGATCCATCCGTGTAAATATATCTTTCATGGGGAAGCCCCAAAACCTTGTTGTTCCACATTCTCTATTGCTATCTTATGTAGTCGTCCCAACGGCAGTTTAGCTGGGCATTCATGTTGCTTTTGCATATCGACTTTAGGAAACCATTCCAAACAATAATCACATTGAAAAACTCGGGGTAGTTACTAATGCAGGATTACATACAGCGTGACAATGGTCATAATGCCATTGTCGTACATTGCCCTTTTGAAAAGTCATTGGACAAGCCCAGCATCGGAATCCCTCCCCATTTGCTCCCCTATCTGCGGGGTGGGGTCATGATTAGGTAGCATGCGCCCTGGTCTCCATATGTCTAAGGTGGTTTTCTTTGCAGGTGTGAGTGAATTGTTCTTGCACTACATCCGCAAAGGGCTCCGTCATTTCAGGGGGTGATGCAGACTTGAGCGATGACATGTCTGCAGTTCGAGGTCGACTCGGTTTACTGTAGACACAGGTTTCGCGCTACATCAGCACTAAATCCATTGAGGTTGATCTTGTGAATTGTCTTTGCACTACATCCGTAGTAGTTCACTTACGGCTCTACAGTTTAAGATCCGCTCAGGGGTGTCCAGCAAACGTAGGAATTGCACTACGCCAGCACTATTTGTTTGAGGTTGAGCTTGTGAATTGCTTTTGCGCCACATCTGCGCTATCTCCTTGAATTTGATCTCGTGAATTGCTCTTGCACTACATCAGTAGATCAATCCGACATTACCGGGGGCGTTGCAGACTTCAGCGGTGACATTTCTGCAGTTCCAGACCGGCTCAGGTTCAGGCAGCGTTTTCAGGGGCATTACATCAGTACTATTTCATTGAGTCTAATCTCGTGAATTGCTTGTACAATATGTGCGTATACTATATCTCATTCCATTTGGCTTCGTGAACGTTGCTCCTGCTTCGTACTATTTCAGCACTATTTCATTGAGGTTGATTGCTTTTGCACTACATCCGCACTATCTCATTGAATTTGATCTCGTCAATTACTTTTGCACTACATCGGCAGATGCGTCCGTCGTTAACCTCGGGTGATGCAGACTTTAGCGGTGACAATTCTGCAGTCCGGGGCCGATTTGATTTACTGCGTATTCACGCCTCGCACTACATCAGCACTTTTTCATTGCGGTTGATCTTGTGTATGGTCTTTGCGCTACATCTATACTATTTCGTTGCGCCATGGATACAGCATGAGGCTAAGCTAAGAACTTCACCAACGCTTGGAGAAGTTGCACGTTGTTGGGTGTAGCACGGATTTCGCAAAGAGAACTTGGCCCTTCAGTTTTCCGTAAGAACAAGATATTTCGCCAAGCGCAACATCCACTTCCATTTTTTCCGAAGAGCCAGTTTTGAGAAGTTGCGCCTTGGTCAAAGCATGAGGCTAAGCCAAGAACCTGACCCACGGCTGGAGAAGTTGCGCGTTTTTGGCTTGTATAGCACGAACTTTGTAAAGAGAACGCGATCCCTCTGTTTTCCTTCGGAACAAGCTACTTCACCAAGCACCACATCACCTTGCTTTTCCTCCGAAGATCCAGTTTTGAAAAGTTGCTAAGCTAACAACCTCAATGGTTGCAGAAGTTGCACGTTATTGGTTTGTAGCGCGAACTTCGCAAACAGAACTTGGTCCTTCAGTATTCCTTCAGGACAAGATATTGCACCAAGCACAACATCCACATCTTTTCTTCCGAAGGTCAGGTTTTGAGAAGTTGCACTTTGGTTGTAGCACGATGGTAAGCTAAGAACCTCACCAACATTTGGAGAAGAGAACGTGGCCCTTCAGGTTTCCTTCGGAGCCATCTACTTCACCAATCCCAACATCCACCTCCTTTTCTTCCGAACGTCCAGTTTTGAAAAGTTGTGCCTTGGTTACAGCATGAGGCTAAGCTAAGAGCCTCACCAACATTTGGCGAAGAGAACGTGGCCCTTCAGGTTTCCTTCGGAACCAGCTACGTCGCCAAGCACAACGCCCCCCTTCTTTTCTACCGAACGTCCAGCTTTGAGAAGTTGCACGCTGGTTCGTAGCACGAACTTTACAAAGAGAACGTGGTCTGTCCTTTTCCTTCTGAAAAGAACCTGGTCTTTCATTTAAGTTGGAACCAGCTACTTCACCAAGCACAACATCGACCTCCTTTTCTTTCGAACGTCCAGTTTTGAGAAGCTGCGCCTTGGTTGTAGCACGATGGTAAACTAAGAACCTCACCAACATTTGGTGAAGAGAACGTGGTCCTTCATGTTTCCTTCGGAGCATCTACTTCACCCAGCGCAACATCCACCCCCTTTTCTTCCGAACATCTAGTTTTGAGAAGTTGTACCTTGTTTTCAGCAGGAGGCTAAGCTAAGAACCTCACCAGCATTTGGAGAAGAGAACCTGGTCCCTCAGTATTATTCCTTCAGAGATCCGCCGTTACCGGAGGTGATGCATTAGAGGTGACATTTCTGCAGTTCGGGTCTACATCAGATTCAGGCTTCGCGCTACATCAAAACTATTTCATGGAGGTTGATCTTGCGAATTGCTTTGCACTTGGATGTACCTCTACAGTTTCAGATCAGCTCATCGGCGCCCGGCAAACTTAAGCGTTGCACTACATCAGCACTGTTTTGATTGAGGTTGATCTTGTGAATTGCCTGGCGCTACATCCGTAGAATCTCACTGAGGTTGATCTCGTGAATTCCTTTGCGCTCCTACAGCAGGTGGCCTTCTTGCAGTCTTTGTGTTATCACCGTCGTGGCAGGAGGCTAAGCCACTGGCTTCATTTCTACCTGGGGTTAAGCCGAACACCGCATTTTTCGATATATAGTCACATTCTTTGCCTTTAAACTTTCCTCCTACACTACATCCCTACTATTTCATTGGCCCTGATCTTGTGAATTGCTCTTGCGCTACATTAGCAGATCGATCTGTCGCTACCGGAAGTGCTCCTACACTCCATGAGTGGATGGATCACACTTTACTGCAGTAGGGGCGATGCGGACTTTAGTGGTTGATTCTACCAATTGCTTTCGCACTACATGCGTACTATTTCATTGCATTTGATCTCGTGAATTGTTCTTGCACTCCATTATAACAGATGAAACCATCCTTACCGGGGATGATGCAGATTTTCGCGTTAACATTTCTACAGTTCGAGATCGAACTGACGACGTTTGCTCCGATGAGATTGCTGCCCGTGAGCTGCATGGGCAATCCAGGAAATGAAAAGCCACTTTCAACATCTCTTTAGCTCTCTTCAAAATCACGTGGATCAACAAGGACAACAAGGAAGCTCCAGAAGAAGTACGTGAAAGGAACACCGTGCTGCCAGGCACTGCAGTGATTGATCTTGATGGGGAGAGCCCATGTCCAGGTGACCGCTGGTGCACCACCTGTATTTCTGTCTTTTCTGTGATGTGGTATCTCCAGAAAGCACATCGCCACACTTGGGCAATTCGATAATGAGAAGTACTACACCAATAATGCGAAGTCTCAATCAACTATTGATTTGATTTCGGCCCTTTGAGGCGCGTGTGTGTACACCCCTATAGTGACACGGGGCACTAAATGTTTGAATTGCACATGACCGCCCAGTCGACAAGATTCGTTTTCATTCAGCTTTCATATTCATGTGCGTTTTCCGCTGATTCGCGATTTTCTTTCGATGTCGGTTTTCCATCATTACCCGAATCTTTACAAGCAGTAGGCCAGGAACTCACGCCTGGCCTGTCTGTCCTAGCCAGTGCAGAGCAGGCAGCATGGGGGTGCAAACGTACCTGTTGCAAGTTTGAACTGTTGATCAAGGTGTTATACTGCGTCGTTTTATACAATCTTCCACATAGCAAAAGGCTAAGCCTACAACCTTCCGATCACGTTTCGACTGCGACATCGTCACTCACAAGCCCGTTTCATTTACAGTACCGTGGATTTTCATGGACTATATCCGGATATTACAATATTACGGTTCACATGCTCTACCAGTGCTACGATGATGAGGACTACTAGGTGCAATGTTGACTAAAGAATTTTCATGAGGCCTACTTGATGCCGTATGTCTACTCCTTCTTTACCAGACAAACACTTGAAACTGTCATCAGCGTGTCTCTCTCTCTGTGTGTCTCCGTGTTTGTGTGTGTGTGTGTGTGTCTGCATGTGTGTGTGTGTGTATGTTTTTGTTTGTGTGTGTGCATTTTGATGCTTGGTGCAGCAGGTGGATAGTTTAAGGTGCTCTATATTGCGCATTTGACCTTTGTTAGTTTCTTCGTCAGAACATTGTTGAAACATTGTTTGGACATTACATTTTTTAGGCTATCAATGAGTCTGTGGCCGTTGTATCTCCAG
>OMLO01004471.1_pt1 | contig 11694 bp, 7 predicted proteins | sample 1674811 | NCBI WGS metagenome assembly OMLO01 (sample SAMN06265003, study PRJEB25207) | coral metagenome | isolation source: Coral host | place: Mexico:La Bocana,Puerto Morelos, Mexico | collected 2008-11-13 | reverse complement strand
TGGATATTTACCTTGCCGCTTCGCGGCTCGGTAAATATCCACCACTATTCACCTCCACCTCGGTGAATAATTGTTAAATAGTGCCAATAGGGGTGTAGGGGGGTAGACCCAATCAGAGAATCACTACCGTGACAACAGCCTAATACAACATGCTGTTCAACTAATCAAAACGCGTGTTATATAAGTCATATTTTATCTTTGCAGGTGCGATATTACGCCCAATCCCTAGCCCCTCGCGGCATCACTGTGAATGTCATCATCCCTGGTTTTGTCCTTTCTGACGCGTGGCATCATTTGACAGCAAGTATGGGCGGTGTTGAAAGCGAAGCTGTAAAGGCTAAGATCCAGGGAACTCCCATGAAGCGGTTCGGGGAAGGTCGAGAGTTTGGTCACGTGGTTTCTTTTCTGTGCTCACCCAAGGCATCGTTCATTACTGGGGTGTCCTTGCCTGTGGATGGAGGGCTCCATCTCCAATGATCGGATTCGAGTTCCATTTTACCAAGTGGGCTTCGCTTTCACGACAGCAGAAACCTTTTTCGCAGAGATTTTGGAACTTCAGTTAAGAACTGGATATTTTTTATATATAATCAAAAGGCCCTTTTAGCTTGCCTTGTGTCACTTATTTTAGAGTGCGGACAAATCCACTGCCGGCTAAACGAAACAAGTACAAAATGCAGGCATAACGCTCTAACGCTAGATAAAGTAAACAAAAGTGCATTATTATTTTTAGGAATAGAATTCGACCCGTGTCGAACTAACCCTTACTGAAAATCACACTGAGAATGTGAAAATACTTGTACATCTGTTTGCTTATTCTCGGAAAGTGTGCATTATATGATAGTTTTTACCGGTTTATTGTCATCTCTTGATTTTTCTAATTTCTGATTTTTCTGTATTTAGTTTTTTGGGGCTTCCGTATTTACGACTCTTTATCAAAATAGATTGTCACACAGGGTAGAATTCCATCTCAGGAACGTTCACACGGCTCTTTTTCGAAGTCAACTTGTTTAACCTGTTGTTACTTGCTTTATTTCAACTATAGGAATGATACTGAAACCAGAGGAATAGAAAATGAAAAAGGGGCTCAATGGTATCATGAATCTGTACAGCGTGTTTGACAAATCTGCAGCACAAACGGCCGTAAATACGACGTTTTATGCTTGTCTTTCAAAAACAAAATTGATTGGTACCGCGAGTTACGCGGTCAGAAACGCCCCTCACTGGAATCTCACTGATAAGAAACGCAAGGTGATTGGTTACAAAGGAATTTCTTACACAGGAATTTAGCGAGGGCCCCCATCAAGCTCATTCCCAGGGCCTTTTCCCTGGCTTGAAGGCGTTTCTTGGGCTTTTCCTCTGGCTTGGGCCAAGATATACCTCATGTCCACATGACTTAAGTCACGTGAACAGGAGACAGAAACTGCAATTATAGTATTATAGCATTCGTTATAGTGGGAAAGTAAATCTCCCCACTGGGAGTTTTTAAGCTGGGCGAGCGCTGAATATTTTTGTTTTCGTTCTGACGACTATCGTGCAAAATTAAGGGCGTGGGAAGATGAGACATAAACAACCTTTTCCCTTCCCTCCCCTCCACTGTCAATCGTCTATCAGCGTCACCCTTACTCTCAAGTTCCAGGTATTATTTTCTAAAGAAATTTTTGCGCTGTTACGGCGGTGTAACTCTTAACTTAACAAGATTCAGGTCTGTCTGGTTCACTCGCGCGTTATTCGGAAAAGTGTTTCACCCAAATTTATAGACCTTTGTATGGAGACGCCATGTTGGTGCTCTTTGGAGGGGCACCAACATGGCCGCCAAAAAAAATGTCATTGAGTTTAGTCATCGAAGCGAAAAGTTATTACTCTAGAGTTCCGACACCTTGGAATGAATACTTATTCTAGAGCAGGAACTGTTTAGTAAGCAAAAACTTGAGCAATAACTCATCTTTTGACATACTCGAAAGCCGCCATTTTATATTAATGTCACGTAACGCGTAAACTTGAAAATCCAAACGTGCTCTATTACATAATGTAGAACCCTGTCAGGTTTAAACGCTGCAAAACTTCAAATTATTAGAGGTCTTACATCTGATTAAACTAAAAGTTCAGAAGAATTTGCCAATCCTTGAGGTCCTATCTCATTCAGCTCATTCAGTAGGTTCCAGGTCATCTTCTTTCAAACCAAGCTCGTTCTCTTTCTCGGCAGACTCGTCATGTTGGAATGAGCTAATCAGATCTAGCTTGTTCTCTTGTAACTGCTCAGCATTCACTTCTTGTTCCAGTCTCTTTCCCTTTTCATTCTGATCGGCTTCCAACACCTCCATGTTCCACTGCTGATTCGTTAACTTATTCTCTTGCTCTCTTCCAACCGCCCCTTCAGCAATGGCTTTGTTCAACAAGCCGCTGGGACCAGTTTGTTCAACGAGTTTTTTACTTCTTCGACGGCGCCTCCACGACTCACTGCAAAGGGAGCAACTGATCCATTAGTTTTAACTGATTAATCAAACAAAAGAGGGACTTATCTGCTCTCTGTTTTATTTTAGACTGAATATAGCAAATTCTCGTTGCTGAGCGAGTCCTGTTTATGAGTGAACTGGGTAAAAGCTGTTATTTAAGACGTTTAACAGGCATAACTCTGAGTATCATTCATGTCTTTACATATCATATCTTTTTGCGCTGTTCAAATACATGATGTCGTGTTTCACACATTCTATAGCAAGCTTTTCATTTACCGAATGCTGACACGCAAAATAGCGCCGTCATTCCTCGTGCAAGATTTTCTTTCAATATTTCCCGAGAAATAAAAGCAATTTTTGCAACGTAGAAAATGGTGTATACCTATTGTAACCGGCCTTTCATATATCTGAGGGGAACCGACATTCTAAAGTAGCCTAAGTTCAACAACACCTCAACCTACACAGGCTGAAATTTGGGGCGTTACCTATCGCCAGAGCTGTGGAACCACCTACCAGATTCACACAAAACTATTCAGTAGAACTTTGAAGGGCTTCAAAACAGAATCAAGAATATTGACCTCCTTGGCCCTTTAACCTATAGCTAACTTACCACTTATTGTTTTCTTACATTATTGATTGTACTGCGTTGCACTGCACTGTACTACCCAGCACTGCACTGCATTGGATTGTATTACAATGCATTATATGGCTTGTGCTTGTAGCCGATATAATGTTCGCTATGACTGGTTAGCTCTAGGGCATTATTCTCCCGTATTGCCCATGGGCCAATACTGTTGGTGCGGCGTTAAGTGACTTGTTTCATCCGGTGGAACAACTGTATTATAATCCTGGGGGACTCCTCAATAAAACATAAAGGAGATCTTGTGGTGTATCTTGAAATTGAGGGGCTAAGATGACCACCCCTAGAGTTATCACGGCCGGTACCTCTAAGGATCTGATTGTATGAGCCGAAATCGGCAGAAACATCAATGTGTTACTCAACGGAATTACACTGGAAATTTTTCATTTCAGGAGAATATAGTGACATTTGTCACTTTTTGTTTTAGAACACCTCTAGAGGGGGGCGGGGGGGAGGAGGAGGGATATATTTGAGAATCACCAAACGAGATTGGGCCAATCTTCAACTGAGACGAAGAACATTTGCCCCTTTTTGCTCTCTATTTTGACAATTCCAATACATAGATCCGCTGAGTCGCGTGTGAGTGTGTCTGTGTAGGGGCAGTGGTGGATAATCATACCTTTCATGCAGTAAAGACAGGATGATACATACAACCAAGACAATGGCAACAGCACGCCGCATTTTGAAGGTATTCCTGTAAAAAATCAACATTGGTATGACCTGTATAGAGCGCAATGAGAAATTGTTGTATTTGTGACACAAACAGGATAACTCCAATAGTTACGGACGTCCGATCAGTTTTGTGAAGGGTAAAAAAAGGGGAAAGAGTTAGTTGCTACTGAGGGACCTTCACATATCTGGTCTATAGGTTAGTTTTACGGTTTGGCTGAGGCGCATGTTATGGGTCGCTAAGGCGTGAGAATAAGATAAATTTTTTCTACAAAACTTACAATCTGAACTTCGGACTTTATTTTGTGAAACAGGACAATCATCTAATGGATTGCCCGAATTTCACAGAGTGTATTACGGATTTATTCCCAAAATGTCTAATGTACTAGACTTTTGTAAAGCAATATAATGCAAGCAAGATATAAATTCGCAATTATATTTATTTGTTTGAAACAATGGGTAAATAGGTAATGGTAATCTATTGTAATGTTCTAGGTGTTTGGGATACAGTGACACTATGGACTTTCTCCTTGTTTAGCCGATAAAATACTATGTTGTGATATCGTTGTTATTGTATCCGCAGATGCTGCGTTTCCTAAAAACTAGTTCTTCAGCGAAATATGTGCAAATTACTTGGCTGTTGTTGCACTGACCGGTTGGTGCCGTGTAACTATTTTGAGTGCAGTATCTACGTATTTGTTAACTGATTTCTCGGTAAAAACCTTGCTACAACTCATGTTCTGCGAGCACCATTGCTACACTACATGCTCACGGTTCAGCTGTGTTGTCTAGCAACTCGTAATACTATGTTTACTTACGGGCGTCAATCGAGATCATGAAATACTGAATCGATGTCTAGTTTTTAAAAGCGCCCTTCATGGAAAATCAGTAGTCGTTCTAGATTCTACAACTTATCAGGATTTTGTTGCCTAATTGTTTAGTTAAATCGTGTTCATTTACAGTTCGACCCTTTTTGACATCGAACTACGGTCGTTTGATTGAAATTCATATCTTGTTCACACTTTGCACAAAGGTGGAAAGAAATATGTATATCTCACAAATAACGCTATGGTGTCTCTTTGAAATGGAACTAGGCGGGTTTACAATTTGAGATCCACGAACTTGGGGTTATGCGATCATTTTGCTAATGACACTTGCGAGAAATTAATGACAACTTTTACTTTCAAACTTAGAGTTATCCTAGACTTTTTTAAAAATAAAAACAAAGATTGTAACTTTTGAATTCCTCAAATTACCTCACTAGTTTGGTCAACCACTTAGGAATAGTAGGTTAAAATTAAGAAAGAAAATGTTTCTTAGCCATCCTCGTTAAGCTCGAAGGAAAATATGCAAAGTAGCATTGTGCGCACTTCGTATTCCATTACGTTAGCCTAATTGACGGTTTGACAGTTGATTGATGGATCATGTGGTTGTCGCGTCAAACGTCAGTAGTTGTTGTTGTCAGTCAAGAGCAATAGTAACAACGTGACCACTGTACTAGAAAATTATTGAAAAACAGAAAGGTGACGTAACAAAACTAAGGCAATGTCGGAGTGAACTGCTAATTCAACACTTTACAAAAAAAGAATTCATTATTTTGTCGGACGGATTTATTCTGAACACAGGACTTGGTCTCTTGCGAATACTTGCGTTGTTCTCAATCCTTATGAATAACACATTTTAATGGGGCGCCCCATAAAGCAAAAACAAAACAAATATGTCTTTCTCCGACATCCAGATCAGCTAGAATGAAAACTTCTTGCTTGATAACATTTTTGAATCATTTGCAAAGGGTAAAGTTCAAGCGTCGAGCAATATGTATTTACTATTCAGTTCATAGGTATTTTGTTGTTTGCATGGAATGGACAACGTAGTTAAGACCGGAATGTTACCATGCAGACAATCATTGTTTTCCCACGTAATTCGACTAAATGTTACTTACCTCAAGCTAAATTTCAACAGCCACGTTGAGTTCCTTGATGCAGTATATAAGCTTATGTATTGTAAAGCTGCTATAAAGTGACGGATGTAAATCAGCCGTGTCAAACAGGAAAAAATTTCTTTGTTGAAGCTAATCATATTTTGTTCTTATTCATGAACCGATTTGCCGAGAAGGGCGGATATCTGGAACAAAACTCTTTGTTGTTTTCATAGGCCAGTCCATTTTCATTCCAGCTAGAATTTACGGAACGTTTGCAAATCTACCCAAGATAGTTTGTTGAGATATTAAAAGCAAAAATATGACCAAGGGATATACCTCGCTTAATGGACACCGGCTGTAAAGGCTGCTTTCTATGCTGCACATAATGCCCCTCAAGTCATTTATTTTATTGTGGGGCGCCCCATAAAGCAAAAACAAAACAAATATGTCTTTCTCCGACATCCAGATCAGCTAGAATGAAAACTTCTTGCTTGATAACATTTTTGAATCATTTGCAAAGGGTAAAGTTCAAGCGTCGAGCAATATGTATTTACTATTCAGTTCATAGGTATTTTGTTGTTTGCATGGAATGGACAACGTAGTTAAGACCGGAATGTTACCATGCAGACAATCATTGTTTTCCCACGTAATTCGACTAAATGTTACTTACCTCAAGCTAAATTTCAACAGCCACGTTGAGTTCCTTGATGCAGTATATAAGCTTATGTATTGTAAAGCTGCTATAAAGTGACGGATGTAAATCAGCCGTGTCAAACAGGAAAAAATTTCTTTGTTGAAGCTAATCATATTTTGTTCTTATTCATGAACCGATTTGCCGAGAAGGGCGGATATCTGGAACAAAACTCTTTGTTGTTTTCATAGGCCAGTCCATTTTCATTCCAGCTAGAATTTACGGAACGTTTGCAAATCTACCCAAGATAGTTTGTTGAGATATTAAAAGCAAAAATATGACCAAGGGATATACCTCGCTTAATGGACACCGGCTGCAAAGGCTGCTTTCTATGCTGCACATAATGCCCCTCAGGTCATTTATTTTATTGCATTTTTATTGTATTAATATTAGTATTAGTGTAGTTTTTTTTAGCAGTGTCCCCTAATTAGTATGGGTGTTTTATTCCCAGGTTATAAGGTTTTTGACACTTTATTATAAAGTTCTCACTCACTCACACCATTACGTTGGCTGGTAACAGTGCATTTTCCAGCAGTTATATTTTGACGAGTCATGCAGTATGGACAATATATACTCCCACACTTAAACATGTAATGATGCAACATTCGTATAACAACAAGGCCCAATAATTACTGAAGAAGTTGTGGTCATCCTCATTGTATGAAAGGTTACTGTGGCAACGATGCAACATGTTAGAAACCCCCTTAATTTTAGCTTAAAGTGTTTATAATTTTAAAACAACTCAGTGAATTGACGACTTTTCACAAGTCAAGCCTTTTCAACTAACTTCATCTCGCGATGACTAACATTGTCGAACGAGCGCGATATGCCAGATTTCACTGAACGATTTGCTTTTTGAAATGTATTGAATAGTTTTCGGGAGCATAAAGCTCAATAAATTAAGAAAAATTCTTCGTCTCGTTGACGGGAGGGACGCGTAGAAAGATAATCTGAGTTTTGATTAAAATAGTCAAAAAGGCGATCGCCAGGGCGACGGAAATGCATTTCTTCTGTTTACGTGTAAAGTTGTAAATTTCAGATTCCGTGATTTTCTACTTTGCTTTCAGGATGTATTTGTGCATACGGAGAGGAGAATAATTTCTCACATTAAATGGGATCAGAAAAGTGGGTTTATAGTTTTTTTTTTTGCTTCTCCAACATTCTTTCTTATTTTGCCAGAATGTAAAGTGTTCACCAAGCCGTTTTTAAATTATAAAGCAATTAAAGCTAACGTTAAGGGTGTTTTTATCATCGCTTCCATGGCAACCTATTTGGTCACATGCGCGAGGATGGCCACAACTTGTTCACTAGTGACTGGGCGTCTGTGCGATACAAGATAGTCTCTTGTGTTATATCAATACGGTAGCTTGTAGCATCAGCTGAAAAAAGTTGTAGCCAGTATTGATCGAGAGATTAATGCTAACCAAGAAAGCAATCATGTACAGGTCTGAGGTGCGCACGGAAGCGTTGAATTGTTTCTTATAAACTAACTGAACGTTTTCCATTTCGCCACCCAAGAAAGTGAGTAAGAAGTACATTCATGACACTATATGTATGACTTGTTTTTGTTTACATGTTCCGTGAAGGAACTGCAAATCAGTTCCCTTCCGAATTGCTGTTATCATTGTCCTCGAGCTCAGCTATCTCCCGAGTGTCAGCAAAATTGTCGTCAAAGTGCAGGTTTCCTGAGCTTCGAACATGAACTTTGATTAAATGCCGACGACGACGACCACTTTGAGTCAAGAAAGCGTCACTGCAAAAAAAAAAACAACAAAGAAAAACATAAAAAAACTGATAATCAGTGGACGTTAATCTTATTGCACATTTAACTTCAATTAGGCAACAAATAGAAACTAATAATGTAAAGGTGCCATTAATCCTTGCCAGTGCGCATTCAGACTTCAAATGTTCAATCTTAATCGAATTTTTCTTCATTTCGTAGATCTCGGACAGTCAGTCCAAACAGGAGCTCACCTTAAATTAATCGACCCAACCCCTTACCCTAATTATAAAGTTTATCTTTAAAGAAACCATCTTTATCAATTTTTTCATTTTTGGATATATCGTTGATTCCGTCAATGTAATTAACCTACGTGTTTACGATACAGACCTTTCATGCGGTGTAAAAAGAATGACACAAATCACAAGCGTAATGACGAGAGCACACTTTATCTTGAATTAAAGTAGTATTCCTGCAACACAAGAACAATATCACATTCAACACAATACTACGATCTAGCATTCTAGCCTTTGAAGGATGAAGCAATTTAAGCTAATGTATTTAACTAGAATGATGTTTTCTTTGTGTTTCTGTGAAGAAACAGTTGTTTAGTAGCCGCACTATTGGTTCAGCCACTCCAGTTGACATACATCAGTGATTTTAATGTCGTGAAGAGAAATACAAACGTTCTCTTAAACACGTACCCTGTTGTGTTATCCATTTTAGTGCATAGTTTAGTCGCTGAAATAAAAGTATGTTGTGAAGTTGAGCTAAAAGCTAGAAAAAAGTGCTCTGCTTAAAATATGACTGCGCTTAAATCATAAAGGGCTTCTGAAGGCTAAAGTTCCAAACCGCTTAGTCCTGATGCATTTTGAGATGGGCCTATTTTGTCTCAATCCCGAATTTGGAAGGCGACTCTTTTACTCGTTTGGAATCGAGTTAAGAGCAGATCTGGCTTCCACGAAAAGCATCGAAACCATTCGGGGAAGTTGTCAGCTTAATCATGTAGCTAGTTCATTACAACAGCATTACTCAACAATTATATATCTATTGACCTTCGTAGCCTTTGATTGAGGGTCGTAGTTCATGCAGTCATCAAAATATAACTGACCTATTAAGCTTTGGACTACTGCAAAATGGTAATAATGAATTATTGTTTTTATTCAAAACTTTTGTTCTTGACAAAGCAACCATTCAGGAGACTGCTTGCATCCTCTGAAAAGAAAAACAGTTTTATTCCATTCTCGGATGCTGTCGATGCTGCTTCTTTTTGTCAGGCGTACTGCACGTATTCCAAGTCACCGAAGAAAAGTCAAGCCTGAATGGTCTGCTTGGAAACCTCACTATTTTGCTCCTGTAAGAGTTTTTCCAGCGATTATTTTTTACGTAACACACTAAAGATTTACGAAAATGGTTACTTGTTTTAAAAAGTGCACGTAAGATTCCAATATAGGAAATGTTTGGTCTCAAATCATATTATTATATTGTGTAGGGGCTAAATTTGAGTACACACATCCAAATCGTGCAAAACCCGCTACACATCCAAGGACTAGCAAACAATAGATATGATAAGAACGAAGTATGATCCTGTACGAACGTGCCAAACGGCGGATGCAGTGTGGCTTTTAAAATGACTTGTTCAATTTGTGGGTGTTTAATGTGTTCCCTTAGGCGACGCTAACCTCGATTTTTCCACTTTGTGAATTAAGCTCTGTCACGGATAGTCTACCGTGAAAGGTATTTGCATTAGAAACGAGTCCACGCAAACGGCGAACCGCTGAGGGTCACGTGCCAAGCACGAGACGTCACGTTTCTGGATTTCAAGACGTAGAGTGTAACCCAGGAGGTTGAAAGGGGAAGGGCTGATCATAGGAGGGAATACTATGCGTTTGGAATTGTGTTTGGGTTTAAAAGGGATTTTTCGTCTAAAAAATAATTTTTCAGTGAATATAAGAAATAAATACCCCATGGTAAAACGTTCTAACAAGAAAAAAATCAGGCCTGATTTTCTCTTGGTTGTAAACATATGGCAATCTGAAGGGCGCGGGATAAAAAGGAACCCTGAAGTGAAGTCGCAGCCTTTACGATTAACGTCGCTCTAACAAGCTGGCCTAAAATCGTTTCCTTAATTTGTTGTAAAAAGCTGTCAAACCTTGGGGTATAGCGTATAAATGAACATAAATCAATGGGACCATCATGGCCGCGAATTAACTAACAAATAATCATTTTTACATCAACTGTTTGGCAAATTTATATCTGTTACGATATGTTCTCAATTTTTACTTTCTAGAAAATGTCCTTATAGAACTTTGCCAGCCAGCAGACTCGAATCAACACACACTAAACGCGCTAAGGTTACAGGGCCTATATCTTAGGCGTGGCTGATTAGGTGATTAGCTGAAGGGTGATGCTCAGCCAAATCCAAGTTCAAACAACGTCAAGTATCCTGATTCCGACTAGGAGTTGATAATATTAGGGAGCTTAAGCAAACCACGACATCAACGGCGACGAAAACGTTACCCGTCCTCTTCAAAACAACAGCCGGCCTGAAATGACTAATTTCTGCGTATTTCGGAGAACTCGAACGACGGCAATTTCGTGTCCAAATGACCAGCAGCCGGTCAAGGTTTTGAATAGACTAAATCACCGGCAGTTAAAACTCATTTTTACTTTAGGTTGAATAGCAGTCCGGTTAGCCTAAAAAGCAACACGGTTAGCCTGAATAGCGCGAGTTAGCCCGAACCCCGGGGGGGAGGGGGAAGGGGGGTGAGTTGTCTTGCCCGGCAGGTAGGGTAACCCTGGCAAGTGGAACAACTTTTCTTGAAATAAACGCTTTGGCGCGCCCGCCTAACCGGGACAACTCTTGGCGTGGAGAGTGTCACGTAATGCCTGGATTTAGGATGTAAAGCAGAAATTCGTATTAAAGAATTGAAAATTAACTCTGCAAAACCTACTGTGATCGAATGACCGAGGGAAACTCAAAGAAAGAGGAATGTTTGCACATTAGATTATACAATAAAGGGTATGAATAATCATGCACTGAGAGTCAACTTTCACTCGGCCTACAATTAATACACTTCACTGACACTTCGCATATAAACGCTCAATACTTGAAGTTGCAACGCAGAGAGCGTTGTCTCGATATACACTTAAAAAATTCCTATTTTTGGTGGCGCTGTGGTACAGTGTAATGAGTATCGATTGCCATACGCGCGACCCGGTTCGATCCTTCTTGTTGTCGCCTGAGAAAATGTTAATTTTACGTTTTTTACTTCATCTGCTTCATAAAAAAAAAAAAATTCTCACTGGCAGTCATTAAACAACCTTGACCGCCTTCCGGTCGTATAGCCAAAGCGTTTCGTAGATAAAATATAAAATCATTTTCACCTTATATTGCTTCTCGTTCGTAAATCGGTGGAAAATTATTTTTCCTTTATGCTCAATGTGATTAAATTGTTGATTGTGAGCGGCGGACAGTTGTTTTTGTGAATTCAGCCAAGACGAAACAATTTGGAATTTTGTCGATCCACAGAACGTTTTTCGATTTCTGAATCACTCACAAGTCACTCGACTCATCTCTCAAGGCCAAAAAATGACTTC
>OMLO01004470.1_pt1 | contig 11699 bp, 7 predicted proteins | sample 1674811 | NCBI WGS metagenome assembly OMLO01 (sample SAMN06265003, study PRJEB25207) | coral metagenome | isolation source: Coral host | place: Mexico:La Bocana,Puerto Morelos, Mexico | collected 2008-11-13 | reverse complement strand
AATGTGCTTGCTTCAGCTGTTTCCCCCCCTTCAACTGTTTCCCCCCCTGCAACATGACCAGGTGCAAAAGCAACACTTTCTTTCATAGCGATGTCCAATGCCTCCCCTTCAAGCTTGGAAGCCTCTCCTTCAAGCTTGGAAGCCTTCCTGTGTTTGATTAAGTGATCCACAAAGAGTTTGTTCCTTTTCTTGCTGGCTGCCTTTGCTTTGCTTTTGGCTTTGCTTTTTGCTCTTGTCTTGGCAGCTGCCATGGATGCTTCTAATGAGACATCTTTGACTTGAGCCTTCCTTCTTGCCTTTGCCCTAGACTTCTTTTTCTTCAGCTCCTTGACATCCTGTTGGTTGCCATCATCCTTCCCCAACTCTGAAATGATTTCTGACAGTTGTGAACCAATCTCATCTTGATCAACAGCTTCAGCATCTGGTTTGGAAAGCTTATCTAAAGCAACCTGCTGCAAATCCTTTGGCAATGTCATCTCTATGAGCTGTGTTTGCAATGCCTTCTTTCCACAACCAGTAACAACCTCACCACCCAACTGCTCAATGAGGCCCTTAATCTGTTTCATAGTGAGTTTGCAACCTTCAAGGCAAGCAGCAAAATGCAGTTGAATTGGCTCCCCTACTTGCACCCACCCCACTGGACCCCTGGTTGGTGATACAAGCCTGGCCTCTGTTGGAATGGCCTTCCAATCCGCCAAGTCAATGGCATGATACCATGTGAATAGGTTTGGGTTTGGCTCTAGGGTAAACAGCCTTGTGCCATTTGCCTGCAGAACTGGACTTGCCAACCAGCCTAAAAAACCATACTGTGCAACTGCAACAACTTTGAGAAGAATTTGCTTGGACTCTTGCACAATGAAAGACCCTGCTTTTGCCAGGCCAGATATCCATGCACTGTTGATGCTCTTACCTGGGTACTTGGCATGTAACACCCACTCTGGTGCAGCTACACTTTGAAAGAGTGAAGCTGGAGATGGTGATACCCAATCTGCCTGGCGTTTTTTCAACTTAAGCATCATCATTTGCTGGATGGTTTTGGGTAGCTTGAAGCCTTTGGATGTCAATTTGCTTGTGATGGGCAATTTCATGAATGCTGTATTGGCCACTACCTTGTCTGCATTAGATGCCTGCACCAAGCTGATGTTTCTTTCATTCAATGTTCCACTTTTCAATGAATTGCCCACAATCCTGACATTGCCAAATGATGAGTGCTTGCTTGACCTAAGCAAATCCCTGCCAAAAGAATGGGTGTTCTCTATCATCCTGGTGTCTTTCATTCCCCTGCAAAGAATGTTGCGCAAATGCTTTGCATTGCTGGTGTGGAATTCCTCATCATCCTCATGTGCCAGAAAAACAACCCTTGCAACAGGGTTCTTTGCCCAATACATGAAGTTGAGAGGCCCAACACCAACATGCAGAGCAGCAGCCTCTGCTTTGAGCAAGCTCTGAAAATCCCGCAATGCTGTTTGTTGTGCTGATCTAGCTTCTGCAACATCAGAAGACAAAGCATGGGCATACCTGGTGGGTGGAAGGCAAAAGAAACTTGCTAAGGACATTGCCCTCAACTCCGAAAGGTGATTGAAGATTTCTGCATGCCAATCCAATGAACTGGTGTGTGTGGACCACTGAGGGAGAACATGCTGTAAGGTAGCTACTCCGCACAAACTGTTGTCAACAATCCCAGCCAACTCTTGTTTCCACCCAGGCCCCCTACCAACAGTTTCAATGGAAAACTGCAAATAGTCATCAGGCTTGACCTCTCTAGTTCTGGCTGAATGATCTTCCAGGTGTGTCTGCATACACTCATCAAAATGTCCTTGATACACAATGACCTGTTGTTCACAAAGGAGGGTGCTAGCTTGAAGGTTCCTTTTCTGCGCTTAAGGTCTTGGAGCTCCTTTCTCACATCACCAGATTCCTTGGGTAACTCAACCTTCTCTTGGCCCTCATCCTCTGACAATTGACCTTCTTGTTGGAGCCCATACTCCATTATCATCTTTGTCATTACCATGGACCCCTCCCACTCTGCACAAGCTTCAAAAAAGCTAAACCACCTCATCAACTTTACAGCACTACCCTTTCCCACAAAGTTTGGTATGGCCCCGAGTTGGTTGAACAATGATTCCTGTTCCTCCTCTAGGTGGTGTTCTTCTATTCTTTTTTCTGCTGCCATCATGTGGGGTCAAAGGAGTTCCAAGTTCCACCTCTCCATGTTTCCTTTGTGAGAAATGCCTCCAACATTGCTCTTTTCCTCCACCACCATTGTTGTGGTTGGAAGGGGCCAAATTTCACATTGAAGAAAGCCTTTTTTGCTGCCCCCTTCACATCATTCCACCCCGTGTGGTAGGGGTCCCATGAAGTGTGTACCATCATGCTGCTCCTTGAAAAGGACAAGAAGGACAATGCACTCATGTTCAATGGCCCCTGATCAGATATTGAGTGGAGGATGGGAATATCTTTCATTGGCAATTGTGGTGGCATCACTGGCTTGACTGTATTGTCCTTTGTGTTGAAGAGATATGGCTTCCCATCCCTTCCTTTGATCCTGACCTCATTCTGTTGGACTGCTCTCAAAATGAGTCCCTGTGGAATGAAGAAGTCTGTCAATGCAATCCCTGTACTGTTGTACAATGCACTTGCAAGTCCTCTCAACTCATTGTAGCCTTCAACTCTGTTTAACTTGTTGTTCTTTGCTGCCTGTATGATCTCTTCTTCTACATCTGAATGCATCAATCTGGCCACCTGCTGGTTGAGCAAAAACCCACCTTTGTTCAAGTGGCAACTGAAAAACACTGCCACATTGGTGCTCTTGCCCCCAAAGCTTGAAAGGGTCCCAGCTGATGCTGAGCTGAAGAGGATGATTTGCAAAGGCCACCTTCAAAGCATGGCTGTGAAAGACCACATCTAGACATGCTTCATGTCTAGCCCAAACCCCCTCTATTGGAATCAAACCATCATGAGTCTTGCCAACTCTTCTGCGATGTACCTTTTCTCTCCTCAATTTGTACAATAACAGCATCCTGTTTACTGGGTCCAATTCTCTGCTGGCTCTGTTTGCGTTATTCCTCAATATTGGAAGTTCTTGGGTGGTGTCACACATATGTACCACCAAGGGCAACATCACCTTGCCAATTGCAACCCAAATATTCTGCTTATTGTAAACCAATGTCTGATGGGCACACAAAAAGGGCAAGAAAAGCAAAATATCATTGATGGAAGGAAGCCTGCTCCAAGCTTGTGGAGATACAATAACCATTCCAAATTTCCCTTCTTAGCCTCTCCCAAAGTGTTTTGGCACCAGGTACATGTTGCACCAACCTGTCCCAATTGGTGCAATGACCCTGGTGTGTGAAAGTCAACACTTCAGACACCAAACTTCCAGTACTTTTGCTAATAGCCATCCCTATCAATGTGATGGGGGTATCACCCATCAGTTGGCACATGTACTGGAAAGATTTGCTGACAATGGAGAAAAGGAGTTTCATGGAAAGGTGCTTGTTCTCAGCTTTGAGTGGTCTGTTCTTGCTCACCCAAAGTAAAAGGCAAAGCCACCCCCTGGACAAAAAAGCGTGGTCTTTCCAAAGCTCACCCTCACCACTACTTTTTTGGCCTCTGTACCTAAACTCTTCACTATCAACCTGACAATTCACTTCTAAATGGTGCTTGATGTTGGCTTGGTTCTGCTGCAACAACCTCCAAGACTCCCTCTGGATTTTGAAATATGCATGAGTTCTAGACCAAAGCCATTCAGGTTGATTCTGGTTGTTCAGGTAAGCCCTTTGTTCTATATCCACAAATGTGGCAACTAGGTAAGGGAGGCCAAAGGATTCCCAAGTATCAACAGTGCATGGTTCTGGGTCATCTGCAACAAGCTGTAAACCATCATATGGGTACTCTTCATCATCATCCATGGGTGACTGGGTGTCTACTCTCTTTGCTTTTGCAAATGGTAGGTCACTGCATAGGTGAAACAAGGACGCTCTGCCTACACATTGCTGGAATTCAGCTCCCTTATTAATGTTACAATGTGAGAAGCTACCACCCACCTGAAATTTGGTGGGCTCATTGCTGTTATCACTGTCATAGGGAAACTGGTGGTACCCTTATTGGGTCCCTCCAAGAACCTTTTAAGTGGTATGCCCAATAAATACTCACTGTATGGTGCACATGGGGGTTTGATATCAGGGTACCATCCCAACGGACCATTTTCCCTATATGACTTGCCCTCTATTCAACTCATTGCAAATGAGGCCAGTCAGTGGCACCAACCAGCTAAACCCAGTCACCAAACATTCCAGGTACCTAAAATTGAAGTTCTCACCTATAACCCACCCCCACCATAGCCTTAATAACTTATAAGGTTCAGTACCTCCATTTGGGGCTTTCAAAAAAGTATAACTACAGGGCAACCTTCTTTTATTTCTCATGAGGGGTACTGTGTAGGTTTGCATAAAGTATGGGAAGTTCTGCAAAACCGCTCATGGCTGTTAGTTGTGAAGCTGGTTCTAAATTACATAGCGGTCACTGGCACTCTTCACTGCCAATTGTTTCTGTAGAGCCACGTGCACAAAACACTGGTTGGCATGATTGCAAATGCAACCACGCAAAACAAACTAAAGGCTCCAAACAAGCACCTGACCCAGGCCTCCATTCACAGCCCAATATCCATAGAGTCCTAAGCTGTATTTAACCTTTGAGAGGAGGACGCCCCCAGCGTTGGAAAATACGGTAAAAACAATGCTTTGGAGCAACCCCCACAAGATAGGAAACATATATCATGAAAGACTATAGTCCACTTCCTTTCTCACAGAAAAGCAAGCCTCACTTTTCTAACAAACAATTTTCCGTATTATCCACTTCCTTTTATCTAAATGAGCAGTATTTACTGAAAAAAACTTCAACTTAATAGCCAAAACTCAGTCTGTATATGAGTAATTCAGTCTTCGTTTTGATACAGTTCCTGCTCTAAAGAGATCCTGATTCTTTCCAACCAAACATATTCCTTACTTATAGTCTACAATAGATTATTTATATTGTAAAGAAGGCCTTAGTCTTTGGAACCAACTAACATTCTTCCCTTATGATCCGCTTCATTTTGAATAAACGTAACATATTGTTTATTGAAAGAATGTTTTTTTTCTTTCTTAATATTCTGTCCATATATAATATATGTTCCTTTTTGTTTGATAGAAAAGATCCGGCTTCACAGTGAGCCTTGCTGTATTCTTCCTAGCAGTCAACTCTTGCTTACAACCGATTTTTTATTCGTAAGAAAGCCTTATTGTAGTCTTTCTAACAAATTCTTTTCCTTCTAATCCGTTTCCTCTTCCATCACGGTTTTTCGTGAAAGAGAACCCTAAACTTACTAGCCCAAATTCAGTCGAATCCAATTCATCTTTTCTTTCAACATTTATGTGCATACTTCCTATCGTACAAAAAGCCTGACTCTGCGCGACAAATATTTTTTCTTCACATATCTATACTCCATTTCCTTTAAGGTACTTTCTTTGAAGATCATTTTTCTCTTCTAATTTTTTTTCCTAGACTCAACTTCTTTTAAATAGACAATTGGATAATCGGTTCTGTAAAGAAAACCTTATATATATATATATTTCCTTTTCTACATAAATAATTCTGTTGCCTCCAATTTTTGGACAGTTGGGCTTGGGACAGCACAAACCTGGAGAAAAACCAAATAAACCAAAAAAAACAATCCTGAATGGACTTACCCAAGATTCTTCTCACAGGATTGGTTTTTTGGTTTTCCTCGAGTTTTTGGGCAGTTGGGCTTGGGACAGCAAAATCCTCGAGAAAAACCAAATAATTAAACCAAAAAACAACAAAAAAATCCTGAATGGACTTGCCCAAGATTCTTCTCACAGGATTGATTTTTTCTATCTTGATATAAATCTAGGAATTTTAGCAATGAAGAAAAATATAGTAGAAAAACAAGCAAAAAAACAACACATGCAAAAACCCAACGCTCCCAGCGTCCCTTTCTGTTTTACAATGGATGGTTCAATGCATTTGTTGTCCATGTTTCTCATTCTGCAGGGCACGTGTTGCTGCTTCAAAATCCACATCGTTATTTTTTTGGCAACAACAATTGTGGTTGGTGTTCTGATTTTGTGGTGGGCACCCGCGACAAAAAGAACATCATATAGACACTTTTACCCAATGCCACGCTCAAACCATCCCAGGTGGATGTGAAACGGGATCCATTTGATGTTTGGTTTCAATCGGCCCTGCTTGGAAGAAACGATTCTATATACTTCCATGGATTTCTTCTACAACATCCCAATCAAAGGGTACCCTACATAAAACCCTTTACCCGCCCTTCTTAACGCATTTCCATTGATTTTTTTGTTTTTTAATTTAACATGTTTGAACCATACGTTGAACACTTGAAGGTGGAATCTAGGCCAAGTACCCAAAAAACAAACTATCATTTTCAAAAATGCATTTTGAACACAAGTAGGACAACTCGTGGGACAGGTTTTTCCGCAAAAGTAGCCTCTATAAAATCCACATTGGGAATTTTTGGGGCAAAAACCCCATAAATGGTTAGTGAAAACATGAAGATTTTCACATCTCAAATTTCTGCTTTTGTAGACCCGATTTCTTAAATTAGCTACCCCAACACGTCTCCTCTGCGTTCTGATTTTGTAGTGGCTTGCTTCCCCCAAGAATTCATCATGCAACGTTTTTTTTGTAAGGCACGCCCAGTCTTCCCTACAATATCAGAACACCCAACCCTTAAGGAGTAATAGGAGCAGGGATGTACAAGGTGTTTGGTGTACAAGTTGTGTGGTGTAATAGGTGTAAAAGGGGGTGTACAGGTTTTCTGGTGCAAAAATGAACTTATATTTTCATTTCGGTTTGGAAAGCGGAGCGTCCAATTGTTGTTGGCCGGCCGAGGTATCTTGGGAGACTTTGGTGATGAGGCCAGATGGTACTGTACCGTCGTTTTGTGGGTCAAAGCAGCCATCAAGGTTTGCTGTTTTTTTTGCGATAACATTGCGATGTTGAAGTGGCCATTGCCTGACATTTCTTTTCCTCACTATGGCACTATGTGTCTAGCATTCTGCAGGATTCAAGTGATGCCTTGTTTGCATTGGGCAACGATAATCTACTTGATCTCTTTGAAACACTTGAGATTCGAAGTTACCGATTTTGCAGAGCCCCAGCTTAAAGAAAAGGTCCATTTTTTTTTGAGTGTCACTACCTGTTGCAGAAAAAACTCTGGTTGGGTTCCCTCGTTGATAGAAACAAGTAGTTGCAGAAAGACGTTTAGTTGAGTTGACCTTTTTTCATGCCGGTTGCAAGGTGATGAGAAGCACTGATCAACACTTTTAGGATGCATGAACAATTCAATTTCTTTGACACTATGGGTGGACACATTCTGTTGCTAGTCCCAACGCAGCTGGCAAGAGAGGGAAATATGAAGGCAGCAGACAGAGGAAACAGAAACTAGATAAGTTTAAACATAATCCAACAAATATGAAGAAATAAGAAAGGACACAAAATATGAACAAACATTTGAATCTGACCACAGAAGTTGGAAATTGCTCCAGTCGAAACCAGATTTGAAGACTGTGCCAGGTAAGCAGAGAATGCTTGGGAACGCAGGGAACAGCAGTGGCCTTACCTGGACCTGGTCACTACGAGCAGGACGACGGGATGGAATTCACATGTGGATTTGGGATTTGATTGGAACAACTTGAACATTTTCAACTCAACTTGGAAAAATGGAAAAACTGGAGATGTGAAAAGGGATGCAAAGATGATTGATGGAAAAGTTGACGTGGAAAAAAAGATCAACGTGCCCTAGGACCTGTGCTTGGAGAAATCCATGGCTGCCCTGAGACCAAGTCGAGCAAAGGTTTATCATGATATCTTGACTCTACAAGGGCTCCTCCTCGAAGATTTGTTGTGACTGTTGTGACTGTGGCTTCGTTTGAGGTTTGTGCCAGTGCTTTCAAAGATGGGCCCAAACGCACGGACTGGGCACCAGAGGACTGTTGTTTGTTTTAAAGCAGAGCTTCTACCTTGCTTCCCACAAATCATCCGCAATTGGCGTAGTCAAATAGAATTATTGAAATGATTTGACAGGAAAAGAAGAACGATGAGGAAAGAAATCTTTGACTCACATCTTTCGATTTTTTTTTTGAAATTACAATTCCTCACCTTTAGGGTTTCGGCAAACTCTAGGAACTGTCGTGCCTTCCTGGCCCTGGAAAGTATGAGCCAAAGGCTGACACAGTCTGGATACACTTGAAGCATTTGAAAGCAGTAATTTGAATTGATTTTTGCAAATTGTAACATGGTACAGTCAAAAGAGGGGTGAGTGTTGTAAAGGTATATCAATTTGTTATTGTTCTGTTGCATTTGTTTGGTGCTTCGGTGTGGATTTCCGCGATGTGGAGGGGCCGCCCTTTACGCGCTTGACTTCTGCGAAGTCTGCCTTTGTCTCGGCCTCCGAACGGAACAAGATTCAGGCGCCACGTGAGGTCAACGCATCAACGGCGTCATGATCACTCCCGACAGCATCGTTGTCATCTACGATATCCATGAAACCAGAAGATTCGGAACCAACCATTTTTTGGCAAAACACGGAAACTTGAAGGAAGAAAATCAACCTTTTCCCACAAGATGAGCTAAAATCGTCCATGTGAAACCTCCACAGAATGATTCTACTTGCGTTTTGGATTAAACGAGGCAAAGGTTTAATGACGTGCCAAGTAAAGATTCCCATTTCTTGTGACAAAGCAATGACAACCGACAGTTGTCTGCGGTGCCTGGCCCTGCGTACTACACTCCATCGCTTCCCAAACTTCAGAAGTGTTTTCCTTAGTTGCGCAGCATTTGCAAAAAAAATACGTGAAGCACACTTGAACATGCTGAGACCATTTCATTCTTTTTTGTTTGGATCTTGTTTCTTTCAGGTTTTTCTTTATCGTTTCCGATATGTTTCATTTCATTTCTTCTTTTGAGTCGCGTTGCAGAGGGAATATCTATGGATGCGCATGGGTCCAAAATTCTGCATAGACTCCTGTCAGCTTCAGGTCATTCCGCTTGAAGTCTGGTGTGTTTGTGCTCTAGAACTGCTAGTGAAGCTGTGATGCGTTCACGGTATTTCGAATTTGTTGCATGAAAAGAGTTATCAAATTTGTAGAAGTATGAAGTGAATTTTTTGAGTTTACTTCAGTGCTTAAGGTGACTAAAACCAACTTGAGCAAATTTAAAGTCGGTGAAAGAAACCTTCAAGATTTGTCACTGTTTCACCACTCCCACGCAAAATGCGTGAAGAATATGACATGACGAGTCCAAGTAGGTTCACTTCACTTCTGTTAACTTCCGTTCGCTTCACTTCGAGTTTCACTTAAAAGTTGTGATTTTCAGGTCATGCAGAAAACTCCGCTTCAAGCGATTCGGATGTTCCAAGGTGCTCATGGAAACCATCCCATTTCAGGTACGACTTGTGTGGGGAATGCTCGTTGAAAGATGGCATTTGAGCAGTGTTTGGCTGACAGCAAAGCACATAAATATCGCAAAAATATCTGATAGCCTATTCCATGTCGTGTGGCAATCTTGCGTTTGTTTGTGCTCTATCCACTCTTTTCCATGTGGTGAGCTGCCTGCGTGGGAAAATGGTGACTGTGATGGAGTTGGATGACATGCAGAGCCGCAGCTACCTCGGCAGCTATCTCGATGTCTTGAACGGTCTGCAGAGAATTGATGAGTGTGATGAGATGGAACCATTGGAGAAGTCAAAGTGTTCCGAAGGACAAGAAGGACAGGTGGTAAGTGCCTTCAGCAAAAGCCTTCAACAGCAGAATTGCAACGGGACGAAACCAAAGTTCCACCAGAAGACAGTGAAACCTGCAGACTCGGGCAAGGCAGTGAAAGTGTTGCAAGAGCTCTGCGAGGCTGCAGAGGCAGTCAACTCCGGTGACCCTAGCAAGGAGAAGGATGGCAAAAAATCGATGTTGAATGCCTTGGAAAACATAAAGGCAACGCTGGAAAAAATAGAAGATATCAAAGAGCATATCGAAGAAGCCGAAGAAGCCACCGAACCATCGACAGTTCGGGACTTCTTGGGTGTCGGCACTTTCGACCCATCGGATTACACCCCTCCATGGCTGGGAGAGGTTGTGGGAGAGGTTGTGACGTTCATGTATGATGTTGTCTTGAGTCAGGTTTCGGGGAAGCAAGTAGCAGACTTTGCGCTGAAAGCCACGAAGCTTGCCTTGAAGATTGGAGGCAGTTTCCTTGTATTCCCTGGAAACGTGTTGGTTGAAAAATTGGTGGATCTTGGCATCCAAAAATTGTCTGAGGAATCCACAGAGGCTCTTGAGGACACCATTGATCGAATTGCCACTGCGGCGGTTGGTCGAGCCTTGAAAATACAAGCCTTGAGAGAGGCAAAGATCTTTGTGGATTATGCAGAGCAACAGATCCACTTCCATGACTCTCTTGACGATGGCTTTGCACGTCTGGAAGACATCTCAAATGGTGAATACTCCATCGGGAAAAACTTGTCAACCTTGTTTGCAGCTGAGACCGCCTTCAATCGGTGGCTCATCATAGAGAATGCCTTGGCTGCAGCCCTCCACAGATTGGTGCCCCCAGAGAGGCCAGATGCCCGAACCAAGAACGACCGGGGGGGCCTGCAGCCGGTTGAAGAACGAGCCGAATTTTTCGAGGTCGTCGTAGACCATTTCCTTTTGTACCTCTTGGTTCTTTCGAAGATGGCAGACAAAGTTCAGTTGGAAGGCCCAGAGCACAAGTTGCACAACAGTTTGCAAGAGAGAGCGAGGGATATGGCAAGATTAGTCTTGCCAAGCCTGGCCGTAATGTTTGAAACGCAATGGGGCAATCCCCGGGTGAAGATGTTTTACCAACCAGATGCCGAGTATGAACATGAAACATTCCTTCAAAACGTTAGCTTGTGTCAACAAATGCCCGCTGCCAAATGTTGGTGGAAAGAAGATCCCAATTGGGGAAAGAAAGCGCTCAAGAATTTTCAAGCTTTTAGCAGCCAGAAAGAAAGCCAGTACGAAACACTCTACACAAAGAACGCTGAAGCCTTAGCAAAAAATCTTAAGGGCATCTTGAATAACAAATTACTTTATCCTCAGGAGCTTCAGCAATTGAAGTGGTGCAGCAGTTTCACTGATGATCCTGAGAGTTTCCAGCATGGTGCTCAGGCTGCAGAGTTCATCCTCAAATGTCTTTTCTATCCATTGTCTGATGCAGTCCCAGTGCAGGACATCATGGCCTTCCAAATTCGAAGCAAAAATACTTACTATCGTAGAGGCCACTGGAGCTTCCGGCAAGCCTCAAAGTGTGCTTTGGGGAGCGGAAAGTGGCTATCCATGTCTGATGCCCCACTCAATCCTGTTGGAGCGTGGAACCTGGTTTCTGACGGGTACGAATCGGTTTGCAGGAGTCGGCGCACTCCAGTGTTGGAGTGCGCCAAGGGCGAGATCATCACGAGTCTGCACATCTACACAATGCCGGAGGATACTCTGGAGATCCGATGGGAGTGCGGATTGGTCCATGGCTTGCACAAAATCGACAATGCTGGCTACACCTTCAACAATACGGTGAGGGAAAAAGAACTGACGTATGAGGTTCCCTGTGCCAGCGACTATGCAGTGTTAGAGAAGGTTGAGTATGATGGGAAATCGTTCAAG
>OMLO01004469.1_pt1 | contig 11700 bp, 14 predicted proteins | sample 1674811 | NCBI WGS metagenome assembly OMLO01 (sample SAMN06265003, study PRJEB25207) | coral metagenome | isolation source: Coral host | place: Mexico:La Bocana,Puerto Morelos, Mexico | collected 2008-11-13 | reverse complement strand
ATCATCATCATCATCATCATCATCATCATCATCATCATCATCATCATCATCATCATCATCATCATCATCAATCATCATCATCATGGTCATCGTCGTCATCATCATCATCATCACCATCATCACCATCATCATCATCATCATGATCATCATCATCATCATCGTCATCATCATCGTCGTCATCATCATCATCATCATCATCATCATCAATCATCATCATCAATCATCATCATCATCATCATCATCATCACCATCATCATCATCATCATCATCATCATCATCATCATCATCATCATGGCGCGAGCCTCGCTTGTGCACCTAAAAACTCGGTCTCGCTTGTGCAAAGTGCTATGTTTTAGGTGCGTAAGTGACCGCTTTTTAGGTGCGCAAGTGAACGCGTGGTTTTGCGTGGCAGGCACGATACATTGCGACGGGCTGACCTGGGTGGCAGGAACTCAAAGTGTATGGTTTTGTAGGTGCGCAAGTGAACAGGGCTCGTTTTGCACGGCATTTACAGTACGCTGGGACTTCTGATTGGCTACTTTCAGTCTGACGCGTGGTTTTGCGTGGCAGGCACGTTACTTTGTGACCGGCTGACCTGGGCGGAAGGAACTCAAAGTGTCTGGTTTTTGAGGTGCACAAGTGAACACGGCTTGTTTTGCATGGCGTTTACAGAACTCTGGGACTTCGGATCCAGGGCTACTGTCAGTGTGGGCTGCTGTGTGTATGGGAGGAGCAGTATTTTGGGACACGAGCGCTGCTGCGAGCGTGGTTTGGTGTGGCAGGCGCAATACTTTCTGACCTGCTGACCTGAGCGGCAGTGTCTGGATTTTTAGGTGCGCAAGTAAACCTGGCTCGTGTGTTTGCATGTGCTTGCCGCGGCTTTTCTGTTTTTGTTATTTGTTCATGTGAGCAAATTCAGGAAGATTTTTCAGGGTGGAAAGAGCAGTGGGTCAAAGAACGACAGGAGTATCCATTCCGAATCTGACTGTCACCATGGATCCGAAGACGTGTAGTTTGTTCGTAGTTGTTCATGTGACCAAATCTTGAGTACATTCTATTTTCATGACATCGGAAATCTATTGCATCATGTTTCTGGATTTTGCAGAACATGTTGCATGTTCGCGCGGTGGTGTCAAAGTACGATTTTGAGTATAAACAAGGTTTGAGACCTAGCAATCGACGCAAAACAGCTCCCAAACCCCAACGTAGACAACGTAGGCGCTGAACAACTTTCAAGACAGAACGGCAGCCATGAAACGTCCTGCCATGAAACGGCCGTGCGCTGTCAGACGGCCTGCTGTCAGAAGGCCGGTGTCTGACATCGATGGCCGGGGGCGATGCAACCCAGATTACATCACCTTCTTCCAAAGATGCGTACGAAATTTGGTCTCGCCACCCTTGCCGTCCGCTGGCTTTGATTACATCCTGACCTTATCTTTTGGAGACCTGGAGGAGCGAAGTCTGCAAACATCGACGAACCGGTTTCACTGGCATCATCCCTCAAGCCATAGCTCAAGCCATTGCTGTATGTGGTGATCGGTGGGCCGTTTACTTCAATCGGAAGATCGACCCTGCCGAGTTTGTCAGCATGTTTTGTGGAGACTATGTACCTCAGGCTTTTCTGGACACGTTGCGTATCCCGGACATGCCCGTGTTGAAGCATCCGGCACTTCATGGCGGGCATGTAGCGTCCAGTCACTCAGACATGGCCTGATCTAGTTCGATGCTGCTGACTGGCTTCCGAGCGGATTTTTTCCATCAGCCTGTCACCTTTAAGGACTTTTTTTCTAAATCGGACGCCTACAAGTTTGTCGGTTGTGTCATCCGTACCCATTGCAGAATGCTTGAAAAGAGTTAAGATGGTTTCATCTGCTCACAAAAAGAATTACACCTCTCCGCACCTTGCAATCTGGACAGGAGTTGATAATTACTGCAAGGTCGAAACTGGAAGATGTTGGCATACCCTTACGTCAGGCCTTAGGTAGATGTGTATCATCTTCCAATTCAGAGTGAGCTTATTGGCATTTGTATGGGTCGGCATTGTTACATGTCGTGCTGTTTGAAGTTATATGCCCATGGTCGTGCGCCAGGAACTCAGCCAGCAGCCTCTCCATTGTCCCTTGAGCGGAATTGGTCTTTGGAGAAATCGCCTCTCAGGCCATTTTGTCTTTCCGCTTTCCGACATTGTGTATTGTATGCTTCTTGCGGGTATAGGTCTTTGTAGTTTGGCAGGAAGGTAATTCGCCAAGAAAAAGATCGCTTCTCTTGCAAAGTGTGAAGTTCTTTGGATTGTGATACTTGATCATGTTTCCAGATTTCGGTTTTTTGTTGTGTCTGACCTCCAGCAACTCGCATTCTGCAGTACTGGAGTGGTACTTTTGTAGTACTGGAATAGTACTTTGTAGTACCAGAGTAGCACTTTGTAGTATTTTGTGATACTGGAGTTGTAACGTTGTAGTACTTTGTGGTACCGGAGTAATGCTTTGTAGTAATTCATGGTACCGGAGAAGTACATTGTAGTACCGGAGTAGTACTTTGTTGTACGAAGTAGTACTTTGTAGTATTTTGTATTTCCAAGTACTTTAATGTTGACCCCGGATTAATAAACCCCATGGTTGTTTAATTGGGGGGGGTCCCATTTTAAAGGGGATTTATCACTTTTCGGGGTACCCCCCTTAAGAATCACTATAGGGGTTTATTAATCCGGGGTTGACATTAGTATGGAGTATAGTACTTTGTAGTAAGAACAAGACTTTGTAGTACTTTGTAAGTGGAACGTATGTGATGGAACAATGTGATGTCATGGTAATCTTCGTATGCGAACCACAGGTTCGCGCTGTATAGTAAATCACTCTGTTTCAGTACCCCTATTTTGCGCAAGTTTGGCTGCGGCAGGCGGATGACTTTTCTCACAATGCCATCAGGACTACCCTTGTCTGTCATTTCCTGAAGTGATGGCTTAGTCAGATGGCCTGGTTGGATTTTTTTCGTTGTGGCTGCGAGCACATATTTTGAGATGTTTGCGGAATGTGATGATTGTCAGTATCTTATTGTGATATCGATCTAGTCGTTGACACGGTGAGTTTCAACCCAAACCTGCCAGTTCAGGCATGAGAAGCATTTAGGAAAGTAGGAAACCGAGAGGAGAGGTTGCTTGTTGTGAGTTTCGGCGGGCGCAGCAATCACGGATGGATTGACAGGTATTTGAAGTCTCCCTCTGTCTTTTTCTCCCTCGCCGCCGGGAGTTGTGTGTTGCAGGCCGGTTTAGCGACCCCGTGGCCAAACAGCAAGTATTTCTGTGATAACGTTCTTTGCGCTTGCACAGATGGTCGATGGCAACTCATGGAGTTGGGATGGTGTCGAATGGGGGGGATGATAATCTTTCTGGAACTTGGCACGCATGGTCGATGCTACGCCACTCATGGGCTTGTGTAAGAACATGGATCACGTTCCTTGAACTTGCACACATGGTCGATGCTACGCCACTCATGGGGTTGGGATGGGGTGCGGTGGGAGGAGTGACCACACCTCTTGAACGTGCACACATGGTCGATGCTACACAAATCATGGGATTGGGATGGGGTGCGGTGGAGGGGATTGCACTTGCGCACATGTCGTTGTCATTGTAGAATTCTGTCGACAGCTTTTGGGTCTCTGTTTTAGAATTTAGAGAGTCAATAGTTGGTTCGAGTTATTTTGTCTTCCAAAGCAAAAACCATGTCGTTAAGAAAGAAATTCAGGAAATCATTGCCTCAAGTGTCTCCTTTTTCAATGAGAAACAACGTCGATTCAAGTTTGGCGGTTGCCCTAAACACTTGTCACTGTCTCTGCAACCTCATGTGACCAAGAGTGGACCACAACGTGGACATTTGCTTTTGCGGTGTACCAATTTCTGGAAGCGGGGCGATGATGACAAGCCTCTTTGCTGGTTTCAATATCCCTTTCCGATGAAGCTTTGGGATCATTTGCCAAAGACCATTCAAGAGCAATTCGTTGATTTGGAAGATTCTTTGCAGCGCAACGCTGTGAAGTCCTGACTGATTGTCTTCAAGCACGCTGGAAAAAGCAAACAGTACAGTGCCGGTGAGTTCAATGGAATTGAAATCAGTATATGATGAAAATGTAAATACTCCGTGTGGAATCTTCTCCGTTTCATGCCATGGTTGTGCTGCAGACATGCCACTGTGTTGCTGCTGTCATGCTATGGAGATACCACTTTCATACGTGGATTCTTGCAAAGCTTCCCACGCGCTTTCAATCCAGTATCTTCCGCCTTTGTTCGGACAATAGGCAAATATATAGTGGCACGCGGCGCAGCAGAACATTGCACGTAACTTGTGTATGGACAAATGTGAACATATGTAGCTATATATTGTCTGAGGACATGCCTCCTTTTGCGCCGCCCCGTGAAGTAGGGTAAGTGTACACATGGTGGATGCTACGCAACTGTCTTGTGTCATTACACTTGTGCACATGGTGGATGCTACGCAACTGGCGTGTGTCTGTACACTTGTAGACATGATAGATGCTAAGAGCAAGTGGGAGGCGCAAGTGGCCAAAATGCTACATCAGCGTGTTCAAGAAGCAGGAATGCCTTTATGAACCCACCCCCAAACCCACAACCCCCTGGCAGGCGCAAGTGAGACTCTGGGAGGCGCAAGAGAGCCAATGTATCAAATGTTTTTTAGGTGCGCTTTGTAGGTGCGCAAGTGAGCGCAGGTGTCGGTAAGGTTTTAGGTTCGCAAGTGAGCGCTTTTTAGGTGCGCAAGTGAGGCCTCGCCCATCATCATCATCAACATCATCATCATCATCAACGTCATCATCATCATCATCATCATCATCATCATCAACATCTTCATCATCATCATCATCACCATCATCATCATGAGCCTCCTCCTCCTCCTCCTCTTCCTCCTCCTCCTACGCCGGATCATCATCAGTACTGTGCATATCATGACCATTATTCTTATGTAAACTCGATTCAATAAATTGCTGATCACTGTTGCAGGTTCTGGCTTCCACCCAGAGATCATTGTGCTGGAGCGTGCTGCTGTACGGGCTGCAGAGGAAGACATTCTACGACGAAACAAGATCCCTGCGTCGAAGCGAATCTCGAACATGGTGAGCTGAGATGCATTTGCATTGGCTCAGAAAAAAAAGATGCTTCTGGTTTTTTTGCACACAAAGCCCACAAAACTTGTATGCAAATGGCGTCTCTGAGAAAGGAGATGTCCATTGCTTCACGTCATTCCTCTCTGTGCACACTGGTTGATTTAACGAAAGTCATTCCAAGGCCAGTACTGATAGTGGGTGGTCCAGCTTCTGGCAAACACAGTGTTGTCAGATGGTTGGCTGCAGCTTGGCTAACTTGATTGTCATGTTAGATTTGTGTGTATTCACTCCTAGTGACTGACAATTGTAGTGGCAAGAGATGGTACTGGTAAGATGTTAACAGCAGTTGTTGTAGACATGTAAACGTCAAAGGTCCTTGTCTAGATATGAAGTCCATCATTGTCTCAGGCAATGGCCCGAATGCCGCTCCAGGAGGCTTACGCTTCAACATGGATTCCATGATTTGCAGTTGGAAGGGTCCCATAACAGATGTTTGCCTTCAGGTTCCCTTAACACCTGCGATGGATGCAAGTGAACTCTTGGGGTGCTTTGAGCAGGCGTTTTTTTTTTTTTTTTTCGGAGTTTCGCAAAAGTGATACGGTTGACTTGATGACTTGAAGCTTAAGGTAGACGCACGAAGCCAATTGGGTCACTGGGCTCGTAGTCTTCGAGCTCTAGTTCATGGTCTTCGCCAAGTTTCTGAGGAGACAGAGATGAAGTGCCTAAAATGCTGGAAGGGATATCTGGGTATATTCCAACAGAGAGGAAAATCATGCTATGACATCTCCCAAATCATCAATCTTTGATAGTTATCGTGAAGGGAAAGTAGCATGCTATAGCACCTATCTTCCTGCCCAATGCAGGGCAATTACAGCACATGAAAGTACCATGTACCCTTTATCGTGGTGCAAGGCTTTCTTCCTTGACGGTCAGGACACAGCGACATGCAAGATGCTGGACGAGTGCTTGAGGCAGATCCTTGAACAAGTCTGGACTGGATGCTAGTAGCATTGGCAACATTGCTATTCCCAAACCACCATTCTGCCATTTGCATCTGTTTCAACAGCTAAAAAAGAAGCAGGCAAGGCCATCTATTGGAGTCATCTGCTGACAACATAGCTGCTGAAACCTCAAGTGGTGCAATATTTGTGTGACTTTCGTGCCTCTCACATTTGAGCTGAAGGTAGACATCGGGAAGCTGCTCTCACAGGCCATTTCAGTGATCCATTGGTGTCCTGGCCTGAACTCCTGCAATAGCTCGACTCCATGAACCCGCAGGCTTTTGCCATACAAGAAAGGTTGGGAGTCTGAGCGGTTTCGTTTTAGATTTCGTTTGAGAACGGCAGAGATTGAATGATGATTAGAATGGATTGGATTGGATATGCTTGTATACAACTTATATATGCTTATACTGTATTGTGTTGCATCACTAGTAACATATGTGCTTGATTTTACAACATTTTGTGTGGGAAGGTTAAACGCAGCTGGCCTAAGCTGTAGCAACGCTCAACAGGAGGGAGGGGACCCAATGGCCGGATAGCAGCAAATATTTGCGAGGGAGGGAGTAATCACTGGAGCTCATTTTTCCACACATATAAAGAGAAACAGTGAGACAACCAACCCATTCTATCGTTCTGGTAGAACATCAAATAGTGGTGCCTGTTGTTTGGTTAAGTATTCTCGTTGTCGCCAGGAGCTATTAAAACATCTCCAAGTACAGCTTGACATTGCAAGGCTGGGACAGGGCCGCAGAAGATGTGGATCAGGCGATCAAAAGTGAATCCTGCCACCATAGAACTTTTAAAATCTTCGGGATTTGCAGGGTGCGGAAGAATTCTGCGGGTTGCTTTGAATGGGATAGAGCCTGAGCTGACATTGAGTTTGCATTGAGTTTGCAGATTTGATGAGTCTGGAATGGGAACTGTGATATTGAGGTGGATGGGCCTCTTGTAACTGCAATGATTTCTGGCAGCTGGGTACTTCTTTCACATGCAGAACAGGCTGGACACCGTGGGATTTACAGGGTCACCGGTCACCAATATCTCATGCATTTGAACTTGGACAAGTGGAAGTTTAATGAGTCACACAGTCATAGGTCAGCAGGTTGTCTCTAGAATGGTCAATGACTGGTTATTTGGAATCAACCTCTAATTGATTGACTGTTGCAACATATTTTGCCATTTGTCTTCCAGAGTCCCTCATGTCACGTGACAAATTCGTCGGAAATCTTTTACACACAAGCAGGCAGCCCCAGCAGTTCTTGATCGCTTAAACTCACTTCTGGAACCTGATGGCTTTCTCCTGTCTGGCTCTTTGTAGAACCAAGTTAAGTTCAAACCTGACTTGGTACAGATAGCAGCTATACCGCATGGGCCAAGGCTCACAGAGTCAGGTGAAGAACGTCTGGTTCGGTGTGAAGCCAAGATTAGGAGAGACTGTGTGGAAGAGCCTTAGTTGGTAGATGTGTGTACTAGGCCCTTCTCAGAATGCAGAATCACAGCATTTTGCATATTGCACAAAAAGGTGTTTAGATGTAGGAAATAAGTCAGACAAGATCTACTGAGCTACTTCACAAATCATGATTGATTGAGCGATAGGACCAACATGTTGTGGGTGAATCTTTTCAAACGCAAGCATTCGTCTGGATTTTGCACAAAACTCCCTGAATGCATCACATAGTGGTCCAGTGGTCCAGGCCTCATCAGGATTTTAGAGTCTTCTTTACCATGACCACTGGTGGAGCATCTGCAACGGCCAAAGACCCAACAGTTTTGTTCCTTTGAGGGGTATGGATTTTCAGAGGTTGACAACTTCGCAGAAGAAGCAATGTGGAGACTTCGCTTTGTCCCAATGTTGTCAGACTTCAGGTTTCACGTGCTCTGCGCAATCGTTGCCTTGAAATCTTTATGGAGGGCAAGTTGGGTGGAACAGGCATGGGTCTCCAATAGTCGGGTTGTTACAATTGACAAGTCTTACCCCTCATCAAAAGGTATAGAAGATGAGATGGCAGAGGCAAAGGACAGATCGGAGATGCGAGCTGACAAGAGAGGGAAGCTCTTTAAGGATGTTTCATTCCCTTTAAGACTCAAAGAGCTGCTCAGCATATGCAAAAGCTGCAGGAGCCCAAGTTGACATCAGACTTCATGAAGAGAGCTGGATACCTGGTTTGCCTGTGTGCATATTTTTGGGATTCCCCAAATCACAGGGCCAATGGTTGGTGCGAATTTTTGCCACAAAAAACCGCCATTTCTTGGTGCGAATGTTGGAAGGTTGGAAGGTGGAAGTGGCTGAATTGATTAGATTGGACCATGACAACTGAGTGACGATTTGTCTAGCTATTCCAGTGATGTCACAGCAATTTGGTCACTTAACTTCAAAAATCTGGAGGTATTGAGTCCGTCTGAAGCAATTTTGAGATATTTTGACCATGAATCTCAGACACTCTTGTTCTTGAATATAGAATCTATACTGGAAATGGTTGTGTCTGTTTGGACCCAGGCTCGGAAGTAGTTGCCTTTTTTTTGTATAGTGCGGCGAATGCTACGCTTTGAACTTTTAACGCTGGCCTGTTTGACCTTCGCAAGAGAACGGCACCTCCGTGGTGCGGAACCTGACTACGAGCAGTGCGGAACCGTGGGGAACCGCCAGAATCGCATTGTGCATGGCAGGGACGCGGCACAATGTGTTTGGAGATGGCAGGTGAGTCTAAGATCTCAACGAGAGGGTGAGCCAGCCATCCCCTATTGTGGTGGAACTCTCATTGCACCTGGATGGGTTTTAACAGCTGCCCATTGCACCAATAGATTGAGTGTTTGTCAAATGCGAAGGCTCCGGGTGGTTGCAGGAGATTGGAAGCAATATTCCGAGGATGAAGCTAACAATGGAATTTCTGTAGAGCGACGAGTTCAGGGGGTTTACACCCACCCAAAGTACGACAAGGACAGTTCTGATTTTGACTTTGCCTTGCTTGCTTCTTGCCTGCAACAGCCAGATCGTCATCCACTCTTGTGCAACTAGATTCCTTTGGCATGCCGGACAATGGACTAATATGAACTCGTGAACAGTGTTGCTTAAGCCATTGAACTTGCCACAGAGGTAAAACCAACTGGTTGATTTCGAAGACTACAGGGTGACTGTAAAACTTTCGTTTGATTGGCCCTTGGGAGCAAACTACTGTAAATCAGGGATGGGACGCATGGGATGACCATCCACGATGTTGTTTCTGTTGTTTTGACGACATTTGTGCCACCAAACCTGTTGCTGGAAATCAGGAATTGGACAAAGATATGCCAATGAGTGAGTGTATTGGAGTGGCGTGTCTACCGGAAAGTGCCGACACAACTGGCATGGAGTGCAGCATTACTGGATGGGGAACTTTGATGTCTTCAGGCAGCTAAAAGATGAAGCTTTCGTCATTTTTCCTGAGCTGAGAGTGCTCCGTTTCCCTTTTTTTCCGTGAGTGAAGTAGTGAATTCGTAGCTTTGTTGCCCAAAAATCGAATTCCTTCTTTCACAGAAAAAGGACCAACACCGGAAGTGCTGCAAGAAGCTTCGGTTGGGATCTCAGAATCTGCTGTTGTGAATCTTGCTGTTGATTTGTTTTGCGTGGATTCATGTTAGCAAGTTTTAAGGGATGACTGGCACTGAGACTAACGGCATTTTTCTTCAAAGACAATTGGATTCAAGGATTGAAGGACAACTATCTGTGAGAGTAGCAGAATCAATTCCCCAGTCAATTTTTATAATATGGGGTGACACAAGGAGTTCAAATCCTTTGTGCTGGAACAATTTCTTTTGTGGCAGAATCAAACATCCTTGATTTCGAGGTCAATCTCTTGGACAATAGCGCCTGCAGCCGTCATTATGCTGCGACATCAGAGAACATCACCTCTGCCATGATTTGCGCTTCCGGAAAGTCGGAAAGTGGAATTACTGACACATGCCAAGGAGCTGTCCTTAGAGAAATCGACACAAAGACAGTTGAATGATTTTTGATTCGGAGGGGGACCTGAGGTGGATCTGTACATATTTCGAAATTCCCACATTTCTGTGATTCAGCAATTTATATGTAGCGCTACTATACCATGCCTCTTAGCCTCTTAGGTGATAGCGGTGGCCCTTTGGTTTGCAAAGAATCTGGCCACTACGTGCTTCGCGGCGTCACCTCCTGGGGAGATGGTTGTGGCCTTGAGAAATTTCCAGGAGTTTACGCCAGGGTAACGGCCGCATCCAAATGGATGCACAGCGTGATGAAAGGAATGGTATCTTCCGACCAGGTCATTGACACTGTAGACTTTGATGAATTCATGTGGGCCATCAAGGAAGGCCCTTGCACTATAGATGAGTCTGGTTGCATTCAAAGCCCAAACTATCCTGAAAACTACAGCCAGATGCTCAAAAGCATGGTATACAACAATACAGCCTTGCAAGAAGATGAAGAATCGAGTGTTTTCATTCATAATCTTACTAGTTGATACTCAGTATGTGGTCATACTGTGATTTGCATGTGTCATCATAGTGCACAAAAAATGCCACAATGAGAATAGGCAGTACTGTACCTCGCTGCATGTCAACTTTCCATCGTTGAGCTCACCACGAGGCAACAATCAACGATGTACCATTCTTGTGAACGAGACCTTAGCGAAGCCCATTGAGGTGCCAAATTGTTTAAGATGTCAAAATCCTTGGAGACTTCATTTGTCGTATGTATGACATATGTACAATCTGGAAAACCCGAGTGATTTACTACAGGATTTTGGTTTGTGCATGACATGCAAAGCTTGCTAAAACCTGAGTGATTTTTCCCTACTTCTGGTTGAGCCGTTTTTTTCATCTCCAAAGGTGGTGTCCTTCAACACTGAGTACGGCTACGACAAGATGTACATCAATGGCAGACCTTTCAGCTGCTCAGTTTATCATTTTTGTTGTCCCCCCCTTCCCAGTAATAGTGGCAAATGAAGGGATTCCTAGGAATCCCCTACTAAAGATGGAACAATCCTGGTGGTCACTATTACTGGGAAGGGTTAGGCAACCCAAGTTATCATGTTTAATCTACAAAGGCTAAGAACACCTGCAGCGTGTCTCGAATCTAATGAAAACAACTGTACAAATGAACCGATTCAATGCGTCAAAATTTGACTGGTTGAATACTGATCCAAATCGAAATCATACACAGCACGGAGCTTCCCAGCTCTTCAGAGAGTTGGCTGCACATCAAATACATTTGGTGTATTCGTATGTTTTTCCTGTTGTTATATATAAGTAATTAGAGAGTGTGTATATAGTGCTGAGATGCGTATATGTTAATTGCCAATAGACCGACTTGTATTGATTCCTGTCATTGACAGACTGCCTACCTCCCGATATCCAGGTGGCAGACGAAATCCTTCAAAGATCGTGCCGCATTATGCAATTTCTTGGGAGTCCGATGAAGACACCACAGACAAAGGCGCCATGCGACAGAGGGCCATTGATACCAACCAAATTGTGTTCCAGTGTTTTCATGACACATGGCTACTAGCACCCTTTCTTTCAGTGTCACATGAGTTATGACATCTATTTATAATTATACATAATATATACAAGTTTG